>Ga0187827_10000168_pt1 | contig 100428 bp, 95 predicted proteins | sample ETNtaG_39_FD_167969 | JGI IMG/M metagenome (GOLD analysis project Ga0187827, IMG submission 167969) | Marine microbial and viral communities from oxygen minimum zone, Eastern Pacific Ocean - ETNP2014_SV_150_PacBio MetaG (Illumina Assembly) | ecosystem: Environmental > Aquatic > Marine >... | reverse complement strand
TCCATCGTACTGTTATAAGTCCAATAATCTCTAAGCTTAATAGAATTTTATTAAGGGTACTCATAGTAATCGTTGTGCCTTTTTTAGAGAGATCGTTGATAAGGTCTACGTCAGATATGTTTTTTGCATGTTTTACTTTTTCGTAGATATAGTTTTTCAAGGAGATTTCCAAATTAATGCGCCTAAGAAATTCTTCAGTATTCAGTTGATATTTGTCCCTATTTTAGTTTTCGGTAACAATATTGAAGTTTTTATTAGAGCTTAACCATAGAAGCTTTGTTTGGATTTTTTAGGAATATGTACATTTAGATTCTGAGAAATCGAAGAATACCACGATTCAACTTCTTTTGTTATTGAAGGCCTTACATTATCTAAAGCATATTTGAAATCAGACAAGTCTACTTTATTTGAGAGGTTAGTTGTTCTAATAGCATTTATCCCTGCTGTTCTAACAAGAGATTGAAGATCCGCACCGGTATATCCTTCAGTATCTCGAGCAATAATATTAAGAGAGACGTTATTGGCTAGACTCATTTTTGATGTGATTAGTTTTAGAATGTTATACCTGCCTTTTTCGTCAGGCGGTGGTACAAAAATTAACAGATCAAGTCTACCTGGTCGCAAGATGGATATATCTAATAGATCAGGCCTATTTGTGGCGGCTAAAACGAAGAGACCTGGAATGTTCATAGATGCGTCTGTCTCGGTAAGTAATTGGCTTAATACTCTCTCAGATGTAGATGAATCAGTCCCATCAACTGATCTTGAACGAACTATAGAATCAACTTCATCTAAGAAGATAATACAAGGAGTTGAGGATTTTGCTTTCCGAAATATGTCTCTTATCGCTTTCTCTGATTCTCCAACCCATTTTGATAAGACTTCGGGTCCCCTTATTGTTATGAAGTTTGCTCCGCTTTCGTGAGCTAAAGCTTGAGCGAGCAATGTTTTTCCACATCCTGACGGTCCGTACATAAGGACTCCTGAGGCTGGCTCGATTCCGATTTTCTGGAATCGTTCAGGATGATTGATTGACCAAATAACGTTTTCTTTAAGACTCCGCTTGATTTTTTCAAGACCGCCTACTTGGTCCCAGGTTATTCTAGGGGTATCAACGTAGAATTCCCTTAACGCGCTTTGGACTATTTCCCTCATAGCTTCTTTAAAGTCATCAAAATTTACTTCAATCTTTTCAAGTAGTTCAGATGGGATTTTTTCAGCATAATCTATATCAGGGATAAATCGCCTCATAGCTTTAAGTGCCGCCTCACGGGTTAACGCTTGAATATCGGCGCCAGAATATCCATGAAGAATACCTGAGAGAGAGACTAAATCAACTTCTTTTGATAGGGGCATTCCCCTTGTATAGATAGTTAATATTTCAAGTCGTGATGAGGGATTAGGTACACCAATATCAACTTCACGATCAAATCGACCAGGCCTTCTTAGAGCAGAGTCAACAGAGTCTAGTCTATTTGTGGCACCAATGACAATAACAGATCTTCGTTCTGAAATTCCATCCATTAAGGCAAGAAGTTGAGCTACTACTCTTTTTTCAACATCTCCGACTACATCGTCTCTTTTTGGAGCTATGGAGTCAATCTCATCAATAAAGATAATACTTGGGGTGTTTCCCTTAGCTTCCTTGAATATTTCTCTCAAACGAGCCTCTGTTTCACCATAATATTTATTCATGATCTCTGGACCGCTAACTGAGAAGAAGCTTGCTTCAGATTCATTTGCCAACGCTCTGGCTATTAGAGTTTTACCGCAACCAGGGGGACCGTGAAGAAGAACGCCTGATGGAGGTTCAATCCCCAAACGTTGAAAAATTTCTGGATGTCTAAGAGGAAGTTCAATAATTTCTCTCAGCCTCTTAATTTCATAATTTAAGCCGCCTACATCATCATATGTTACCCTTTGGCCTGTAGATGTAGATTCAATTTCTGTAGATATAGTTATTTTTGTATTTTGATCAATCTTAACTATCCCTTTTGGGTTAACCTTAGCAACTTTAAAGTCAATAGGGTTACCAAGAATCATAACTAAGAGGTCTTGTCCTTCCAAGATAGGAGTGTCTTTTAGTCTATTTCTAACAAATTGACAGAATTCGTCATCTGTAGTTAATTTGTCATCTAATAATTGAAGAGCAACAGATTTAGCAGTCTTCGTTCCCACTTTTTTAACAGTTATAGAGTCATTCAGAGCTACGCCGGCGTTTTTCCTTGTCTGGCCATCAATTTTAATAATGTTTTGGGCTTTATCATTACCATTACCATTATCATTATCATTATCGTTTGGCCAAACTATCGCGACCGCAGATTGTCGTCCTATGAGCTCAACTATAGTTCCCTCGTTTATTCCAAGAAGTCTTATAGAATAGGGGTCTAATCTAGCTCTAGATTTGCCAATATCTCTCTGATTTGCTTCTGCTACTCGAAGCTGTATTGATCTTATTTTTGGATCGCGAGTCAAAAGACTGGACCTTTTGAAATCGGTGATCCTAACTTGTATTTAAAATGATAACTTAACTATTTGAGAGTTGTTGATAGGTTACTCATACCTACTACTTCGACTTGACTAACATGATCTACTTCAGAAATTGTTTTTTCTAATTCGTCAGTTAAGTTTTCTTTTTCGTCCATTGTTGTATCAATTATTAAAGCTGATATTCCAAAGGCGATTGGTTCCTTACGAGTGCTTCTTATTGATATATCTGGAAGTAATTTATCAGCGATCTTCTGAGTTAGATCATCAAGATTAACTTCTACACCGTCAGGAAAGACTTTGACTCGTACAAGAAGTTTTGACATTTTTTCACCTTTAAGGTGCCTCGAATCCACAGTTTACACATTTATAGGTTCTAAAGAATTTGCGGCATTTTTCACATCGCCAGATTAAAATATCACCACATTCAGGACAATAAAATTTTACCGCTTTCTCCCCAGGCATAATAGGCCTATTACAAGAGGTACATAACGGAAGTTGGAATTGATGTTCGGCCAATGTTAAGTCAGGACAGTAAGATAAACATTAGTACATATACTTTTAGAAACGGTAAGGTTTTAATCATGTTATTTGATGTGGATATACGTGTAAATGTCTAAAAATTATTGTCCAGAATGTGGAGCCGATCTTTATTATGATGCGGCAGTTAGAAGATATACTTGTAAAAGCTGTGGATTGTATGCGACAAAAGATGAAATTAATGATATTAAAGACCGAGAAAGAGATAAGACTGATAGCTATAGGAAAAAGAGAAAATCTCAAGACGAATATCTAGATTGGTGGCTATCTAAAAAAAAGTAGATATGATTCTGTGGTCCATCAAGTTACACACATAAAATTTACAATTAATTTATTATTCAAACAGATAATCCACAGCTAAATTCAAGCTATGAGCTTGATTAGTAAATTCTGAGAAATATAATGTATCAAGAAAATTGTATATTATTATTAGCTAAGTAACAATTCTTCATTGATTATTCATTAATCCAAATAGTTTTTTCCTTGAAAGATATCCGGTAACCTTTTGGAGGAGATATATCAGGGTATCCAATATATAAAAAACCAAAAAGATGTTCTTTACCTTTTAGTCCGAAAAAATTGTTCACTTTTTTTCTCGACACAGCTTTCCCAGTACGTAAAATACTGCCAAGACCTAATGAGTGTACAACAAGCATCATGTTTTGAGATGAAATTGAAACCGCAGCATATTCTTCTAATTCTTCAATTACAGGATTATTGGATGGAGTGATCGCAATTGCTATAATTACGGGTGCTCTTAGAGGTTTATTTCTCTCCGCATTCAATTTTAATTTAATTTTAGTCATATCCTGATTTTGTATTTCATCTTCAAGGGCATCGGCCATAGCATCACCTAATCGTTTAGAGTCTTTTGCCATTAAAACGAAGAAACGCCAAGGTTCTGTTCGATGATGATTAGGCGCCCACGTTCCGGTTTCGAGGATTTTTTCGATCATTTCATTTGATGGGGTTATGTTCTTAAATTTACTAATACTTTGCTTAGATTGTATAACACTAAAAACATCCATGCCTTCTCGGAGACAATTTATTAATATAATTTAAAATAGTTTTTGTTCATTCCATTGAATATGTTTTTTTAAACTATATTATTTTCTGATGGTATATTGATGATATTTTTTTGTAGACCGTTCAAGAAGAACTTTTTAATAATAAATCTAAGAATTAACTAGTATATTTTTGTGGTTGTTTGTCGAATGTTTGTTTACACACGGGAGCACAGAAGTAATATGTTTGTCCTTGATATTCTGATTTACTTTGTGCAGACTTCTCATCTACGTCCATTCCACAAATTGGATCTTTTGCCATTTATTATTTTCACCTCCTTTTTGGTTTGAACCGCTTCAAAGTCAAGGAATTGCTGACAACGCTTACTGAGCTCATCGCCATAGCTATGGCTGCGAAGATAGGGCTTAGCAATCCTGTAGCTGCTATAGGGATAAAAGCTGTGTTATAAGCAAATGCCCAAAATAAATTCTGTTTAATCTTACTCATTGTCTTCCTGCTAAGCTGTATTGAGCTGACTACATCACGTAAATCATCCTTGATAAGCACTATTCCGGCCGTTTCTACTGCTATATCTGTCCCTCTTCCAAGTGCAATTCCTATATCGGCTTGAGCTAAAGCAGGCGCGTCATTTATCCCATCACCGACCATAGCAACAATCTTGCCTTCCCCTTGGAGTTCCTGGATTACCGAGGCTTTTTGACCAGGAAGCACTTCTGACACCACTTTCTTGATACCCAGTTGTTGACCTATTGCCTCCGCGGTCCTCTGGTTATCACCGGTGAGCATAATCACTTCTAGTCCCATTTCTTTCAGATCGTCCACCGCTTCTTGCGCATTATCTTTGACCGTGTCAGATACAGCGATCAGGCCAGCTAAACTTCCATTAAGGGCGAGAAACATAGTTGTCTTTCCTTCGCGTTCCATCTTCTGAATCTTTTTTTCTTGAGATTCTATGGCTATATTATTGTTCAGCATTATTTTTCTGTTGCCAAGTAGAATCTCTGTTTGATTGTGTCTTGCTTTTACACCTTGGCCTGGGATTGCTTCAAAGTTGGTAGAGTCTGAGATTTTGAATCCTTTTTCTTCTGCTTTTTGGACTATAGCTTCTCCAAGTGGATGTTCAGAACCTTTCTCTGCTATCGCAGCGTAACTAATTACATCTTCCTCGGTTTTGTTTGAAAGTGATATTACATTTGTTACTGACGGTACGCCTTTGGTTACAGTGCCAGTCTTGTCAAACACTATGGTCTGCAGTTTGTAGGTTTTCTCCAAATTTTCTCCACCCTTTATCAGAATCCCGTTTTCTGCGCCCTTTCCTGTTCCTACAATTATAGCGGCAGGTGTAGCAAGGCCTAACGCGCAGGGGCAAGCTATTATCAGAACTGCTACTAGAGCGGTGAAGCCTTGCAGAAATGAGCCAGCGTATAATGCCCATCCTGTGAACGCTGCAAGAGCAATTGTTATCACGATAGGTACGAAATAGCCCGAGACTTTATCGGCTATTCGCTCTATTGGTGCTCTGGCAGAAGACGCTTCTTCTACCAGTCTAACAATCTGTGCTAATGTGGTATCTGACCCAACCTTAGATGTCTGTATTTTAAGCATACCATTCTTGTTTATTGTTGCACCTATGACTTCGTCGCCGGCTTTTTTATCCACAGGAATGCTCTCACCTGTGATCATTTTTTCGTCTACACTTGAGTACCCATCTATTATAATGCCATCGACAGGTATTTTTTCACCTGGTCGAACTATTACAGTCTCATTAACTGCGATCTCTTCTATAGGTACTTCGATCTCCTGTCCTTTCCTTATCACTTTAGCCATCTTAGGCTGCAAGTCCAGCAGTTTTCTAACTGAATCAGACGCCTTCCTCTTCATCGAATGTTCAAGAAGTTTTCCTAGTAGTATGAAGCCTATGATAAGGGCTGCTGATTCAAAATACACACCTCTAGCATTGGGAGGTACTACATTCGGAAAGAAGGTAACTAGAGTGCTATAACCCCAAGCTGCAGATGTTCCAACAGATATGAGCGTATCCATATTGGGTGAATGAGCCTTGATAGCATGAAAAAAGCCTATGTAAAACTTTCTTCCAGCTATGAATTGAACAGGTGTTGCGAAGAGAAATAGCCAAACCTCTAAACTAAAAAATTGAGGTAAAAGTGGGATTAGCTGGTGAAGACCTAACATGTCAGCCATACTAAATAATGCAATGGGTATTCCAAGAATAAAGCTGAGAGCAGTCATACGCTTAAGGCTTTTTATCTCCATCTCAGGTTTAAGAAATGTATCCATGCAACTCTTAGCACAAAAATAGAAAGTGGTCCCCCTAACAGTTGCTTGTAATGCCTCTGGGCTCTCATGAACGAACATTCCACATATAGGATCTTTAGCCAATCGCCTGCACCGTGTTTATTACTATCAAGTATGAACATTAACTTACCTGTTTACAAAAAACAATAAATCACAAGATATTTTGTTAAATTCTTTCTGAACTAAACTTATAAACACATGATAGTTGTTATTCAATTTGTTCTTTAATACCTAATTCGTGTAGTGATAAATTATAAGCTTCTACAACTTGTCGCCGGTCATCATCTGATCTTGGGGGTGCAACTTGGATTATACCTATGCCGCTTTTTAAAATATTAACTTTGATCTTCGCATTATATTCAAAAGATATGCCGAGCTTACTTTTTGTGATCAATCTATAGCCTAAGACCTCAATTTTTTTGCCTAATAATGGAATTTCAATATCAATCTTATGTTTAGGTTTAATCACAAATGTTCCTCTACCATCTCTTGCACATGTTTCTTCAATAGATGGAGCATTAATTATCTCACGATTTCCCTTTTCACTTCCACATGCTGAACATTTATCGACTCTAGTGATTGGAATTAAATCAAATGATAAGTTCGATAAATCCGCATACCAAAGCTTTCCAGCTAAATGTGGTTTTTTCCCCGTGATTATTCTAGTAGCTTCAGATACCTGAATGCTTGATACTAAGCCCAAAATTGATGGATGAACCCCAACAACTGCACATCTATCCATTCTATCATCATCTATACCAGGGTATATACATTCTAAGCAAGCTGTTTCTCCAGGGATAATTGTGAAAACATTACCTCTTAGTTCTAAAGCTCCTCCAAAAACATAAGGAATGCCTATATCAACACAGGCTCGATTTAGAATATATCTAGGAGCCATCCTATCTAAACCGTCGATTACAATATCTGAATCTCCCAATACGTCATGAGCAATGGATGATGAGAAAGATTCTGGAATTGCCTCAATTTTTACATCTGGATTAAGCTTACTAAGTCTATTAAAAGCTGCCTCAACTTTTGGTAAACCAATATCTTCAGATGTATACAAATATTGTCTATGTAAATCTGATTTGGAAACAATGTCCCTATCGACGATTTTAAGGGATCCAACACCAAGACCCACTAATTGAAGAGCAGCTGGACAGCCCAACCCACCTATTCCAATTAAACTAACCTTCGCCTTTCTTAATGCTATTTGACCTTCTAACCCAATATCCTGTAAAGTAATTTGTCGCGCATATCGTTCTATCTCTTGGTCGTTTAGATTAGACAAGGTCACCCTAAATTGTCTAATATTTGTTTGATATGTGTTTCTACAAAAAGTATAGTATTATTATAGTTCTATCTATTAATTGAATTTGTTTTTAAAGTGAAGGCTTTGAAATTAATAAAATTAGAGATGAACTTATGATATACCCAGTTAACATTTTTTTATTATCTATTTTTCATCATCAATGGTAAAGATAAAGCGGGCTCCTTCAAAGTTCTCTTTACCAACTCTTTCCCAATTTATTTTATAATGCCAAGAGCCTTTTTTACCTAATATTTTGATGGTTGGGGGTAACGCGGAAAATAATTTTTCAACTTTCTCAGGATCCTTTGTCATAAGTACGCTCCTACGCCGTTTCATTAGGTATTTAACAGCAACATTGCGTGGAATGTGTCCCTCAACCTCTAATTTTTCAGAACCTATATCTATAATAAATTGACGTTTTCCCATAAAAAGAGGGTCATTGTTGATGTATTTAACTAACTTCAACGTATTTTGATGTAAATAAGGTCAATTTTGGTTTAATAACTTCAGTTCTATTCTTGAATATTAGTTCTAATAAAATAATAATCGTGTTTGGAAGAATAAGTACTATATTATTTATTGAGCCTAAAGTTGGAAATATAATTCAATAAATGACGCTATTCTCTATAAAATAAATATCCTAATTCTATAAAAATATCTAGTTGGAAGAAGATTTTCTAAGATTCGAACTTAGATTGGTGAAGTTGGCGTATTTTTTTATCTCGGTCATTTAAATCTCTTTCAAGGTTGTCTAAAGCGGCATATAGTTTTTCGATCTTATTAATATCAACGCTAATTTCGCTCTTCTTTTTCATATCGTAGAAATATCAGTGTAAGTAGAATAAGAACATTTACTATTTTTATCTTCGTTTTTTTATTATTGTGTTATTTGGATCTAGATTGATCCATTCAATTGTGTAGCCTAATGCTTCTAAAAGTTCAATAGTGTTTTTAAAACCGAGAGACTCTATTATTGTCTCATAGTCTGGGAGAGTAGCATTTGTTAATTCATCAATTTTCTTTTCCAAATTATTTAACTTACTTTTACTAATAAATTGGTCACCGATTATTCTATAATCTTTAATATTATCTCTCCGAAATTTTTCTCTTATCGATTCGACGGACATATTATATTCAGTAGCAACCTCATCAATATTTTCTACATCCTTTGTTAGTTTTAATTCGATGTTTTGTAATGATTTTAATTCGCGATCTATGATGATCGATTCTATATTCTTTAGATATTCAATGATTGGTTTTATTGGAACTTTCCTTTTAAAAATGATAAGGGGTCCCTTAAAATTCTTAATTTTTGAACATCCTAAATTTTCATCTATTGCCACGATCATAGAAACATTACGTAATTGTTCGAGCTTTCTAATTTTCCTTTCCAGGTATTCTTGTGTCCAAAAACCAACAATTTCAAGATATACTTTGACACCTCTTTTTTCAAAACTAAAGTCAGGTATCATCACATGTTCTCCGACTGACAAAAGTTCAGGCTCTCTTTTCAACAACCAAGATGAATTATATGAGTTAAAGTCATTAGCAAATCTTTCTTCAAGGGAGCTATCATAAAGTTTTCCACTCAATATTTCACTATAACTTTCACTAATTATTTCAGATATTCTATTATCGGATTCAAAATGATAAATTTTTGATTTTTTATTACTTAACACCTCTGCTTGTATCCACCATTCATCCGCAGATACTATTATTGGCACAATCTTAGCTAAAGTTGTTCCATATCGATCAGTCATCTTAAGCAATGATAGAGGTCCTTCCACTGTCACAACTGATTTTTCATCAACACGTTCAATGGAGTAAATCAGACCTAACTTTTTAATTGATCGAAAAATTTCTTTCCAATTACTTGAAGAAAAAAATTTCATCCTCAATGACTTAAAAATTAATGTTTGAATTAATGAAAGATTATATTGTTTAACAAGTTTTTTTGGTTCAATAGGTTCATATTTTTTTAAGATAAGCTCATCATCAATATCACAAAATAATGCTTTTTCAAGTTCTTCGGTTTTAACATTTATCTTGATTGCGACATCGCTGATTATTTGATTTCGATTTACTAGTGATTCTAATCTTTTTTTACTTCCTTCTTCGAATACTTGCATTCTTGCTTCAACAGGGTTTATTATACTGTCAGCTTCAAATACACATCTTTGCTCAATAAGTTTTAAAAAACCTCTAACAAGTTTAAAATCAAATTCTTTATCCTCTAATAATTTGATTTTTAATAAGATTTCTTTTTTCTTTTTCCCAATATTACTCGAAAAAAAATTGGTTATTGTGTTGACTAGTCTTAAGGTGTTTGGATCAAAAAGAGCATACGTTGGTTGAATTTTACCTTGTGAGATTCTGGCTCTTAATAGATTAGATGGAAGCATTTTTTTCACGCTCTAGATCTTTTTCTTTTCCAGCTTGTTCTCATTTCCGTGGTTTCTTTGGATACTATCTCTATTAATTTTGATTTTTTGCGTCTATTCTTTCTTAATAAACGTCCTAATCTTTGGATGAACTCTCTTGAGCTTCCTGTACCACTTACAATTATTCCAAGAGATGCTTTAGGGACATCAATCCCTTCATCAAGAACCTTTGATGTAACTACGGTCCAAAATCGCCCATCTTTGAATCGATTTAATATTTCATTTCGCTCATCTTTACTGGTCAAATAAGTGATATAAGGTAACAGAAATTGCTTTGAGATTCTGTGAACTAGTTGATTATGCTGTGTGAAGATAATGATCTGTTCATTTAGATTAGATTTTAATATTTCTTTTAAAGCTTGAATTTTAGTTTCTGAGTTGAACGCAATTTCTAAAGCCTTATTTCTTGAGAGAAGAGCTTGTCTAGCAGATTTATCTCTGCCAGTTATCATAATAAATTTTCTGAAATCATGTGTATTAGTTAGTTTAATCTTACGTCTAATAAGAAAATCAGTGAATTGTTTAAAATAATGGTCATATTCTTTTTTTTCATGTTCACTTAAATCAACATTTATTCTTTCAAGTGAATATTCTGCAAGATAACTACCTGCCAAATCGCTAGGTTGCAGCTTAAAAACTATTCCTCCTATTAACCTTGGAAGCTCATTATGGAGCATATCTTCTCTTTTGAAGGTTGCTGTAAGACCCATACGATATTGTGCAGTAAACATTTCCGCTATCTGCTTGTAACCTTCTGCGGGAAGATGGTGAACCTCGTCAAAAATTATTAATCCAAATCTGTTTCCTATTTCTCCAGCTCTAAGATATGCGGAATTATAAGTTGCTACAGTAACAGATTCTAGTTTATTAGTTCCTCCACCATAAACACCTATTTCAATATTGAAAGATTCGATAAGCTTTGTTCTCCATTGTTCAAGTAAGTCAAGAGTTGGGACGATAATTATGCTGGCTGTGTTTGCTTCTTCAATAGCTTTAATTGCAATAATCGTTTTACCAGATCCTGTAGGTAATACAATTGTACCCTTTTTTCCGGCCTTGATCCAATTCTGTAAAGCTTTATTCTGATATCCTCTTAGAGATATGTTTGATTTAAAATTAGGTGAAGGTATTAATTGTTGGACATTGTCATCAATTAATATTTTACTTTGATTAAGATACTCGATAATATCTCTGTAATATAAACCCTGACTTCTAAATGACTTTGTTCGATTATCCCAAAAAGAGTGAGGAACTCTAACATCGCCCTTTAAAATTAAACTACCCTTGTCAAATGATAGGGTAGGAGTTGACATGCTTATTAAACAAGTTTTATTGGTATATCAATTTATTGTATATCAAGTATTCAAATATTCAATTAATATTTCTAATAAAAATGCTGAAAATTTAAGATTTATTTAAAATAGATGAAAAAAGACATAAGTGAGTTATGTGCAAAGTAGTATAGCAATGAGGAGTTGTCAAGTATGATATCTAAAAAGATTATTGAAGCATTAAATGGTCAACTAAATGCTGAACTATATTCTTCCTACTTATATCTATCAATGTCTGCATATTTTGAGTCAACAATCTTTAAAGGATTTGCACATTGGATGAAATGTCAATCTGAAGAAGAAAACATACATACTTCAAAAATTTACGATTTTATCATAGCTCAGGGAGCAAGGGTAAATCTTACTGCAATAGAAAAACCAATCTCCGAGTGGAAAACACCGTTAGCTGTATTCAAAGCGGGGTTGAATCATGAGAAGAAAGTAACAGGGTTAATTAATAATCTCATCGATAAATTAACTGGAGAAAAAGATTATGCTACTAATAACCTATTACAATGGTTTGCAACTGAACAAGTTGAAGAAGAGGCTTCATTTAGTGAAATAGTGAAAACACTTACTCCCATAGAAAATGATGTTGATGAAATAATCAAAGCAGATAATCAGTTATCAAAACGATCTTAATATAGTGTAAAGAAAATAAAAAGAGTGACCACATATAATTAGAAAAAGATAAAGTAATATTATCCTAGATTCCTATTATTTTAAATAAAACGGCCAACATATTAATGCAATATAAATATAAAGACAAAGTGTTACAAAATAGTTAATTAATTACCTTACCCAACAGTACAACTGCATATAATAAAAAAATGAGTTTTTATCGATGATTAGTGAATTTGACGTTGTTATAATTGGAGGAGGAGTCAATGGTTGTGCTATAGCTAGAGAACTAAGCTCTCATTTCCATGGACGTTTTTGTTTAATCGAGAAAGAGAACTCAGTAGCTCTGCATACCAGTGGAAGAAACAGCGGGGTTATACATTCAGGTATTAATCAAAAACCTGGAACCCTTAAAGCTAAACTTGTAGTCAAAGGAAATAGGATTATGCGAGAATATTGTAAGAAGAAAAGTATTCCTATGGAACAAATTGGGACACTTGTCGTAGCTAACAATGATGAAGAAGTAAAAACTTTGAGAGAACTAGAGAGGCGTGCTAAAGAAAATGGTGTTCCATCGGTTTCAATAATCAGCTCAAATGATCTTAAAAAAATTGAGCCTAATATAGTAGGTGTCGAAGCTTTAATTTCGCCAACTGGTTCGATTGTTGATTCGAAAAAACTTGTTGAAGCGTTAGCTTCCGACGCGTCAAATATGGGTGTAGATTTTTTTATGAATACAAAATTATTAGACGTCAAAGAATACCAAGATCATATTGATATATTTACAAATAACAAAACTTTCAGAACAAAATTCTTAGTAAATTGCGCAGGTCTTTACGCTGACAAAATAGCTCATGCTTTAGGAGTTGGAAAAGATTACATTATAATTCCATTTAAGGGAGGATATTATAAGCTAATTAGTAAAAACGAAAATCTTATAAAAACAATGGTCTATTCAACTCCAAATCTAGAAGTACCGTTTCTAGGAGTGCATTTCACAAAAATGGTGGATGGAGCTGTGTTTATTGGACCGAACGCATCGTTGGCGCCAGGACGGGAAGCATACAATCTGTCTAGTATTAATTTATTTGAGATGCTCTCATATCTATTTAACATTCGATTTCTCAGGCTTATCTTAAATCGAGGTTTCCTAAACATTGCCTTAAGAGAATTATGGTTAACATTAAGCAGAGAAGCCTTTACAAATGATGCGCGTAAATTATTACCTCAAATTCAAACAAAAGGTTTAATGAAAATGCCTCCAGGAATTAGAGCGCAATTGGTTGACAAAAAAGGGAATCTTGTAGGAGATTTTGTTTATAAGTCAACTAAAAACTCTTACCATATATTAAACGCGGTTTCTCCAGCTTTCACAAGTTCAATGGCATTTGCTGAAAAAATAATTTCAGATTTACAACAAAATCAGCTAAGTTGGCTTCACAAAAAAGAGGAAAAATAAACATGTGTAATCTTCTTGAACGCCGTAATTAGTTTAAATCAAACATGAATATTTAATAATCCATAGTTTATCTGTTGTTTTACATGCTTGAAAAGATTAAGACTGTATTTTCAGAGGAAATTATCAATAAAGATAAAATAATAATTGTAATGTTTTATACTACATATTGTGGGTATTGTAAATCTTTTGCACCTATCTTTGAAGAATATAGCCAAAATTACGACTTCGTTTTTGCAAAATCAGACATAACTAATGATGATAATCCTTTATGGAATGTTTACAAAATGGAGTTAGTACCAACATTAATAGCTTTTAAACAAGGAAAAGTCATAACTGGAAGAGATGCTTTACAAGGTATTGGATTAAATGAGGATGACATTAAAACACTTATTCAAGAAATCCAAAACAGCCTCTGAAATATTAATTAATCAATTATTTATCAAATGATTATCTATATCAACATTAAATTTATTTTGAAGAAATAAAGATATAGTAGGATGATAGCTCATTGAAGATAGGAGTAGTTTTCTCAGGAGGTAAAGATAGTACCCGAGCTATCTACGAAGCTCAAAAACAAGGAGATGAAGTATGTTGTCTTATTACCATCTGTCCAATTAGCTTAGATAGTTTCATGTTTCATTATCCAAATATAAAGTGGACTAATCTCCAAGCAAAAGCTATGAATATACCATTGATAAAACAACAAACACGTGGAGTAAAAGAAGATGAACTTAGAGATCTAAAATTTGCTATTAAAAAAGCTAAAGATAAACATGATATACAGGGAATATATACAGGAGCTGTAGCGAGCAGTTATCAGAAGATAAGATTTGAGAAAGTGGCTTCTGAACTTGAATTGAAATGTATTAGCCCATTGTGGAATTTAGACGGTGAAAAAATTTTGAGAGATTTAGAGCAACTTGATTTTGAGGTAATCATTGTAAGTGTAGCAGCGGCGGGATTAGACAGTAAGTGGCTAGGCAGTTATATTAATTCAGAATCTATAGAAAAATTAATGCATATCCATAATAAATATGATATTAACCTTTCATTTGAGGGAGGAGAAGCAGAAACTTTTGTTTTAGATTGCCCCTTGTTTAATAGAAAAATTGAAATTCTAGAAGCTGAACGTATTTGGGAAAAAGAATCAGGAATATTTTTAATACATAAAGCAAGACTCAATTCAAAGGAAACTGTTAAAGATATAGTATCATAGGTGGGTAATTAAGATGCTTGATAAATTAAGAGAAGGGCTTCGCGGAGCCATAATGAAGATTGTTGGAGCAACTACGATAGATGAACAAATTATCAAAGAATTTGCAAAGGATTTACAAAGAGCTTTGCTACAAGCAGACGTTAACGTTAAACAAGTACTTGAATTATCTTCAAAAGTTGAGAAAAGAGCTTTAGTTGAAGCTCCACCACCAGGTTTACCAAAGAAGGATTACATAGTTAAAATATTATACGAAGAGTTTTCCATTGTATTAGGTTTAGAATCTAAGATTGAGATACATGATAATAAATCTACAATTATTTTGATGATGGGGATTCAAGGCTCTGGAAAAACCACTGTGACAGGGAAATTAGCACGATACCTACAAAAGAAAGGGTATGACATAGGGGTAGTTTGCGCTGACACATTCCGGCCAGGAGCATTTTCTCAACTTTCATCGATCGCAGAAAAAATAAATGTAGAAATTTATGGCGATGAAAAATCAAAGGATGCGCCAAAAATAGCTGAAAAAGGAGTAGAATTCTTCAAAAAGAAAAATAAGAAGGTGATTATAGTTGATACTGCGGGTAGACATAAAGAAGAAAAAGAATTAATTGAGGAAATGCAGATCACCTCAAAAAAGATTCATGAGGATATTACAATACTTGTGATAGATGGAACTATTGGACAAGCCTGTCTGTCTCAATCAGAAGCATTCCATAAAGCAGTACCAGTTGGAGGAATAATAATCACCAAATTGGATGGCGCTGCTAAGGGTGGTGGTGCTCTTGCCGCTGCAGCTGCAACAGGCGCAAAAATTTTATTCATAGGAACAGGTGAAAGAGTAGATGATTTAGAAGTTTTTTCACCAACAAGATTCGTTGGGAGACTACTCGGATTAGGAGATATACAAGCACTGCTTGATAGGGTAAAGGATCTTGAATCTGAAGCTGATGATAAAAAAACGCAGAGAATAATGTCTGGAAAGATGACCATAGATGACTTATATTATCAATTTGAGCAGATGAAAAAAATGGGATCTATCCGTAAAATATTAGATCTTATACCCGGGTTTTCACAAACTCAAATTCCAGATGATCAACTTGAGGGGCTAGATGAAAAACTAGATAAGTGGAGAAACATTATACAATCGATGAGCAAAGAAGAACGTATAAATCCTGAGATTATAAGTTCTTCAAGAATTAAAAGAATTTCTACAGGATCTGGAAATCAAGAGAAAGACACAAAGGAACTCTTAGTAAGATATAAACAAACTAAGGGCATGATGAAAGCGAGTAAAGGTAGAGCATTCAAGCAAGTCCTCAGGAAGCTTCAACAAAGTTGATAAACACAAAGAAAATACTAAAAAAGTATCCGTTATGTAAAATATGTCTAAGCCGACAAATTCAGAGCTCTACATCTTATACTACTAAATCTGAAAAATGTTGCATTTGTGGAGGAATAATGAAAGATGTTAAAGAAGTAGCAAAAGATGTGATAACAATTCTTAAAGATTATGAGTTCAAAACTTTCCAAGTAGGAGCATCTATTCCGACAAAATGGGTCGAGATGGAAGATGCTATTAGGGCTGAATTTAAACTTAAAGGGGGACATTCAATAAAAAGTGATTTAACACACAGAGTTAACCAAACCGTTTCTAATAAAATAAAGAAAAAGGTACAATATAATAAACCAGATGTTGTTGCAGTAATTGACTTAATATCGAATAAAATAATAATTAATCCTCGACCAATTTTTCTATTAGGTAAATATTTAAAGATAAAAAGAGGAGCATCACAAAAACAAAACACATGCAAAAAGTGTTTTGGAATTGGATGTCCAGATTGTGATTATTATGGTATTTCAAAAGAAATGAGTGTAGAACAAATTCTGAATAAACATATCCTTTCAATATTTGATGGAAAGAAAACTACTTTTTCTTGGGTCGGAGGAGAAGATTCTAAAAGTCTAGTTTTGGGAAATGGAAGACCGTTCTACGTGGAAATCAATTCACCTAAAAAGACACATATAAATGACTCTAAAGATTTGAAGTATCTCTCGCATGGTATTAATCTAACTGAGTTAAAACCGACAACAAAAAAAAATCATGATACTCATTCTTTTAGAACAGAAATATTAGTAAGAGCTAAGTTTGAGAAGAAAATATCAAAAGAGAAATTAGAAAAAATTTCTAAAAAAATAACAGGTATGGAAGTAGAACAACCGTCTACAAAAAAACAAAAAATTTCTAAAAAGCAAATCTTTTTTTTCACAGTAAAATCGATGAGAGGAAAGAACGCTCAAATACATTTAATATGTGATGGTGGACTGGGCATACGTAGATTTATTGCCGGTGAAGGAATTGAAATATACCCAAATCTCCCAAATATTTTAGAAATGGAGATTAGTTTAGACGAGAATAAACCTTTTGATATATTAAATGTGGAAATGTTTTCTGAATCTTTTTAGATACAGTTGTTATGTATATATGTGAAGGGAGATGGCAACATATAAAGTTCCAGTAATACCTGGAGATGGTGTAGGACCTGAAGTTATTTCCGAAGGAAAAAAAGTTATAGACACAGTTAGTGAAGTTGATAGTTTTGAGGTTAACTGGATTGAATATCCATTTGGATCAGACCATTATTTAACAACAGGAGAGTTAATTAATGAAAATAGCTTAAAAGAACTTAAACAATATAGATCAATATATTTAGGTGCGTTAGGAGATCCAAGAGTAACACCTGGAGTTTTAGAACTGGGAATTCTGTTAAAGCTTCGATTCTATATGGATGAATACATTAATCTTAGACCTGTTAAACTTTTTGAGGGAGTTCCAACACCACTTCAAGGGAAAACTGAGAAAGATGTCAATTTTACGGTTATACGTGAAAATACTGAAGATTTCTACATAGGTATAGGATCAAAAATTAATAAAGGAAAAAGTAAAGAAGTGCATAACTTGTTTAGAGAACTTTATACAATAAAATTCAATTTAGACATAGAAACGGACACTGATGAAATAGCATATCAAATAGGAGTTATAAGTCAGAAAGGAGCTGAGAGAGTTATTAAATATGCTTTTGATCTGGCAACTAAAACAAATCAAAACAAAGTTACATCTGTAGATAAAGCAAATGTTTTAACCCATTCTTATGGTCTATGGAGAAAAGTGTTTTCTCAAATTTCAACTAACTATTCAGATATAGAAACGGAGAGCATTTTTGTTGACGCAGCTGCTATGTGGTTTGTTAAGAATCCTGAGTGGTTTAAAGTAATAGTGACACCAAATCTTTTTGGTGACATTCTGACAGATTTAGGGGCGATAATTCAGGGAGGGTTAGGAGTTGCACCTGGAGGTAACATTAATCCTGGTGGAACATCTACATTTGAACCTATTCATGGGTCAGCTCCCAAGTATAAAGGGAGAGAGCAGATTAATCCTATAGCAACCATCTTAGCTGGGAGTATGCTTTTAGATAATCTAGGGCTTAATAAATCTGCAAATAAAATTGAAGAAGCAGTAAAACAAGTTCTTAGAGAAGGGAAAGTTAAGACACCTGATTTGGGTGGAAGATCTAAGACAAGCGAAGTAAGTGAAGCAGTTATTTCTAATATTAGAAACTCATAGGAAAATATTAGATTTAGTTTTTCTTATTTGCCTTTTTTAATAAATAATTTGTTGATTCCGTTGAGAAGGGCTTCAACACTTGAGACTACAATATCTTCTCCAGTACTACGTGCTGAAGCAAAATTTCCTTTATTGTCTCCGACTTTAACAAGAACTTCAGACAAAGCTTCTGATCCCCCTGTTAAGGCTTCAAGTCGGTATTCTGTAAGAGAAATTTTAGCTATTTCTTCAGTAATTTTATGTATTGCTTTTACAGCTGCATCTACTGGTCCGACACCTGTTTCTGAAGCTACATAAATTTGGCCTTCAAGATCTAGCTTTACTGACGCAGTAGGAACAACATTTGTTCCTGTCATCACTGAGAAATCAATTAATTTCACCTTTTTTTTACTTTCAACAGGGTTTTCAACTATAGATCTAGATAATGCTTCAATATCTGAATCAGTTAAGGATCTTCCTTTATCACCCATTTCCTTAATTTGATTCATGATAATTTTAATTTGTTCATCTGTGGGGGAAAAGCCAAGTTCATTAAGTTGAGATTTTATTCCATGAGTACCAGCATGTTTTCCTGCTTGAATCCATCTTCTTCGTCCTACAAGGTCTGGGTTTATAGGTTCGTAAGTAATAGGCATGGATAATACACCATGGGTGTGAATGCCTGATTCATGACCGAAAGCATTGTCGCCTACAATAGCTTTGTTTGGTTGAACTACGACACCCGTCAGTTTTGATACGAGCCTGCTGGTTTCATAGATAAGCTTTGTATTTATTTTTGTTTTCTTTGAATAAAAACAATGAAGAGCCATAACGACTTCTTCTAATGATGCGTTCCCTGCTCTTTCACCTATACCATTGACAGTAGCATGAATTTGAGATGCTCCAGCTTCAACAGCCGCAAGAGAATTTGCAACGGCTAGACCAAAATCATTATGGCAGTGAATAGCTATAGGTGTTTTAATAACAGATTTTATCTCTTTTACTAAGGAACTCATTTTTGATGGAGTTGCTACACCAACTGTGTCAGGAATGTTTATTCGATCAGCACCTGCATTTACTACTTCCTTAAGAAATTTTTTTAGAAAATGTGGATCTGAACGAGTAGCGTCTTCAGCTGAAAATTCTACAGTTACTCCATGTTTTTTAGCATATTCAACTCCAGTAATTGCGTTCTTTAGAGCTTTAGCTTTAGTGATTTTTAGCTTATGTTTAAGATGTATATCAGATGTTGCTATAAATAAGTGAATACTTTCTACATCGCACGCTAGGGCTACATCTATATCTTTTTTGTCAACTCTAGCTAAGGCACATATTTCGGCGTTCAAACCTGCTTGAGCAATAGATTTGACAGATTTGCGTTCTCCGCGTGAAGTTATTGGAAAACCAGCTTCTATAGCGTCTACACCAAGTCTATCAAGTCGTCTTGCAATCTCTAATTTTTCATCTAAGGTTAGAGAGACTCCGGGTGTCTGTTCTCCATCACGGAGAGTGGTATCGAATATTCTAATATGTTGATTTGTTTGTTTGGGTATCGTATTTACCCCCGTTGTAGAGCTGTAATACCTGTTCGAGATATGTCACGTATGCCAAAACTTGATACTAGTTTAATGAAGGAATCAATTTTAGTTGGATCACCCGTAATTTCAACTGTTATGGTTTCATTTGATACGTCAACGATTCTACACCTATATATTTGGGAGAAATTCAGCACATCTACTCTAGTTTTTTGATCTAAAACATTTAACTTGATCAAAGCTAGTTCTCTTACTACAGATGTTTGTTGTTCAAGTAAAGTTATTTTTACAATATCTATAAGTTTACCAAGTTGCTTTATTAGTTGTTCAACTGTTAATTCATCACCGTTTACAACTATGGTCATTTTGGCAAATCCGGGTTTCTCTGTGCGCCCCACGGTTATACTTTCTATATTGAAGCCTCTTCGTCTAAACATGTTTGAGGCTCTAAAAAGTACTCCCGGTTTGTTTTCAACGATAGTAGAAAGTATGTAAAAATCGCCCATGATTTTATCTTATATCCTGTGAACTATATAATATGTCTTTTAGTCCTTTTCCTGGAGGTACAAATGGATATACATCTTCGTCAGGGGAAACAGGGATGTCGATTACTGTAGGTATTTCGTTTCGTAACCCAGAACGTAAAGCTTTTTCTACTTCTTTAATAGATTGAGCTCTTATTCCTTCAGCTCCATAAGATTCAGCTAATTTTACGAAATCAGGTGTGTTTTTAAATTTAATAGCTGAATATCTTTTATCATAAAACAATCTTTGCCATTGTTCAACCAAGCCTAGAGATCTATTGTTTAGTATAGCTACAATGATTGGTATTTTTTCTTCGACACATACTGCCAACGAATTTTCGGTCATGCAGAAACTTCCATCTCCAGCAAGATCGACTACAGGAACATCTGGTTTTGCAACTTTAGCTCCAATAGCAGCTGGAAAACCGAAACCCATTGTACCTAAACCTGTAGAGGTAATCCATGTTCGTGGTTTAATAACTTTATAATGTAATTCTGCAAACATCTGATGTTTTCCAACTTCAGTTGCAAGTATGCCTTCAGGAGGTAGAATTTCGCGGATTTTTTTAATAATTGTAATAGTTTTTAGATTAGCCCAGTCCAAATCTTTGTTGTTCTTTAGTTCGTCTCGTACTTCATTAATTCTTTTTAACCACAGTGAGTCCTTTTTTCTTTTGATCTTAAGTCTTAAAGATTCATATATTTGAGTTAATGCAATTTTGGCGTCTCCAACTATAGGTAATTGTACCTGTTTATTTTTTCCGATCTCTGAAGGATCAATATCTATATGAATTATTTTTGCGTCTGGACAAAATTTGTTAAATAGTCCTGTAGTTCTATCGGAAAATCTTACTCCGACAGCTAAAACACAATCAGTTTCACAAATTAATTTATTTCCCTCTGGAGTACCATGCATTCCAATTGGACCTAAAGATAATGGATGATTCTCTGGAAAACTTCCTTTTCCGATTAAAGTAGTTACTACGGGAACTAAAAGAAGTTCAACAATGTTCTGAAGTGACTCTGACGCATTACATAAAATGACTCCGCCTCCAGACAAAATAATTGGTTTTTCAGCGTTTAAGAGAAGAGCAGCTGCCCGTTCAATTTGTAGATGATGAGGCTCAATTGCAGGTTTGTATCCTCTAATGACAACTTTTTCTGGAAACTTAATATTTGTTTTCTCTTGTTGAACATCTTTTGGTATATCGATTATAACTGGACCGGGTCTGCCAGTGGAAGCTATATGAAATGCTTTCTTTAAATCATAAGGAATTTCAGCTGAATTCATTGGTTGGAAAGTATATTTTGTTATCGCAGTTGTTATCCCGATAATATCAGTTTCTTGGAATGAGTCCTTGCCAATAAGAGATTTTGGAACTTGGCCTGTTATAGCAATAATTGGAGACGAGTCAGCGTAAGCAGTAGCTATACCTGTAACAAGATTTGTTGCTCCTGGACCAGAAGTTGCAAAGCAAACTCCAACTTTTCCACTTGCTCGAGCATAACCATCGGCCATATGAGCTGCAGATTGCTCATGTCTACAAAGTATATGACGTATATCACTATTATAGAGTTCATCATATATAGGAAGAGTTGCACCTCCGGGTATACCAAATATAGTTGATACGCCTTCACGCTTTAATGATTTCATTAAAGCTTTAGCGCCAATCATTTCAACCAAAATACTAAATCATCTTCATATAACAACAAATTTACATTTGAAGCTTTGGGTATGAGTTTATAGCACTACCAGGAGGGATATCTGGGCAGATATTAGTTTGAGAACTAGGCAAGTGGAGACCAGACTTTCTTTGAATGTGCAAATTATTCCCTGCATTATGCATTAGGTTTAGGTTTTAAGTTTTTAAGTTTTATTTTTTTTTAATTTTTTATTTTATTATTGTAATTAATGAATGATATATATTAAACAAGTTACTTTGATATTTGCTGCTTTATTCCGTAACTGATAAAAAAGACCGCTTCTCAATATAGAATCACTTTGAGGAGTGATGCTATTAAAAAAGGGTTTGATAGGGCCCCGCATAGAAGTCTTTTAAAGGCGTTGGGACTTGTTGATAGTGATTTAGAAAAACCGTTTATAGGGATTGCTAATTCATTTGTAGAAATAGTTCCAGGCCATAGTCATTTACATGAACTCGGTAAGATTGTGAAGCAAGGAGTAAGAGAAGCAGGGGGTATGCCTTTTGAGTTTAACACAATAGCTGTAGATGATGGGATTGCTATGGGTCATTTGGGGATGAGATATTCCCTCCCAAGCAGGGAATTGATTGCTGATTCGATAGAAACAATGGTTCAAGCACATTGTTTTGATGGACTTGTTTGCATAACTAATTGTGATAAAATTGTCCCTGGAATGCTTATGGGTGCAGTACGAGTTAACATACCGACTATTATTGTTAGTGGAGGACCAATGCTAGCTGGGAAGACATCTAAAGACAAAGTGATTGATCTTTCTTCGGTATTTGAAGCGGTTGGTTCTCACCAGGCTGGACTAATAACAGATTCTGAGTTCAAAGAAATAGAGGATTTAGCTTGTCCAAGTTGTGGTTCCTGTTCCGGTCTTTTCACCGCAAACTCAATGAATTGTTTGTGTGAAGCCTTGGGTATATCTTTACCAGGTAATGGAACTATACTTGCGGTTTCTCCGGATAGAATTAAACTTGCTAAAAAAGCTGGACAGAGTATCCTTAGATTAATTGATCTAGATTTGAAACCTAGGGACATTATCACAACGGAATCTATAGATAATGCTATGATTTTAGATATGGCAATGGGTGGATCAACTAACACAGTATTACATCTCTTGGCCGTTGCTAAAGAATCAGGAATAGAATATTCATTAAAGAGAGTTGACGATCTGACTGGAAAAGTACCTCAGATATGTAAAGTTAGTCCAGCGTCACAAAATCACATGGAAGATGTTGATAGAGCAGGCGGAGTAAGCGCTATTCTCAAAGAGATAAGTAAAAAAAATATTCTACAATTAGATCAGGTCACTGTTACTACTGAAACCCTTGCAGATAACATTAGAAATTCTGAAGTAAAAGATAAATTAGTAATTCATTCTATAGATAATCCATATCGTTCTAATGGAGGGCTTGCTGTTTTTTACGGAAATTTAGCTCCTGAGGGAGCTTTACTTAAAATTGGAGCAGTGGAATCAGACATTATCCATACAGGTAAATCGGTTATTTTTAATTCACAAGACTCAGCTATCAAAGGAATTAAATCAGGTTTAATTAAAAAAGGTGATGTTGTAGTTATTAGATATGAGGGACCAAAAGGTGGTCCAGGAATGCCAGAGATGTTAGCACCGACAGCTATGATTGTAGGACAGGGACTTGGTAAGGATGTTGCACTTCTGACTGATGGAAGATTTTCAGGGGCAACTAGAGGAATTTGTATTGGACATATTTCACCAGAAGCCGCACTAGGAGGCCCAATAGGATTTCTTGAAGAGGGGGATATAATAACCATAGATTTGCCTAAAAGAAAAGTTGATGTAAAAATTTCTAGTGAAGAACTTGAAGATAGGAGAAAAAGATGGATTGTACCAAATCCGAAAATTTCAACAGGATATCTTGCAAGGTATACAAAGTTTGTTTCTTCGGCTAGTAATGGAGCGGTACTGCAATAATACGTCTATTATTAGAATTCCGATAAAAAATTAGTTAGATAGCGAAAAATTTAAATCTAAACACTTAAACTGGAACTTCAAATAGGTGAAAAGTGAATCGATTCAACCATTGAAGTTCTTGACACAACATTAAGAGATGGATCTCAAAGTTACGGTGTATCATTTTCTCTTCAAGATAAATTAAGTATAGTCAAAAGACTTGACCAAACTGGAATTCAATATATAGAAGGAGGTTGGCCTGGATCAAATCCTAAAGATGTAAGTTTCTTTAAAAAAGTTAAGAAACTTAAACTAGACAATTCTGAAATAGTTGCATTTTCTAGTACAAAACATAAAAAAAACTCAGTAACTAAAGACTTGGCACTAAATTCTATAATAGAAGCAGAAGTAGAAACTGCTGTGATTTTTGGAAAAACGTGGAAACTTCATGTTGATAAGGTCTTAAACTTAAGCATTAAAGATAATATCAGGATAATAGAAGAATCTATTTCATATCTGAAAGATAAAGGTTTGAAGGTTATTTTTGACGCAGAACATTATTTTGATGGATATAAATCGGATCCAGAGTATGCAATAGATGTTATTAATGCAGCTTATTCGTCAGGTGCAGAAATAAGTGTATTATGTGATACAAATGGCGGAACTCTTACAAAGGAATTACAACAAATAGTTAGGGAAACTGTTAAAAAAACTAAAGGAAAAAAAGGAATTCATACGCATGATGATTCTGGCCTTGCTGTAGCTAATACAATTATTAGTATAAATGAAGGTGTTAGACATATTCAAGGTACTATTAACGGCTTAGGTGAGCGTTGCGGAAACGCTGATCTATGTCAAATTCTTCCAAACTTAAATTTTAAGACTAAATTTAACACGCTTATCTCAAATAAACCAAAGGAAGAACAACTTGAGGATTTAACTTCTCTGTCACAATATGTTTATCAACTTACGAACCTATCTGGACGCTTTAATCAGCCTTACGTTGGAAGAAATGCGTTCACACATAAAGGAGGAATACATGTAGACGCTTTGCTAAAAACACCTAAAACATATGAACATTTGGATCCAAAATTAGTTGGAAATAGAAGAACTTTGTCGGTTTCTGAATTATCAGGTAGAGCTAGCATTGTAAAAATAGCTGAAGATCTTAATCTAAAAATATTAAAAAGAGGTGATCTTGCTAACAAAGTTCTAAGGAAAATTAAGAACCTTGAATCTCAAGGATATCATTTTGAGAATGCTCAAGCAAGTGTAAATTTAATATTACTGAGAGAAGCGAAATTATTGGGAGAGACATTTACCATCAAATCTTGGAAGGTAACCTCTGGATTTGATAAGAAATTAAGTTGTAGAGCAGAAGTATTTGTAGAAATGTTTAACGATGAATATCATGAGTTTGCAGATGGTGTTGGACCGGTTCATGCATTAGATCAATCTTTTAAAAATGCAGTAATGCGAAGATTTCCAAAATTATCAAATACTAATCTGATTAACTATAAGGTTACAGTTATTGACAGCGAAATGGGAACAGCTTCAGTAGTTAGAGTGTTCATAGAATTTGAGGATGATACTCATCGCTGGGCAACAACAGCTGTATCATCAAATATTCTTGAAGCAAGCACGAAAGCATTAGCAGATGGGTATTCATATAAACTTGCGATAGACAAACTTAGAATAGCATAGATTTCTTTGAATGACATGAATTAATAAAACGAATTGAAATTAGGAAGTATTTAATTATAAGATTATTGATGGGTAGAAATGAAATCAATAGGTGAAACTTATGGTAAAAACATGGTATGATAAGGATTTATCATTTGATGCAATTAAAGATAAAAAGATTGCGGTGATAGGATATGGAAGTCAAGGTCAAGCACAAGCAAGTAACTTACGGGATTCAGGCTTAAATGTAGTAGTAGGATTACGATCTAAAGGTAAAAGTTGGAAAAAAGCAGTCAAAGAAAAACATAAAGTAATGAAGATTTCAGATGCAGTAAAAAAATCAGATATAATACACATCTTAATCCCAGACACAGTTCAAGAATCAGTATACAAAACAGAAATAAAGCCATATTTAAAAAAAGGCATGACTATTGGATTTTCACATGGAGCAGCAATTCATTTCGGTTGGATAAAACCACCCAAATGGGTTGATGTAATAATGATTGCGCCTAAGTCTCCTGGACAGAGAGTTAGAGAATTGTTCAAAGAAGGTTTTGGTACTCCAGCAGTAGTAGCTGTTAAAAGAGATTACTCTAAGAAAGCTTGGTCAAAGATACTCAGTATTGCTAAAGGAACAGGATGTGCCAGAGCTGGGATCCTAAAAACAACATTTAAAGAAGAAGTAGAAACAGATTTGTTTGGAGAACAAGTTGATCTATGTGGAGGAGCTGATCGGCTTATCAGAAATTCCTTTGAAGTTCTAATTGAAAACGGCTATCAGCCAGAAATAGCTTACTTTGAATGTCTCCATGAACTTAAATTGATAGTGGATTTAATTCAAAAATATGGAATAGGTGGGATGTATAAGAGGGTTAGTGAGACAGCTAGATATGGTGGATTGACTAGAGGCGGAGTTATATTAAATCAATCTACTAAAAAATCTATGCTAAAGAATCTTAAGGATATTCAATCCGGAAAATTTGCGAAAGAATGGAGATCAATATATAATAAAGAAGGACCAAAGTCATTTAACAAATATATGGCGGAGCTTGAGAAACATCCTATTGAGAAAGTTGGGGTTAAATTGCGCCGAATGATGTGGCCAAATGAAGAAGTTACCTAAATGAGATGAACAGCAAGTAATAAATTTAGGTGTTATTGTTGACAGGTAATATTAAGTAAAAGGATAGTGTCTAAGATTTGCCAAGAGCTAGAGGATTTAGAAGAAATACAAGAAAAGTTTTTACTCGCCGTGGAAACAGTAAAACAGGTTTAAGCTCAATACTAAGAAAATACCAGCTATCAGAAAAAGTTGTAGTACATATTGATTCATCTCAAGTTAAAGGAATGCCCCATAGAAGATTTCAAGGTAGAATTGGGACTATTATAGAAGTTGGAAGAAGAGCGTTAACTGTTGAAGTTCCATTTGGTAAAAAAAAGAAAATAGTTATAGCTCGATTAGAACATGTTAAGCCACATAAGGAGTGAGTGAGATGTCTGACCATAGTAAGAGAAAACCATTGTCAAATGCGGAAGTTAAAGAAATTTTAGGAAAGTTAGATATTGAGTCAACTGATCAAATACAAAAAAGAACTATTGATTATTTAATGAAGTTCACAAAAACATCAGATGAACAGGCGCAAACTATGATTAAAAATTTGATTAAAAGTTGTAAATTAACAGAAGAAGAAGCTGTGGAAGTCGTTAACATCATGCCACATAGTCTTGAAGAGTTGAGAGTGTTTACATCTGGGTGGAAGAAACTTTTACCTACAGAAGCGTTAGAGAAGATGTTAAATCTCTTAGCGCAGAAAAAGAAATAAACAAAATATTCACTTTCGTTTAATAAATTCAAAAAAATATTTGTTATAATTTGTGATTTTCAAGTTTAGTGTTAATATATATCAAAAGGAAAGAGTTAATAATAAAATCAGAAATAATAAGTATAATATAATTCAATAATAGGTGAGATGGCTCTGGTAAATTATTGTGGCAAGATCATTACTTTACTCAAGAGTCAATACCAGGAATAATATTCAAATAAAATTTCAGTGATATCTTTGAGTTTTAATAATATTGTTACAAAAAAATATGAGGAATATGCATATGTTATTGACTTTATTCCAAGAGGCAGATCAATAATCATAAGGGGAAGAGAGGGACCCATATTACAAGCGATAGGTGAAGACCGATTAACTCTCTTGGAAATATTAGCTGTTGAAGACGCAGAATTCCAAGTTGGAGAAACAATTTGTATTGGAAAACAAGGGAGGAATAAAGTAGTAAGTGTTCTTGGTAGGTTGACTTATGAAGAGTTAACAAGTAATGCTAAAAGTGATTTATTAAACGTATTAGAGAAGTTAGTTTTAAATAATGAAAAGCGGTTTGTAGATTATTTTAATGAGTTTCAAGCAGTAACTCCGCGATTACACGCACTTGAGTTAATCCCAGGAGTTGGTAAGACTTTCATGCTACAGATTATTAAAGAACGGGATAGAAAAAAGTTTTCATCATTTAGCGATATACATGAGAGATCAAGGTTAAGTGATCCAGCGAAATTAATTGCAAAGAGAATAGTTGAAGAAATTACTGAAAACTTACACATCAATCTGTTTGTTAAATAATGAATAAGCGTCAAATGTTTGGACAGCATGTTTTGCACGACTCTTCAATTCAAGATATCATACTTAATGTGTCAGATGCGAATAATAAAAAAATAGTATATGAAATAGGTACAGGTCTTGGAGAGTTAACACAAAAATTTTGTAGTAGATCTTTACATGTTTTTTCATGTGAATTAGATAAAGATCTTTATTATAAAGCAGAAAAGAAACTTTCATATTTAAAAAATTTAACACTTATTCAAGGCGATGGATTTTTTCAGAAAATTAAATATAATATATTAACATCAAATTTACCTTATAGTGAGTCTTCAAGATTTATAAAATGGTTATCAGCCCAAAAATTTGAAAAAGCAGTAGTTACTCTACAGAGAGAATTTGCGAATAAATTGATGGCTCAACCTGGCACAAAATCTTATAAGGCAATTTCAGTTTTGGCGCAATATTTGTTTAAGATTGAAGAGATTATTGATGTTCATCCAAACGCATTCAATCCTCCACCTAAGGTATATTCAAAAGTAATGATCATCAAACCAAAATTTGTAGATAAAAAAATATCTCCAGACCTTCTTAAATATTTAAGATTAATTTTTTCATTCAGAGGAAAAAAAGTGTCCACAGCTATAAGACACATTATAGATCAAAATAAAGCAATTATTAACAAATCAAACCCGTTGATTCTCAATAAAAGAGTTGAGAAATTATCTCCAGAAGATTTTGTTAAATTATTTTATGAAGATGGGAAACAATTTGAAAAATGATGTATATAGACCTCAAGATGATAGTTATTTATTATTAGAAGCAATTAAAGAAATAAGAGGAAAATATGCGTTAGAGATCGGATGTGGTAGTGGTGTCATTCTTGAAAGTCTAATAAAAAGAGTAGAATTTGTAATAGGAAGTGACATAAATTATGAAGCATTAATAACCACTAATAATAGGATGAAAAAATTAGGACTGTTAAACAAGGTAGAACTAGTTCAATGTAATTCAGCGAGCGCATTTAAAAATTGTATTTTTGACATTGTTGTATTTAATCCACCTTATTTACCTTCAGATGGAGATATGGATATATCAGTTTCTGGAGGAAAAAAAGGGATTGAGTTAACAATAAAATGGGTTCTTGAAGCAAAAAAGGTTTTAAAGCCTAAAGGAAAGATTTATTTTGTATCTTCAAGTCTTTCTCATCAGAATGAACTAATAAATTATTGTAACTCTGCTGGTTTTTTTATCAGAAAAATAGTATCTAAAAAGTTATTTTTTGAGGAACTAACAATTTTTGAGATTAAATTATAAAATGTACAAAGTTATTTTATATCATCGTCTTTAAGTTTAAAAATTTTAATTAATTGGTAAATAAAAAATACGTAAATTCATTATATTGATATAGTTGCAGCCATTTAAAATCAATTGATTAAGATTAATTAATCAAATATATGGAGAAAAAAAATGACCTTATCTCAGAATAATAAAGATTATAAAATAAAGGATTTAGATCTGCCAAAAAATTCACAGGGATCCATGTTGTTATGGGTTTTAGCTAAGAATTTGATCTTTATTGGTTCTAATGACTTGAGTCAGATTATAGTGCAAAAAGCTAATATGAGAAAACATGCAGCAACTGCAAGGCCTGTAAATCCAAAAGAATTGCTAACTTTTTATGGACTTGAACAAATTGAGAAAGAGATGAAAACGAAGATAGATTTTCATACAATGCTAAGCAAGATTTCTACTAAAGAAGACCCTGATGATTTCTTACAAATGTTTGTTAAAGAGCAGGTTATGTTAAGAGATGCTTACCAGTGTTTTTTTTGTTTTAAGCCTTTATCTATAAATGGGGCAAGTTTTCACCATATTTTTTGGGATAAAGATGTTGTAGAAGACGTGTTGTCTAATTTAATAACATTATGTTTTGAGTGCCATAAGACAGTTGGTTGTAAAGCAAAATGTTAAAAGTTATAAACAATCAGTAACATATATATTATCAATTTTATAATATAATAGCGTAAATTTTAGGAGTTTTATATTGTTGGTTGAAGAATTTGATTCAATAATTATCGGGGCTGGACCCGCAGGTTCTTCAGCAGCATATAATCTAGCGAAAAAAGGATTTAAGGTTCTATTAGTCGAAAAAGGCAGGTTTCCTGGATCAAAGAACATGTTTGGTGGGAGAGTTTATTCTAAACCACTTGAGGAAATTTATCCTAATTTTATTAAAGAAGCCCCTATTCAGAGATGGGTAACTAAGGAAAGAATATCCTTGGTTAAGGACGGGGAAAGTTTTTCCATGGATTTTGATGGAAAAGAAAGTACAAGTTTTGTTTGTTACCTTTCAGAACTTTCAGATTGGATGGCGAAAAAGGCTGTAAATGAGGGTGCTAAACTCATTACCGAGATCACTGTAGATAATTTATTGTTGGAAGATGGCTGTGTTAAAGGAATAATTGTAGGAGATGAGTCTATTAGAAGTAACGTAGTGATAGACGCAGAGGGAGTTAATCGTCTCTTATTGGAAAGAGCTGGGATTGTTAAGAAGTTAATGCCAAGAGATGTAGCTATAGGGATTAAACAAACGATTAAGATGCCTAATCAAGAAATAGATATGAAGTTTGGGTTAAAGGAGAAAGAGGGATTATCTTGGGTTTTGATGGGAGATATAACCAATGGAATACCTGGTGGGGCGTTTGTTTATACAAATAACGGTGCAGTAAGTATTGGTTCAGTCTTACTCTTAAAACAAGCAGTTGAATCTATTAATGAAAATGTGTCAAGAATAGTTGAAGGGATTCGTCTACATCCAATAATTAACAAATATGTTGGAGATAACAGTATAATTGAATATTCAGCTCATCTTATACCTGAAAATATGCAGTTTATGGCCAAACAACACATCGATGGATTGATGGTTGTTGGAGACGCTGGAGGATTTCTTTTAAATTTGGGGTATACATACAGAGGAGTGGATTTTTCAGCTTACTCGGGTTATCTTGCAGCTCAGGCATTTGAAAAAGCTCATGGTGAAGGAGATTATTCAAATAATATATTAATGAGATATAATTTGTTACTAAAAAAGAGCTTTATAGTGAAGCAACTTAATAAATTTAAAAAGATAACAAAAATTATGGAGAGTGAAAAAATTGTTCAACGTTACCCTGAAATAATAAATAATTTAGCTAGAAACATGTTCTTACTTGAGTATGAGGCGCCGACTATATTAGATGCAATGAAGAAATCGAAAAAAAATGTCAGTTGGCTTCAACTATTAAGAACAGCCTATAGGATAGTGAAATATTTTTGATCACTAAAATGATGAAACCGCTAAGAATAGATGATATACTCAAAAGTGATATTTGGGATGTAGATTTTGAACCGCATATAAAAGTCAATTCAGACAAATGTAAGAACTGTATATCAAAGCAATGTGTAAATCTTTGTCCTGCAGGTTGCTTCAGTTATTTAGATAACAGAATAGTCTATAGCTATGAAGGATGTCTTGAATGTGGAACCTGTAGAGTTGTTTGCAATGAAGAAGCAATTGAATGGAATTATCCAAAAAGTGGTCGAGGAATACATTATAGGTTTGGGTAATAAATGACGTTAAATATTATCGTTGGAATCAAATGGGTTCCCAATACTACAGCTGTTAATATAGATCAAAAGACAGGTACACTTATTCGAACTGGAACTCCAAGCATTATTAATCCGCCTGATTTGAATGCATTAGAACTAGCTTTACAACTCAAAGATAAATATGGAGGAATAATTACAGCTATAACAATGGGACCGCCTATGGCAAAAATAGGGTTAGAACATGCGATAGGAATCGGGTGTGATAAAGGAATACTGATCTCTGATCAAATGTTCGCAGGAGCGGATACGCTTGCAACATCTTATACATTGTCAAAAGCTATTCAGAAAATTGATGGATTCAACTTGATAATAGTAGGACAAGAGACTGTGGATAGTTCTACTGCGCATATTGGAGCTCAGATAGCTTCTTGGCTTGATTTACCATTCATATATTATGTTACAGAAGTGAATTATTCAAATGGAAATCTATTGGTGAAACGTCTACTTGAGAATTCATATGAGGAATATGATGTTCAATTACCAGCTTTAATTTCAACATCTATGCATTCAAATTCACCTAGAAAAGTGAAGTTGATGAGTAAACTAAAGACAAAAACAGAGGGAACAATTGATACCTGTAATAATACATCATTAGGATTAAACGCCCTTTGCATCGGAATGAAAGGTTCACCCACATTTGTTGCAAAAACACAATTCATGGCTGAAGTGGCTCGGAAAAAAGAAATCTTCAAAGAAAAAGATTCTAGTAAAGCCGCTGAGTGGCTTGTAAACAAGCTAAACGAGGATAAACTTCTTAACAATTAAGGCGTGATAAATATGTCAGAGATTTGTTATGAGTGGGGTGAAATAGATTCATCAAAATATCATGGAATATGGGTGTTTTTAGAAGTTGAAGGAGATAGTGTTAACGAAACCAGTTTGCAGATGCTTAGTGTAGCCAAAAATTTGGCGGAAAAAAAGGACACTCACGTTGCTGGAGTTTTAGTAGGATATAATGTAAAAGAGCTTGCTAAGGAATCTATTTACTACGGTGCTGATAAAGTTTATCTAATTGATAATTCAAAACTTGGGACATATTATGCTAAAGTATATGCTCAAGTAATTGCAAAAGTAGTTACCAAATATAAACCTGAGGCAATTTTAATAGGCGGAACTATGATTGGGAGAGAATTCGCGCCATTTTTGGCTAACACTCTTAGGTCAGGGATAACAGCAGATTGTACCTCGTTTGAGGTTGATCCGAAAACGTCAGATATAGTTCAAGTAAGACCGACGTTTGGATCTTTCTTACTAGCAAGTATTAAGACAGTGAAAAGAAAACCGGTAATAAGTACAGCTAGGCCTAATGTGTTTAATACACCGAAAAAAAATGAAGATAGAAAAGGAGACATAATTGAAGAATCAGTAAATGATTTACCTGATCCAAAAATAAAATTAATTCGAAAAATAAAAATAGAAAACAAAGAGGAAGTGCCAATTGAGAAATCTCCAATATTGGTTTCAGGAGGAAAAGGATTAGGAAGTAAAGAAGGCTTTAAGACATTAGAGGAACTTGCTGAAATTCTTGGAGGAACAGTTTCAGGGTCAAGAAAAGCAGTTGATTTAGGGTGGATACCTCATGAGAAACAAGTTGGTCAAACTGGTAAAACCGTTTTACCAAGCATCTATATTGCAGTAGGAATAAGTGGTGCAGCCCAACATATTTTTGGTATTCGGGAGGTAAAAAGAGTTGTTGGAATAAATTTAGATCCAGACGCACCAATTTTTGATAATGTTGATTATGGTATTGTTGGTGACTACAAGCAAGTTATCCCAAAATTAATAGAATCTCTCAAAAAAAATAGTGGTTCATCAATAATTAATCTATGAAACATCTATTGCTGTAAACTATACAATAATAAAACAATGCTTCATTTAATTCTGATAAAATAACATAAATATATTTAACATTAAACATGTCATTTTATGATATTTATATTGAAAGTTAAAGTAGGAGCATATATTTAGCTAAATCAGGCGAATAATTTGGCTGAGTCAACTCAAGAAATGCCTGAACGTGGTGAGCTAGTTCTTGCTGCAACAAAACAAATCACTACTCATGGCGTCTATGTAACTTTGGATGAGTATGATGACTTACCAGCCTTCTTACATAAATCTGAAATATCAACAGGATGGGTCAGAAATATTCATCGTTTCATTAAAGAAGGGCAAAAGATAATTCTAAAAGTTATTAGAGTAAATGTTGTAAGAAAAGAAGTTGATTTAACACTAAGAAATGTTACTGGAGAAGAACGAAAAACAAAACTTATGGAAATAAGGAAGGATGAGAAAGGAAACACTATTTTTGATACAGTAAAAAATAAACTGGGGTTAACATCTGAAGAAGATTTTAATTATCGTGAAAAAATTCTTGATAAATTCAATGGTCTATATGAGGCATCTGAAACATTAGTAACAAAAGGAGTAACAGCGTTTGAAGAACTAAATCTTCCAGAAAATTTTATATCAACATTAGAGCAAATATCAAAAGAAAAAGTAGTTCTACCTACAGTTACAATAAAAGGAATTATCAGTTTTACTTGTAAAAAATCTAATGGATTAGAAATCATTAAAGAAGTTTCTAGCGCCGCAGAAAAAATTAAAATTGGTGGATCAGAAGTGAAAATAATTTATTTAGCCGCTCCAAAATATCAAATAATTGTTACTTCTAAAAATTTTAAATCAGGCGAAAAAGCTCTAGATGCAGCTTTAAAAAAGATGAAAGACATCCTTGCTAAACACAAAGAAATATTAACTTTTACTCGAAAGGAGACAAAGAAAAAAGGCATTGACTAAACTTCTTAGAAAATGTGAAAACTGTAAAGCCTACACTTTATCTAAAATATGTAAAAAATGCAATGTAGATACTGTTTATCCTCATCCTCCTAAATTTTCATTAGAAGACAAATATACAATATATCGAGTAGCCAATAGACATAAGAAAAAATTAAATGATATTTCTACTTAATTATTTTATATATCATAACGACGGCAAAAGGTTTTCCCTCTTCAGGGTTATCTAAGCCTGATGACATAAATACTAACTTCAAAGGCCCGTTATCATCTGTGTAACGTAAATTCTTTGTATATATACCAGTATATCCTTCAGCATATTCTTTTCCTTGATATCTTCCAGACTGATCTATGAATTGATAAAGATCCACAGGCCACATTTTACCAATAATAGTATTTTCCCAGAAATTAGGATTTGGAGTGAAATTATCATCAAATAAGAATTCAGTGGAATTAAGACCGCCTATTTTAATAAACCATTGTTTTTTACTCTCATCACCTCCACCGCCTAAAACATATTGTACAGTATCTTGCGTAGAAACTATTTGTCCTGCGATAAAAGTTACAACATATCCTGGTCTAAGTTTACTTGAATTATTTGTATCTTTAATTAAACTGTGCATAACAGGTAAAGCTTCCGTATCATTTGACATGAACAATCGCCCAATCTGAGCGATTCTTGTTGAATTTATTGTAGCATTATCGGCTATACTTGTCCTATTTCCCATTACTGTTAACCAATAACCATAATCCCACCATGAAATGAAAACAGCGTCTTGTGGAGTGTTTTCATTTATCCAGTCTAAAGCTTCTCGCCAATCAGGTATATCCATTTTGAAACTTGCCCCAGCATTTGCTATACTCACAGGCTGATCTGCTACGGATCTCCAATTATTATTAATAGGATAAATAACAGGCATTGTAAGTATAAATATAAAGAAAATTGCATAAATTAACTTAATATCATTTCGACTTCCATAATTTTGTGCTTTTTTCTTAATTTTTACTGTATAGCTTGATCTGAATATTAATGACGATAATGCAACTAGGCCTATAGCACTTAAAATCGCGATAGATATTGAGGAGAAAACCATCAACCTTGAAAAAGATGAGGCAATATAAATTCCTGATATAGCTAACACAAGTGCAAAAATAGAGTAAATATTTCGTTTCTTGAAAGCAATATATGCTCCAAAGATACCTAATAGTGTTAGAACTCCATATGAACTAAAGAATTGTATACCAGTAGGTACAAAATGTTCTGCAACAGATGCTACTAGTGGATCTGATGACCTTAAAAATGGGAAAATGACTGTATAATATCTACCGCTTATGCCTGATACAAGACCAAAGCTTGACACAGCTACAGCTAAAATAATGAATATGAGCATAATTTTTAAGAGATGTCTACTAAAGTTTCTATCTCCAAAGGTTATTTTAATTTGATATGTAATTAATGTGAAAATAAAACTTGAGATTAAGAATATGCCAATAGGATTAAAAACTATAGAGGGACCGGGTCTTGGAAATATTGCACTAAAAAATAAAAATAAAGGTACAAATAAACTTGCACTATACATGGTTTTCTTAAGGTCAGTTTTTATAAATGGAGATACGATGAAAAATAAGCCAAAAACTATCCCAAAATATTGAGTGCCTCCCCACGAAGTATTAGCAAATCCTAATATTGCTCCTGCAAATAGACTTCTCCAAATAAGTCCTCTCCAATTTATTTTATCACTATATATTGAGAGAAATAGAAATAATGCGCCTAATGACAAAAATAGAGCTAGTGGTTCAGATTTGAACCATCCTAAACTGCCCCTAAGAATGATTGGTGGTGAAAAAGAAATAATAAGCGCAGCTAACATTCCTCCGCTATTACCAGCTATTTTTCTTACGAGAAAAAATATAATAATAGTTGTGAATGCGCCTAAATATATAGGTAATAAAACAAGAAAATCGTATAAACTCATATCTACTGCAAAAATATTATGGGTTATCAGGTATAATATAGCGCCGGTAAAATGAAGCCCAACTTGTGAACTTGCTGCGACTTGTCTACCTTCGGGATACCATGTTCTATAATCAATCCAAGAAAAATAGTCAGAAAAGCCTTGTAAACCGTTTTCATTAAAATTGTCAACTAAAAAGCTAGTTGCGTAGTAATCAAAGTATGGATCATATTCATGTAAATAAAATCCGTATTTTACGGGATATACTCTTAATAACAAAGCAGATGAAAAAACAGCGATTAAAACTAGAGAAATAATAATAGTATTACGTGATAAGTGAGGTCTACGAATATTTTCACGTATTCTAGATAACCAGCCTTGGGATGATGTAGTCATGTTAGATTAAACAAACCTCAAAGCAGGGATGAAAATTGCTGTTAAAAAGTTTCACCTTCAGAAGTGTTCATAATTACTTTTTTAATCTAATCGTCTTATAATCATGCAGTTTATTTTTGCTTTTCCACCAGTCTTTTTTGCTAAAATTTCATCGCAACCTTTGCATTTGATGTCTATATTAGTAGATGAAAAAATTACTTGTTCATTTCCACAGCTAGAACACTGCACTAAAAGATAATTAGTTTTAGGTTTTGGTAAAAGTATCATTTCTTTTTTAACCAATTTTGATATCCCCTATGCCTCTATCTCTAATTTCCTTAATCTTATACCTTTATTCATTCTTTCTAGATTACAGTTTTTACATTTTAGTTTTAACACTTGTTTCTTAGTAGTTTTAGCTGTTCGAACTAATTCTGGAAACTTTTGTCCTCCGTATCCCTTTTTATCTTCAGCATGTCGTCGAGCACCAATAGACATGTTTCGTTGTTTTCCTTTTTTATATAAGGAAATTGTATGAATAGCATATTTTTTGCACTTCTTGCAATATGTATTAACTGTCTTGGGAACTTTCATGGAAGTCTTCATCTATGGTGTTTTCTATGAACCTATTTAATACTTCTGAATTATTAATAATATTGAATACTAAATATTTAGTTATACTAATTATTTATCGTATATTAATATAGGAATAAGCTTCTTTTTCTGTCTCAAATGCATAGTGAATTTTTTGATAATTTTTCTTAAAATCTATAATATCGTTCTTTATTCGATCTCCTGTTTCTTTATTGACAATAATTCTTTTGATAAATTCTGCTATTTCTACCATTGCGTTTTCTTTCATTCCTAATCGTGTAACTTCAGAAGTACCTAATCTAAGACCACCAGGGTGTACATAATTTCGACCAGCTTTTGTGTCACCAGGAATTAGTTGTCTATTTACAATTATATTATTATTTTCTAAGTCTGTTTCTAAAGTACCTCCATCATTATACTTAGATACATCAACTGCTATTTGATGTGATCTTGTAAATCCATCTTTTTCACCTAATACATTAATTCCTTTTTCGAATAATGATTGAGCTAAAGTTCTTGCGTTTTTAACAACTTGACTAGCATATTGTTTTCCAAATTGAATCATTTCTGCAAATGCTACTGCTTTTCCAGCTACATGATGTAAATGATGATTACTTGTATTTCCAGGAAACACTGCTTTTTTTATTTGTTCGCCGTATTTTTGATGTGAAACAATAGTTCCTCCTTGGGGACCGAATAATGTTTTATGAGTGCTAAATGTCATAATATCTGCACCTTCTCGTAAAGGATCTTGAAATTCATTACCTGCTATTAAACCAGAGACGTGAGCTGCGTCATAATTAATAATTGTTCCACAATCATGAAGAATCTCGGATAATTCTTTTATTGGTTGAGGAAAGAGAATTAAACTGCCGCCTAACATCACAATTTTAGGTGGATTTCCTTCTTTTACCAATTTATTAATATTATCTTTAGTTTTATCTATATCTATTTTCATTTCACTTTTATCAAAAGACATGTATTCAATAATAAGACCATGCACCAAACCGGCAGTACCAAAAAATTCTTTTTTACCCCAAGATATATGACCACCGTTTGGTATAGACAGAGTCAACATTTTATCTCCAGGATTAGTGAAAGCAGAATATACTGCGAGATTAGCGTTTACCCCAGAGACAGGTCTTACGTCAGCAAATTCAGTATTAAATAATTTTTTAGCTAAATCTATACATATTAATTCTACTTGATCTATATATTTACAACCAGCATAAAGTCTTTCCCCTGGCCAACCTTCAGCATATCTGCAACCAAAATCTGATACAATAGCCTCTTTAACAGCTGAAGAGGGGATGTTTTCACTTGCGATTAAAGGTATAGATTGTGATATCCAAGTTTGATGTTCTTTAAGAAGATTAAATATATTGTTATAAATTAATTCGGGTTTTTTTTCTATAGAACTCATTGTTGTTCACTTCTTAACCAAATTTAACAATTGTTTTAAATCTTTTTAAGAAATTAAAGTTAATAATACATAATATTAATGTGATAAATAACTTAATAATCGGAAACATATTTTAATTACTATTTTGATAGTAAAAAGGGATTAATATCTAATGAGTCTAAAGAGGAAAAAAAATGATTCGGCTTTACCTGCGTCTAGCGCTGGCCTTTTAAGGTTCTTTGAAGATGAAACTGAAGGTGTTAAAATTAGGCCAGAGTTTGTTATTATTAGTTCTGTATCTCTAATGTTAATATCAATAATAATTAGGATATTTATTCCAGCCTAGTGGCAACTTATTGCACTCGACAGATAATCTTCAAAAAAGATACAAACATCTTTTTTCTTTACCGTCTATACATATTTCAGCTATATTTTCATATAGTATATCTATAATTCTTATAATAATAATTCTATCTGGGTCGTTATACCAAATAGTATCATATATATCAATAATTTTAATAATTCCTTTTTTAACTTTTTCCATTTTTTTTGAGCGTCTTATTTTAAGAAATTATCCTTTAGCTTCAATTAGGAGATTAATGAGTATTTCATATTTTTCAAACGGTGTTTGGGTTTTTTTAGCTTTAATTGGAATAATATTTTCTTTTTTTATTAATGAAAGTATTTTATTATCTTTTTATTCATTAGGTTTCTTTATTTCAATAGGTATTCGGTTTCTTGTTTTTACGGCAGCAATCTGTAATAGCTTTAAATTATCTTTGCCCCTATCTATTTTACAACCTTTACTTTTAGCTTCAACTACTTTATTACTAAATTTTCCAACTTTTCCTTTAAAATGGTTACAATATTTTATGGGTATTGTATTTATTTTTTCCATTATTTTATATTCTATTTTCATGAATAATGCTTCTAAAGATAAGAGTGTACCTTCACTACAATTACTTAGATCTTTTCTTGAAGCTTGGGCAACAGATAAACCAGATTTTATTGAAGAAATTCTTGAAAAAAAGAGTAGAATAACCTATATAAAAACTAAAGTTTTATCATTTTTTTCTAAAAACGCGCGTCCTATTATTGTTGTCACAGACGTACATGCAGGACCGTTTTCTCCGGTTGGTAGCAGTAATATTCCATATGAATTACAAAAATGGTTTACACAAGAAAATTATTTACCTCTTATTTTACACAGTTTTTCAAGTCATGATTTAAATCTCCCATCGAAAAATCAAGTGTTGAAGCTACTTTCATCATTACATAATCGTAAAAATGAAAAAGAGGTTATGCAGTGCACAAAAATTATTACTTCAACGGTTGGTCATGCAACTATTAAAGGCATAAATTTTGATGGAATAGCTCTGATAATAATAACATTAGCACCTCATGGTATGGAAGATTTTCCTCGATTTGTTGGTGAAAGAATAGAAGAATGTGCAACAAAAATTGGATATAATAATATAGTTCTTGTAGATTCACATAATTCTCAAGGTGAAACTTTAACTGATTCTGAACATAATGATGTTATAGAGGCGTCTAAGAATATTCTTATAAAATTAAAAGATGAAATTCAATATCCATTTAAAGTAAGTTTTTGTCATTCGTCTGAATTTGGGGTGAAAATTCAACAAGATGTTGGTCCAGGTGGAATAGGTGTTTTATTATTTGAAATAGATGGAACTCGAAATTTCCTTGTTGGTGTAGATGCGAATAATGCAATAATAGGGTTGCGTGATAATGTCATAACTAACTTAAAAAACAGTGGGATAAATATATTAGAAATATGCACTAGTGATACACATGTAACTTCAGGTAAAGTAAGAAATGATCTAGGTTATTTTCCTCTTGGTGATCTCACTGACCCTGAAATTTTAGTAGATCTTTTGTTAATGATGTGTAAAAAAGCAGAAGAACGACTTCAACAAGCGAATTTAACATTACAGATAGTTAATACAGAAATTAAAGTTATGGATAAATCAAATTTGGACGAATTTTCTCAAATAGTTGATAGAACTTTATCTGTTGCTAAAAGAGGTGGAAAACTGATTATTTTTGAATTTATGATTCTTATTTTAATTAGTTCTCTGTTTTAACCGATAAAATTAAATTTATTCTATTTTATTTACTAAATTAACTAATTAGTTTAGCTTTTGCCAAAATTTTGGTTACACTTATAGGTCAGGAATAGAACCTTGAATTGTAAATTTGTTAATTGTTATTACTAGAAATTAAAATATAAGAAATCCGCTTAATTTAACTAATATAATATCTAGAGGTAAATCTAGATATAAAACATGGAGAAAGATAAGATAATATTAAATAAAGATAATTTATATGATCTTAGAGGAAAAACTCTTCAAGTATATTTATATTTGCTAAAAAAAATGAGTCTATTGGTATAAGAGAAGTTCAAAGATCTTTAGGTTTTTCAAGTCCAAGTGTTGCTTTTCACCATATAGAAAAATTATTTGACTCTGGAGCAATTGAAAAAGATAATTATGGTCGATATTATTTGGCGAAAAAAGTTAATATTAGAGTGCTTCAATCTTTTTCAAAAATCGGTCGATTCACTTTACCGCGACTTGGTTTTTATGCTACATTCTTTTCTACTTTTACTTTATTATATGCAGCTCAATTTTTAGGATCATCAAATATCTATGCGCTTAGTTTTGGTTTAGCAACTACAATAGCATTTTGGTACGAAACAATACGGGTTTGGAGAAAAAAGCCGTTCTAAAGTCTAGAACTAAGTATCCCTAAAAATAAGGATAATGTGTAAACTTGACAGAAAACACTAGAACAATTATTGATATGACAACTGGAATATTAGTGGCAATTCTATTAATATCTAGTTTAATATACTTTAATTCTTTCCAAAATAATCAAGCATTAATTGATATAGTTCCAGCTTATTCTGGAATAGAAAAACAAGAATCCGAAAACATAATTAATCCTACTGATAAATCAAGATTTGAATTACCTATTCTTAAAGATCAGAATAATATGCTAATTGATAATACAAATGATCCTTATAGTATAATAAGTGTAATAAACTCAACGCCAAATTCATTTTATTCGCTAATCTCATATTTACTGTTTGCAATCATTTTAAGTGGAACAATGTATTTTATACTTAAACGTAGATTAATAAAATAGTATAATTAAATTATATTAATATCCGCATTATAAATCTAATGTCATAGATTTGATATCTAAAATAGGTCTTTTAACAAATCGACAAATAGAAATTCTTAAAATGCGGAATAAAGGATTAACTCAGGAAGCTATTAGTCTTAAATTAAAAACTACTCGTGAAAATATAAGTATTATAGAAAAAAGAGCTAATAGAAATATAAAATTAGCTCAAGATACTTTATCAGCGCTTAAAACATTTGGAGTTTCATTTTCAATATTTATCAAACCTGGTACAAATTTAGTTGATATTCCACGTATAATATTTGATAAATCAGATGAGTCAAATATTAAAGTTAAAGCTAATTTTACTCAAATATTTGAAGAAATTAGATTTAAAGCTTATGAAAAAGTTAGACGACTTAAGGTAATAAAACCTATTACCATAAAAATTCTACCAGACGGTGATTTTACAGTAGAACAATAAGTTAATAATATAATAAAAATAAAATAATTAATTATTAGAAAAAAAAATTAAGTGTTTGTAATCTTAGATATAATTGATAGCGCTTATTAGATAGCAAACAAAAAATTTTATGGCAAATGTTTAGTTAAGAGTTAAAAATAATCTAAACAACATTTCTTAGATACTTTTCTGCGTCAAGAGCTGCCATACAACCTAACCCAGCTGCAGTAATTGCTTGTCTATATCTGTGATCATGGACATCTCCAGCTGCAAAAACACCTTCAACATTAGTTTGAGTTTGATTTTTAACAATAATATATCCTTTTTCATCTAATTCAATATGTCCTTTAAAAATATTGGTGTTTGGTTGATGTCCTATTGCTACAAATAATCCTTGAACAACTAGTTTCTCTTCTTCATTGGTTTTAATATTATTTATCATCACTGCTTCTGTATTGTTTTGTCCTAAAATTTCAACTATTTTGCTATTCCATTTAAATTCAATTTTAGGGTTTTCGAAAGCCTTTTTCTGCATTATTTTACTTGCTCGAAATTGATCCTTTCTATGAATTATAGTAATTTTATTGACAAACTTTGTAAGAAATAATGATTCTTCAATAGCGGTGTCTCCGCCACCTACTACAGCAACATCCTTATTTTTAAAGAAAAAACCATCACAAGTTGCACAAGCTGAAACTCCTTTTCCCCTTAATCTGTTTTCAGATTCTAAACCCAACCATTTAGCTGAAGCACCTGTAGCAATGATTACTGCTTCTGCTTTATAATATGAATCTCTTGTGAAAATCTTAAAAGGTATATTTGAAAAATCTACACCTGTCAAATTTTCATAAACTATCTCAGCTCCAAAACGTTCAGTTTGGGCTTTCATTAAATTCATAAGTTCAGGGCCAAGTATTCCATTTGGAAAACCAGGATAATTATCTACTTCCGATGTTAACATTAGTTGTCCTCCTGCTTGTTCACCAGCTAAAATAAGTGGAGATAAATTTGATCTAGAGGTATAAATTCCAGCTGTATATCCTGCAGGTCCAGAACCTATAATTACAATTTTTCTTACATTATCTTTAACATTTTCCATTTCAATCCCCAAACAAAATTATGTAATCCAGTATATATTAAATTATCTTATTAAAAAATAAATATAAAATGTTTATTTGATTGTATGTTTTGGCTTTCAATAATGATTATAGAGCGATTTGTTGTTCCTCCTATTGATAATAACACTTATCTAATTATTGATGATACATTAAATCAAGCAGCTGTTATTGATCCATCTTTAGGTTCAGAAGTTATTCTTAATAAAATAAAAGAAACAGATGTAAATGTTACACATCTTCTAAATACGCATGGTCATCCGGATCACACGTGTGATAACTCAATTATAAAAGAAGTTACAGAATCTAAATTTATGATCCATAAACTTGATGCATATTTTTTATTAGAAAATCAATTTGCTAAAAATAAATCTCTTGCAAAGGTAGATGAATTTTTTATTGAAGATGGAATAATAAAAATTGGAAAAATAGAAGTAAAGGTAATTCATACTCCGGGACATAGTGAGGGATCATGTTGTTTCTATATACCAAGAGAAAAGATTTTATTTTCAGGTGACACATTATTTGAGGGATCGTTTGGTAGAGTAGATCTTTTAGGATGTGATCCAAACAAAATGTTTGAGAGTCTTACAAAACTTTCTAAACTTCCAAAAGATGTGAAAGTTTATCCAGGACATGGATATCCTACTACAATTGGAAATGAGAGCTGGATTAATAATCAAGATTTACTTAAATCGATGATTAATAGATAATCTGATGTGGTAAAATGTTGCAATATAGTAAGGTGTAATAGTTTGGTTAAAATTACATATAAACCATTCAAAGAACTAATAATAATGGATTATACTCAATATCCTAATCCCGAAATATTGGCAACAAATTTAACGTTTTCAATACAATCAGGTCAATCTGTTTCAATATTATGGTCTGAAGGTGTAGCTTTTATTCCTGCACCAATACATCCTGATACTGAATTAATCGCAAAGGAATACTTGGAGGGACGAATAATCTGGCCAGCCGTAGTTTTTTCAATTATGTCTACATATAAAAAATCAATCAAAGTTGGAGCTTTAGAATTACCTTTAATAGATGTTTCATCCGATCCTATCCTTCAACAGGCAGCTTTATGGCTTAAGAAAAGAGCAAAAAATAAGTAAATCTTTAAAAAATATTTAATTCATAAGAAATTGTTTCGTTATCTTTACAGTTTATTATTCATAAATGCCTAGAAATTTTATAAAAGAAAGTGAAAATTAATTATTAACTGGTGAATGTGTGCTAGTTGTAACCCTCTTTCTGTTTTAAGCAGGATTTCGCTAAGCAGCCTACCCGGATCTCTTGCAAGATTCATGGATCCTTGTTTGGCCTTGCTCCCCGTGGGTCAATCGTTTCAATCCTAACATAGGAATCTCAGGTTTTACCATCATTGTACACCCTAAGAAGGATATCGTTTCTGTTTTGTAGCCATCAGTCTCCCGATACACCTCACGATGTCACGGTCCTGCGTGGAGAGAGGAGTTTCCTCAGGAATACCCGGACCTGCACACTAGCTCACACCCACTCATAACATAAGTTACTACTATTTCTAAAACTTTTTCCTATTTAGAGAAATTATCAATTATAAGCGCATTTATTTATTTTGTTTATAATTTTTAATAAGACAGAGTTATTTTATTGTTTTAAATCATGAAAATTATGGGTTTATGTTAAAATTTTCTTTGATAATACTCAAAACTACATGTGTGTTAGTTCTTTCAATAAAGGTCATCTTAAGAAGTTTTTTTGTAAAATTACTTAATTCATCTCTTGTTTTAAATTTAGCTATAACAATAGCATCAGTTTCACCAGTAACATCATAAACCGCGCATACACCAAGAATGCTTGCAATATTTTTTTCTATTTCAACAAGTTTTCCTTTAGATACATTTATTTCTGTAACTACTGTAAATTCATAACTTAATTTGCTGTAATCTAAAGTTACAGAATAATTTTTAATTATCCCTTCTTTTTCTAGTTTACGAATTCTAGCTAGAACTGTTCCTACTGATATTCCTATTTTTTTAGCTATTTCTCTAGATGAAAGCTTTGAATTGTCTAAATATTCCTTTAATATTTTTTTATCTAATTCATCAGTAAACAAATGAATCGTCTTATTTTCATTATTAAAAGAAGAATATAAGTTAATGTGTTTTTTATATAATTTTAAATCTCAATAAATGTTAATTTTTTATAATTTTACATTATTTTTAAATTATTTTTTTGAATGTTTTGTTGGTAATCTTATCCAAGTTATATGAATTAATCGTTTAATTAATGATCTTTCGATTCCATAAGATATAGGTATTGTATAAGCTGCAACAATTGCATTAAATATTATTAATCCGGTAATCCATGTAAACATAAGTTCAGAATTATTCCAAAGAGGAATATTAAATCCTAGTGGTGGAGGTAAAGGAAGAAGTATAAGCATAACAGGAACTTGAATCAAAACTCTGACTAATATACCGCCAAATGTAGATATGATTGTACTAATTTTAATATTAAATTTCATATTTCTTGAATAAAGTCTATTAGTAATTACTATACCTAACATCATACTTGAGAATGCAATGAAGTTATAAATTTGACCTGTAGGATTGCTTCCAATAATTAAACCTAATATTAGAATTATACTTCCAGAACTAAACCCAACAGTAGGACCGTATAGCAAGAGACCAACAACTATTGGAATTTCCCATAATTCAAATTTTAAAGCGGGTAATAATGGAAAGGGAAAACTTAACGCTTTACTTTGTATTCTAATTACTGCTGCGACTGCAGCAAAAATTGCAATAGATGCTATTTTTCGTGTTCTTCCAGAATAAGGTGAAGTATCATAAGAAGATGTAGAATTAGTTATCATGAATAATAATTCTGAAAATAATAATTTAAAATTAATGAACATAATAATCAGTTGGTAAATATAGCTAATATTTATTTTTTATGTATTATATTAATAATTATTTATATAAATTAATTTATTAATTTTGTTATATTATTATTAACATTTTATTAATAATTAGTTTGTCAATAAAAATCACTAAGTAATTTTCTATCTTAAACTATACTAAATATTTTTAGACTTATTCAGCAATTTTAATGTTTATATGCTCAATTTTTTTACTAATTTACTTATTATTGGGTTTGAATATTCCTCAATTCGGCCAGTATCACTTAGTTCAGATATATTTGGATCTAATTCTAATGTTCCTATTAATGATATACCAATTTCTTTTAAAATACTATCATTTTTTAATTTCCCAAAAATATCTGTTTTTTTTCCACAATCGGAACATTTAATGTAACTCATATTTTCAATAAGTCCAAGTATTGGAATATTCATAGCTTTTGCCATATTAATTGATTTCGCTACAATCATTAATGCGAGTTTTTGTGGTGTAGTTACTACTATTACACCGTCTAGAGGTAATGATTGATAAACGGTTAATGGAGCATCACTTGTTCCTGGAGGTAAATCAACAATGAGAAAATCAAGATTTCCCCAATTAACATCGGAATAAAGCTGTCTAATCACATTATTAATTATGGGTCCTCGCCAAATAGTAGCTTGTTCAGGTTTATCTAAAATTAAATTAATTGAAATAATTTGTATACCGGTTTTTGTTATAACTGGAAGAATTCCTTTTTCATCAACAGTAGGTTTTTTATTTAACCCAAACATTTTAGCTATACTTGGACCAGTAATATCAGCATCAAGAATGCCAACTTTGTTACCTAACTTTCTTAATTCTATAGCAATAATCGCAGAAATAAATGATTTACCAACACCGCCTTTTCCAGAGACTATTGCTAAAATATTTTTAATTTCTTTTTTATCTAATTTTATAATTCCTTGTTTATTATTGACTGTTTTATTTTCTGTTTCTTCATTTAATTTATCTTCTGTTTTTGATTTAATATCTTTATGATTTTGATTGTTCACGCCTAATATATAGAATTTAATGTTCTTAATTTTATCTGTTAAACTAACAGTTTTTTTAGTAATTAAAAATATATATACATTTAAAATAAAAGAAAAAGTAATTAATAAGATATTATAGAAATTATTTTTTAGAAATTAGGAGAAGAATTAATATGAAGACAGGTTATAAAGAAATTGATGATATATCTGCTGGGCCGTTAGATAATGCAATAAATATTTTATTATGTGATAATCCTTATGGAAAAACAGTTTTTATTTCAAAAATAATTACTGAAATTCTAAAAGGAAATAATTATGTGTATTATATTGATTTAGATACGTCTTTTACAGTCTATTTACAAGCAAATCTTTTTCATATTCTAAATCTTGAAAAACTTTCAGTATATCATCCTAATAAATTTAATTTAGATAATATTATAAGTTATTTATGTTCTTTAAATAAAAAAGAAGGTGGAGTTATTATTCTTGATTCTGTTTCTTCTATTTACCATATTTTTGCTAGTGAACAAAAAGCTTCTAATATCAACTTAAGATTAGGGTTATACCTTGCTTTTCTTCAAAAATTTGCAGTTGAAAATAAATTTTCTATATTAATTACATCTATGGCTAGGTCAAAAAAAGCAAATCAAACGTCTTGGGTTCAGACATATTCCGGAGGTCGGGTTCTTATGAATAAAAGTGAAGTTATTTATAAAACAATTCAGAAACAAAAGAATTTACAAGTAGAAGTGATTCGACATAGAAAATCTGAGATTGAAAATCGTGTTATAAATATATCATTATAATAATATAATATTTTATTTTTATATTGATAGTTTAGAATCTTTTAACTCCTAAAATATATAGACTTATAGTTATTGATAATAAAATTGTTATTAATCCAGCTATAAAATAAAAATTTGTAACACGATGTTTAGATGAACTTGAATTACTTTTAAATATTAAAAATAATCCAAATGTACCAATCCCTATTGAAAAAACATTCAATATAGTTTCACCCAAGGTTTGTACACTACGTGAGACAGATATGAAAGCTTGAGGAGTGTTTGGATTTAATCCTTCTAATAAAGCATTAACTATTCCTGCAATTAGTAAAGATATAATACCGAAATAAGTTATTTCTAGACCTTTAGTTTTAAGTGAAGTTATTAAGGAGGGTTTTGTTAGATTTTTTGATATAGATAAGCGATTAATTCTTAGAGAGAAGATTTTAATATTTTGATCTAAACGTTTCTTAATGCTCAATTATTTATCATCTGTTTTTATTTTTGTAAGTTGAATTTTAGCAACTTCTTTCACCCATTCGCCCGTCTCTGAACGTGCGATAGTCTTCTCTAAATATCTTCTCCAAGTAAAGTCAGATCCATAAGAATGTTTCCATATTTTATATCCTTTTTGTAAGTTTTCGTATGCTTGATCATGATATTCACAATAAAGATTGTTATTTGATCTGTTACATATTTCACATGTCAATTATATCACTTTTTTTTACTTGGACAGTCTATGTTAACACATAATTTCCAGTTATAACGATTCTTTAATTTAACATATATTATAGGCCAACCACAATGATCACATATTTTAGATGTTAAATTTAAATCTCCTTTTTGAGGTAAAGGAGCAGATGTTTTACATCCGTTTTTATAATTTGTACAACCAACGAATCTTTTTTTAGTTTTTATTGAACGAATTATTCTTAACTGACCTAGTTTACATATTGGACATTTGCCTAAAGTGATTTTTTTTACTAAAGAATTAATATTTGCACTTTTTATTTTATATCCAATATGTTCTTCTGCTAATTTTAAAGATTCTAAAGATTTTAGAAGATGATCAACTGTTTTTTCTATTACATCATAACTATTTATTTTACCTGATTCTATTTGTTCTAAGTAATTCTCAATTTTTTTAGTCATTTGATTTGATGTTATTTCTGGACTATAATGTTTCATTGATTCATATACTGCAAAACCTATTTCTGTAGCTTTAATATTTTCGTTTTGAATATATTCTCTTGTATAAAGTGTTGTTATAATATCAGCACGAGTTGATTTAGTTCCTATTCCTTCTTTCTCCATTTTTTCTAATAAGATATTTTGATTTAATCTTGAAGGAGATTTAGTGAATTTTTCTGAAGAATTTATTTTTAAAATTTCAATTGATTCTCCTTCTTTAAGGTTTGGTAAATTGTTTTTTTCACTATATTTGTATAAGTTGTAATAGTCAGTCCATCCTTTGTTTATTGTTATTTCTCCAAAAGCTTTAAAATTTTGGTTGTTTATTTTTATTATTGCTGAAATTTTTTCCTTAATTTCAGGTTTACCAAATGTAGCCAAAAAACGTCTTACAATTAAATCATATAATTTTTCCTCTTGATATTCTAAGTTATTTATCTGAATTTCTCCGGTTGGATAAATAGCAGGATGAGCTGAGTCATGTTTATCTCCTTCTTTTGGAGTAAGACTGTTTTTTAATATTTCTTGTATAAAAAAACTATATTTATTGATCTTTTTTAGATTATTAAGAATTTTATTACAATTTATTGAATTTGGTAATTTTTGACTAGATGTTCGTGGATAAGAAATCAGAGCTTTAAGATAAAGTTTTTCAGCTATATTAAGAGTCTTTGATGGTGAATATTTGAAATATCGATAAGCTTCCTTTTGAAGATCACTAATATTAAATGGATTTGGAGGAAGTTGATGAGTAATAGTTTTATTTAAATTAACAACTTTCCCATATTTCATTTTACATTCTTTCTTTATGCGTGTTGCCTCAGATTTTTGATTAATTGTTCCTCCTGAAAAATTAGCTATAAAAATGGACTTATTTTTTATTAATTTTGCAGAAATATTCCAAAAAGGAGCAGTTATAAAAGAATTAATTTTAATTTCTTGTTCAATTATGTATGAAAGAGTTGGACCTTGAACTCGGCCCATGCTTATTGTTTTATATCCTCCAGTTAATTTATATGCATTAGATAAGGCTCTTGATATATTTACACCCCAAATAAAGTCAATTATATGTCTAGTTCTTCCAGCCTCAGCTAATTTAACAGTTAATCCTTTTGATGTAGAAGATAGAGCTTTATTAAGATCTTCTGATGTAAGAGTTGAGAATTTTGCTCTAAAATATTCTTTTGGGTCTTTATTACAACAATATTTTATAATGTTATATCCAATTGTTTCTCCTTCTAAATCATAATCACAAGCATTAACAAAATTTTCTGCATGTGTCGAAAAATTTTTAATAATTTTAATGTATTTATGAATATATCTTTTATTTTTATTAATTTGGTTTATGGGGTACCATTCAAGATCAAGAACTGGATAAAATTCTCTTTTTTGGCCAGGGTCACTAATACTATATAGATGACCAACAGAAGAACAAATAATATATTCTTTACCAGATGTATTTACATAGTAAACGTTAACACCTTGAATATTTACAATTTGTGATTTACCGTTTAGAGCATTAGTAATATGTTTAGCAACATTTGGTTTTTCACATATTATTAATGTATGTTTTTTTACATTATCTAATAAAAATGTCAATAATAATTTCACTAATTTTTATTAACTATAATAAAACATTATAGTATAATCATAACTTTTCAATGTTTGAGTATGGCTTAATATGTAAAGAAATTGATTTATTATTTTCTAATTGACTTGCTAATCCTCTTAATAGTAGTCGCTCTCCAGGATTTATTTTTTCCAATATTTGAGTGTAATTATCCCAAGCAATTATCTTGGATTCTCCTGTTTCATCACCTATTAGGATTTCACTTTTTTTAATTGTTAAACCATCTTTAGTAGTCATATTTTGTGTAATAGTTTTTGAAAGCGTAATTACTTTTAAGAATAAAAAATATTTATTGATTGAAATGTCACGAATTTTACATACTAATTTATATGAATTATTGATGTTTGAGTTATCATCGATAATTACTTTAAAATTAGTGGGTTTAATCAATTTATTTTCATTTAATTTATAATTTTTTAATTGAATTAAACTATCATTTTCAAAAGTTAAAAATTTTGAAAGAATATCATTTTGAACTACTAATGTTGAAAATATGTTGTTTTCATTTACAAAAAGGAGAGTTAAAGAACGCAAATTTTTTTTATCATTATAAATTAAACCTTTAGAAATTAAGCGTAAAATTTTTGTTTTATCATTAATTTTTTGACTTGATGTAGATTTAAATGGTAAAATTAAGGTACTTTCATCTCCATGAAATTCAATAATATTATCATTAATAATTTTAGATTTTATATTAATTAGTCTAATTTCAACATCTTTTTTAATATTTAATAGAGATTTAGAATTATTATTCCAAATAACTATACGTATTTTTTCATTTTTTGAGTTAATTAAATGAAAAAAAGTAACATGTCCTGGTGAACCGTCTTTCTTATTGAATTTAGATGTCTTTAACTCATCACCGACTGTTCCAATTATAGTTAAATAAGATGAGGCATGTTTTACAGAAAAAGATTCTTTATTTAATGATTCTATTAATGGAAAAAAATCAGTATTATCGATTGATACATGTTCTATTAAACCTTGTTTTCCAAGATTTAATTCTAAATTACCGTCAAAACCTGATTTAATATAACCTTTAATTATTTTTATGTAATCATTAACTTGAAAAATAAGTTTATTAAATTCATCAGATTTATTATCCCAAAAAATAACTTTTAAGAAAGTATGTTGGTCAAAAATAATTAGTTTTTGGTATTTTCCTTTTGTTTTATCCTTTTTTGAAAATTCTTTAGCTGGATAAATAGCAAATATACGACCTATAACGGTTACTTCATTTGCACCAACATAAACTTCATTTGGTGTTAAATCGTTTACTTTAGTTTCTTCTAATGATATACCTAAATCAGAGGCAACAAGCCAACAAGCACCTGAATCACTTAGGTATCCTCCTCCAACTTTACTTTTTTTCTCATTTATTAAAAATAATAGTTTTGTTTTATCTATATCAGATCTTTGTTTAAGTATAGATGATTTAAGATGATCTAAGCTAGACATTTTATGTACATAATTAACTAGAAATTATATATTAATGAATCTTCTGAATTATTTGTGATTACATTAGTGATTATAAATTAATTTTTAAACAACTTGCCGCAGATGACCCAACCAGACTTCTAAAGACTATTGACTATATGTCAAGTGTCAAAAGACAACAAGAAGGAATAGTTGATATTTATTCAGAGCTTAGAAGTAAAAATGAGCTCTACGTTCCGCTATCTGCCGAAGAAATAAGGATTTTAAAGGTTCAAGCGACTAAAAGAAGAATGAACTTCAAAGACTATTGCAGATCGAAGCTTTTCGACGAATTAAGTTAATAAAGTTAACTTTTACATGTCAATTAAATTAGTTATAGGTACAATAATATTTGAAAATTATTCTAGTGAAATAACCTCTACTTTAACTTCCTGCAATAAGTTAAAACAGTCAACCATTAAATCATCAACTCACAAGATTGTCTCTTGATTATTTCGTGAATTCTGAATAGGAATATCTCTTAAACGTAATTAGAAGCGAGCTAATCTCGAGTTATACCTGTGAAAATGTCATTTATGGTCAACTAATTGTAAAATACATAGTATTTCCGTATAAAATGAAGTCTTAACCCTAATCTGAGTCTATACTAAGGGCACTATAACGAACCCCTAACAACCCCCTAACAATACCCTAACAACACCTTATGGAAAGATAATAAGTTAAGATTTGTATGATATCTTTTTTTTCGCAAAATTAACAGGTTTCTGAATTGGGGGACTAGTATGTTTTTTCCAATAGCTTCTTTGTTGTCAAACTCTTTTTTTATTCTTTTCTCTTCGATTTTTAAATCTTGGAGTTCTTCTTTACTTTTCTTAATATCTTCATTAAATTTTATAATTTGTTTTTCAAATTTAGTAGATATTTCAAGATTTTTTGTAATTATTTTCAATAATAATCCAATCTTTTAATATAGGGTTTTACTAATTTTTTTAATATTTATCCCAATTTAATAAGAGGTTAATTAATAATCTAACGCCTATACCAGTTGCACCTTTAGGATTATAGGATTTTGGTTTTATACCATCGTCAGAAGTCCATGCAGTTCCAGCTATATCTATATGAGCCCATGGATATTTACCTATAAAGTGACTTAAAAATATTGCAGCTGTGATAGCTCCTGCAGAACGTCCTCCTGTATTTTTAATATCTGCAATATTACTTTTTATTTGATCATTATATTCATTCCATAGTGGCATTAACCATACTTTTTCGTGTGTGTTATCTGCAGATTTCTGAATTTTTCTATTAAGTTGTTTATTGTTGGTAAATAGACCAGATGCCTGAGATCCTAATGCTATAATGCAAGCACCAGTAAGAGTGGCAAGATCAATAATTGCCTGTGGTTTAAATTTAGTAGCATAAGATAATGCATCAGCTAATATTAATCTTCCTTCTGCATCTGTATTAATAACTTCTGAAGTTTTTTTATTATAGTGAGTTATCACATCTCCAGGTTTATACGCTGAACCACTAGGCAAATTTTCAGTTAAAGGTATTAATGCTATAACATGTAATTGTAAATTTAATGCAGCTATAGCTTGCATTGTAGCTATTACTGTTGTAGCACCTGATTTATCATATTTCATTTGATCCATTTTATCAGATGGTTTAATAGATATTCCTCCACTATCAAAAGTTACACCTTTTCCAACTAATACAATAGGCGCTTTATTATTTTTATGATGTTCTAACATTATCATTTTAGGAGATTCTTTACTTCCCTTTGATACACTTAATAATCCACCCATTCCAATTTTTTTAAGTTCTTTTATTCCAAATATTTTACAGTAAAGATTATATTTTTTGGATATATCTGAAGTATATCTAGAAATTATTGAAGGTGTCATATCACTACCTGGAGTATTAGCTATATCTCTAGCAATATTTACTGCATCAGTTATTTTTTGTGTAATAGTAACAATTTCTTTTAATTTAGTAATCTTTTTTGATCGAGAAAATAAACTAAGTTCATCAATTTTTTTAGGAAATTTGTTAAGATTACCCTTAAATTTATTAAATGAATATGATGCTAGTTCTTTTCCTTCAATTATTGCCTTAACTGAATCTTCAAGAGAAATATTCTTATAATTATCTAATATTTGAACATATTTATTAAATCTTAGTTTTTTAACTTGATTTATAACTTCACCTGATATTAATCTTAATGTTTCAAGTTTAATTGTTTTTTTAGATCCTAAACCGGCTAATAAAATATAATTAGAAGATATTTTATTATTAGTATAAATAGGAAAAAATTCACCAAAATTACCTTCAAATATTTTTGATTTAATTATATCATTAATTGTTTCATTTAATGCATTATCTAATATTTTTAATAATTCATTTTTTTTATCATTTTTAAACACATACACTACAATTATTGGTGAAGATATTTTGGTTATATTACCGGAGATAATATTGATTTTCATATAATTCATCTATCATATTTGTTTACGTTAAAATATTTAATTAAATATTTGTATAATAACTAAATGCATTGAGATTAATATATTAATGTTTTTATTAATTTTATACACTAATTAATTTCGAGGCGTTATATGAACTTCTTATTAATGGTCCTGAAAATATATGCTTTATTCCATTTCTTTTGGCTTCCCTTTTATAATACTCAAAGATGTTTGGATGAACATATTCTTTTACTTCTAAATTACTGTTTAGAGGTTTTAAATATTGACCTATAGTTAAAATATTACAATTTACTTTTTTAATATCATATATTGTTTTAATCACTTCTTCTTTTGTTTCTCCAAATCCAACCATTAATCCAGTTTTAGTATATATTTTAGGAAATTTTTCTTTGGTAAATTTTAAAAAATTTAGGGAATTATTGTAATTAGATTTAGGTTTTATAATAGGATGTAACCTTTGTACAGTTTCTAAATTATGATTAAATATATTTGGTTTTGATTTAAGAACAATATTTAATGATTTTATATCACCATTAAAATCCGGAGTTAAAATTTCTATTATTATATTTGGATTTATGGATCTTATTCTATTAATTATATTAGAAAATTCAATTGCACCAAAATATTTAAGATCATCTCTGTTAACTGAAGTAATTACAACATGTTTTAATTTTAATTTTTTTATAGCTTTTGTAATATTTATTGATTCATTTGAGTTTATAGGTAGTGGTTTACCTTTTTTAATATTACAAAATGGACAATTTCGAGTACATATTTTCCCTAAAATCATAAATGTTGCAATACCATTTTCAAAGCATTCATTAATATTAGGACATAATGCACTTTGACATACTGTTGTTAAAGAATAATTTTTTATAATTGATTCCATATATAAAACTGGTCCTGCAGATGGTATCTTAATTTTGAGCCAATTTGGTAATTTTGATCTATTCAACGTTATTAACTAATTTAATTAAATTAAATATTTAAGTAAATTTACATTTTTAATAAAATATATTATAATAAAATATATGTTGATATTAATAAAAAAAATTGATGAACTATTAGAAAGACTTTAACAGTTGTAATATTCTACTTAAAATATTAATAAAAAAATAAGTTGATATATTTTGGATGAAGAAATATTTGGTATTGTAGAAGAAATATTAAATAAAGGCTATCAAATTGATCCAAAAGCATTAAATTTATTAATAATAAATAAAGAAAGAATAAATATTAAAGGTATTATTAAAGAATTTATCGATAAAGATAAGATATTTACTAAAAATATTATTAAAGAAAATGATGTTAAAAAAATTCTAAAAAATTTAGGAGAGAATATATATAATCAAGAAGTAAGTGAATTAAAATTTGATGATATTAAATTTGAAATTATGAATGATCCTACTAATAAAATAATGCCAATAGAAGGTATGAAAGGGTTCAAAAAATTATTTGAAAGTAGATATAATAAACTTATGAAAATTATGAGGAAAAGAATAGAATTTAATCAAATCCAAAAAAATAGTTATATAAAATTCAATAAACATGGAAATAAATACAAGGTAGGTGGATTAGTAATTAGTAAAAATATTAGAAAGAAAATGACATCTTTAACTATTGATGATGATACAGGTAAGCTTGATTTATTATTAATAAACGAAAAAATAGGTAATAAGTTAAATGAAATTTTGTTAGATAGTTTAGTTGCTGCAAAATGTTATGCCAATAAAAGAGGAAATTTAATTTTAGAAGATATATATTTTCCAGATATACCAGATCATGCTCCAAATTTATTGTCAAAAAAAGTTTATGTTGCAATGTTATCAGATATTCATATTGGAAGTAAAACTTTTTTAGAAAATTCTTTTAAAAGATTTATAGAATGGGTAAAAAATAAAAAAGATATAGCAAAATACTTAAAATATATTATAATTTGTGGTGATGCAGTAGATGGAATTGGTATTTATCCAGGTCAAGAAAAAGATCTTCTTCATTTGGATTTAAGATTACAATATTCAATTTTGGTTAAATATCTTAAACAAATACCTAAAAATATTCATATATTTGTTTCTCCAGGAAATCATGATCCTGTTAGACAATCGTTACCTCAACCTGCAATCCCGAAAAAATTTGCGTTTGAACTATATAATATGAAAAATGTTAGTATGATTGGTAATCCGTCTTGGATTAAAATAAATAATGTAAAAATTTTGGTTTATCATGGTAATAGCATTGAAGATATAATTGCAACAACTCCAGGTTTATCTGCAGATAGACCAGCTCTTGCTATGAAAATAATGTTAAAATTAAGACATTTAGCACCGATTTATGGTAGAAGAACATTATTATCTCCAGAAAGTGAAGATATGCTTGTAATTGATGATGTACCGGATATATTTCATTGTGGACATATGCATGTATTAGACTCTGATAGATATAGAAATGTTTTATTATTAAATTCAGGAACTTGGCAATCGCAAACTGATTTTCAGGCTAATATGGGAATTATTCCTAACCCAGGAATTACTACATTAGTTGATCTCTCAACATTAGAAGTAATAACACGTAATTTTAATGATAATTTTAATTAAATAATTGTTCCTATTAATGGATCTTTGGAAAAGACAAGATTAATAATTTCATTTGAAATTAAACATGTAATTTTTTTTGTTCTACCATATCTTCCTTGACTAGAAAGATTAGCAGAAATTATTCCTTGCATATCAAGCTCAGTAAGTAAACCACTAATACGTCTAGGTGTAAGAGATTCAACACCTAATTTGTTACATAATGATTTATAATAATCATAAGCTTCTCCAGTAGATTTAATTTTTGAAGATTTAACTGATAATAAAACAATTTTTGATTGTAAAGGTAAAACTCTTAAAGATTCAATTATTCGATCTTGTTCCATTTTTTGTAGTGCTATACGAACATGATGTTCTTCAACTTGAGATGTACCTTCTCTTTCAGTAATTTCTCCTGATACGCGTAATAAATCAACAGCTCTTCTTGCATCTCCATGTTCTGTACCTGCAAGTGCTGCACATAAATTTATTGCAGCAGTTGTTACACTTGAAGGTTTAAATGTTAAATTAACACGGTCAAATAATATTTGTCTTAATTCATCAACATTATAAGGAGGAAAAACAAGCTCTTCTTCACCTAAACTGCTTAAAACTCGTGGATCTAATATTTCTTTAAATCTTAAATCATTAGAAATACCAATTAATGATATATTACCTGGTGATATATGTTCATAAGATCGTGTTAATTCATATAATAAATTATCTCCATTATTTTTTATTAAATAATCAATTTCATCTATTACAATTATTACATTAATAGCATCTTTAGAAATTTTATCTGTTACTCGACTATATGCTTCGCCAACTGATAACCCTGTAAAAGGTAATTTTATTTTTAATGATTCTGCTATATTTAAAATAATTCTATATTCTGTTCCTGTTATTCGACTGTTTGAATATGCTAAAGTAAAAGGAATATTAAGTGATTTTATTCTATTTTCTAAATTATTTAATACAAAACGAACTGTCGCAGTTTTACCTGTTCCTGTTTTTCCATAAAGTAATACATTAGAACATCTTTGATTTCTTAAAATAGGAGAAATAATTTGGGCTAAAGTAGAAATTTGTTCTTCCCTAAATAATAATTTATTAGGTATAAAATCAGGTCTTAATCCTTCATTATTTTGAATAATTGATTTATTAGAAATTGCTCTAGTAAAGATTTGCCCAAGTAAATCTTCTTGATCAATTATTTTTTTATTATTATTTTTCAACCCAGACCCCTCTATTTCTATAGGAAGTCCCTATTTAATATTAAAGATATATTTTATGTAAATAAACTATCCCGTACTTGGTTACATTAATAAATAATTAATAATAATATGTCAATAAATATAGGTTAAAAGCTTTTTTATTTTTATCTTGATAATAATAAAATATTTTAGATCAAGATATATCTCCAATGGATGCTAAGGGGTACGGGTTTAACTTGTTAACTGTTGTATTACTTTTATCTTAAAGTCTTCATTTTAACCCCTATATTTCCATTGGAACTTATTTTCAATTTAATATTATTGTTACCAAATTTACTGACCCCTATATTTCCATTGGAAAATTTTTTAATTAAAATAATAATTTTATATATTCACAACTTGTGAACTTGTAGTTATTTAAAATACTCTTATTTTTACTTCTCAATAATATTAAGTTAACTATTTTTTACTTAACAGTTCACAAGTTCACACTACACTACTATTTCCCTAACCAATTAAACCCCAAATATCTAGAATGTCTAATAAAAAAATGAAGGTTGAGTTTACAGATGAAGAAGGGGGAAAATTCACTCTATCATTAGAAGGTATTCTATCCAAAGAAAAAATGACGAAAATAATAGAAGTTTTTGAATATTTAGGTGGCGATAAAACTAAAAATGAAAATGATAATGATAATAATACAAACACATGCTTTGCAAAAGTCATTAATTTAATAGAAGAAAAATATTCTACTACTTATTTTACATCATCCCAATTATTAGAATTATATGAAGATACTTACCAAACACCAATTAAGAAAAGTACTATCTCAACTTATCTAAATAGATTAACAGATCAAAGATTAGTTAAAAGAAATAGAAATTCTCATGGATTTATTTATTGTAAAGTAAATTTAATATTAAACAAATCTTAACTTTGATTAATAATTTTTTTAGCCTTATCAGTTATTTCATAAGTAAACGGTCTATTAGAACTCCTAATAACTATATTTTCTTCATATAATTTTTTAAGTAATCTAGCTGTATGTTCTCTTGTTTTCTTAATATAATCTTGAATTCTTTTAGGTGATTTATTTCCATTTAATATTGCTGTTATAATGTTCGTTTCTGTGATATTTAACCGTGATAAACGTGATATTGATCGTAACTCTTTTTGATTTGTTTTACTATCAAACGTACTATTTACTTTATTCAAACTTATTTTATCTATTTTAGTTACTTTTTCTATTCTCATTTCATTTATATCTAATCCAACCTTAACATCTATAATTCTCCCTTCAAGTTTATCTATTCGATTAGTAAATTCATTAATAAAAGCTCTTAATATATCATCTTGATCAGCATAACTATCTTTTTTTTGTTTAATTATTATTAATGATATTAATGATATTAATGATATTACTATTGAAATTATTGCAATTAAAAAAATAATCCAATCCAACATACTCCATGGTTTAATAATATCACTATATCACCTTTTCTAATATCACATCACATTTTATTTACAATATCATCTAACACTTTATTAATAAGATTTATAGCATCTTTTTTTTGTTTATTATCTATATTTGAAGATTTTATATTTATAACAACTTTAATTATCTCCATAATTTTTTCTGATATTCCATAGTCTAAAATATTTAGATATGATAATAATAATAATGTAGTTATAGATTTTTTAATATTTGATTTTCCTTGATACTTTATTCTTATAAATGCGCTAGGTTTGATAATTCCTTTATCTTTATATAATATACGTTTTTTTAAAGATTTATTATTAATTTTTCCATAAATATTGCATAAAATAGTGTCTAATTGAACTTTAGTTATATTCGAATTATTTATTAAATAAGATCCTAATTCATCATCTTTAATCAAATCTATAAGCATACTTAATATTATACATTTTTGTATAAGAATCTTTCTTTTTTGAACATGTTATTTTAATTAAATAATTTTAACAGTATATATAATAAAAGAAATGTTTTCATAATATATTTTCATTTTTAGTAATTATTAAACTTATTAGTTTATTACTTAGATTATACTAATATTAGAGGTGAACCAGTATGGGAAGTAGAAAAAGAAAAGTTATTAGAATATTTAAACGAACATTACCAAAAATATTTGGTTGTCCTAGATGTGGAGTTGTAGCTGTAAGAGTTAATAAAAAAGAGGATAGTGATACAATTGTCGTTTGTGGAAGTTGTGGACTTACTTTAGATAATATTAAAAAAAGTAGAAAAGAACCAATAGATATTTACAATGAATTTGTAGATTTATTTATGGCAGGGAAACTTTAATTTGGATATTGGAAAAATAGAAAATAAACTTCTAACACTGATTAAAAATAAAGGTACTATTTGTTTAGCTTTAATTGACTCTGAAAATATTAATAGTAAAAATTCAGCTAATATTTCAAAAAAAGCAGAAAAATTAGGTATTAAAGCAATATTAGTTGGCGGTTCAACAGCAATAGATCAAATAGAATTAGATAAAATTATAAAATCTATAAAAAAATCCGTAAAAATACCAGTAATTTTATTTCCAAGTAATGTTACTGGAATTTCACCTAATGCCGATGCTATTTTATTTAGTTCACTTCTAAATTCAGAAAATCCATATTATATAATTCAAGCACAAGCTTTAGGAGCAATATTAATTAAAAAATATAATCTAGAAGCTATTCCTATGGCATATTTAGTAATAGATCATGGTGGAACAATTGGCTATATAGGACAAGCAAGAGGAATTCCATCAAATAAACCTGAAATAGCTATTATGTATGCTCTTGCAGCTCAATATCTTGGAATGAGATTTCTATACTTAGAAGCCGGATCTGGTGTGACATCACAAATATCACCAAATATATTAAAAGCAGTAAGAAAATATTACCAAGGAACAATAATAGTTGGAGGAGGAATTACTAATGCAAAATCAGCTAAACTGTTATCAAAATCAGGTGCTAATATTTTAGTAATAGGAAACTTATTAGAAAAAAATAATTTTGAGATAGATCTTAAAAAAATAATAACTGCACTAAAAAATAAATAAACAGATATTGTGATAAATAATTGATATCACAAAATACTATTCAAGATAAAAATTTTCCGAATAAAAAAAATATTTTATATGAAAAATATCAAAAAAATATCACAAAATTATTAGAAAATTTATGGTCTAAAGCTGAAATTACACACTCAAAAGGATATGATCCATCATTAAATATTGAATCAGATTTAGCACATGATTTAGCAGACAGAATAGAACGACTTCTTGGCTTACCTGTTGCAGAAAGACTTAGATTTCTATTATCAACTGAAGATAGTAATGATCGTGTCGCTTTAATACTATCTGAAGAGATTGTTTTAGGAAAATTTGGTTATTTTGAAAAAGAAGAAGCTCTTGATTGGGGAGTAAGAATTGGTTTAGCAATTGTTACTGAAGGTGTAACTGTTGCACCTTTGCAAGGCATTTCTTCTGTAAAGATTAAAAAGAATGAAGATGGTTCAAGTTACGCAGCAGTTTATTTTGCTGGACCTATTCGTTCTGCAGGTGGAACTGAATCTGCTTTTACATTAGCTATTGCAGATAAACTTAGAACTACTCTTGGACTAGAAAAATATCATTGTAATGCTTGGAATGAAGATGAAGTTGGTCGATTTACTGAAGAACTTAGAATATATGAAAGAGAAGTAGGAAACTTTCAATTCAAAGTATCTGATGAAGATATAAGATTAGCAATTAACAATTTACCTGTTGAAATTAACGGTGTTGAAACTGATCCAGTTGAAGTTATAGTTCATAGGGGCATGAAACGTATAGAAACAAACAGAGTACGTGGAGGTGGACTTAGAGTTCTTAACGATGGAATTATAGGTAGATCAAGAAAACTTATCAAATTACTTAACCGTTTAGCGATTCCTGGATGGGAATGGTTATCTGAACTTAAAGGGGATTCTAAATCAGATAATAAAGAATCAAAAAGTGATAATTCACATTTTTCTGAAATTATTTCAGGTAGACCTGTATTATCTTTTCCAGGTCAGAAAGGTGGTTTTAGATTAAGATATGGTCGAAGTTATAATACAGGTCTTTCAGTTGTAGCTATTCATCCATTAGTATCTACCATATTAAATTACCCAGTAGTTGTAGGAACTCAAGTAAAGCTTGATGTCCCTGGTAAAGGTGCAATTATTTCATTCGTTGACACTATTGAGCCACCTATAGTAAAATTGAAAAACGGAACTGTAATCAAAGTTGAAAACTTAGATAATATATCTAAAATAAAACAAGAACTTGAATCTGTATTATATTTAGGTGATATTCTTATAAGTTATGGTGATTTTCTTGAAAATAATGTACCATTATTACCTTCAGGATATACAGAAGAATGGTGGATACAAGAATTAAATGATGTAATATCAAACAATTTTTCAAATATTAATCAGATATCTAATATAACAGGATTAAATATAGATAAAATCAATAACATTTTAAATAATCCAACCAAAATTCTTTTTTCTGAAGCGTTTAAATTAAGTGAAAAACTTAATGTTCCTCTTCATCCTAAATATCTCTATTATTGGGACCTTATTACTTTACAAGATGTTTTATATTTAAGAAATAATTTAAAAGAAACAATAAATGAAGATAAAAAATTTTTATTAATATATAAAAATAATAATAAATTAAAAGAAATAGTAGAAAACTTAGGAATTCCTCATACATTTAGAGATATTGGTTGGATCATTGAGGGAGATCATTATAAAACATTAATTAAAATACTAAAATTTAGAAAAAAATTAAAGATAAATGAATGGAGGGACGTTTTAGAGTTTCTTACTGAAATATCTGGAATTAAAATAAAAAGAAAATCAAGTGCATTTATTGGAGTTAGAGTTGGTAGACCTGAAAAAGCAATGCTAAGAAAAATGAAACCACCCGTTCATGTATTATTTCCTTTAGAAAATGAAGGGGGAATAAAAAGAGATATATTATTAGCAGCTAAAAACAAAAATATTTCTATTAATATTATTAATATAAAATGTAGTAAATGTAATTTAAACACTATTTCACTTAAATGTCCTAATTGTGAAGAAGAAACAAAAATTATTAGGCATTGTCCTAATTGTAATCGTATAGTTAAAGGAGAAATATGTCCAATATGTAAAATTAGTGGTTTACCATATACAAAATTACTATATCCAATTAAAAAAAATCTTAGAATGGCTGAAAAAAACATAGACACATATGCATCAGCTCCTTTGAAAGGAGTACAATCTTTAATAAATTACACTAAAATACCTGAACCGCTTGAGAAAGGTATCTTAAGACAAAAACATAATTTGTCTGTTTATAAAGATGGTACAATCAGATTTGATGTCACTAATACAAGTTTAACACATTTTAAACCTAAACAAATAAACACTTCAGTTGGAAAACTAAAGAAATTAGGCTATTTAGAAGATATGTTTGGAAATCCGTTAACAAACGATGACCAACTTCTTGAACTTTTCACTCAAGATATAATACTACCGATTGAAGCTAAAGATTTTTTAGAAAATACTGCTAATTTTATCGACGAACTCTTAACAAAATTTTATAAACTTGATACGGTTTATAATATTAAAAACAATGATGATTTAATTGGAAATTTAGTTGTTGGACTTGCACCTCATACTTCTGTTGGAATAATAGGCCGAATAATAGGTTTCACAAATGCACAAGTTTGTTTTGCTCATCCTTATTGGCATTCTGCTAAAAGACGTGATTGTGACGGAGATGGAGATAGTATTTTGTTACTTTTAGATGTATTAATAAATTTTTCAAAGGATTTTTTACCTGAAAAAATTGGAGGTTGGATGGATGCTCCATTACTTTTACAACCACTAATTATTCCAAAGGAACTACAGCGACAAGCATTAAATTTTGACGTATCAAATATGTATCCGTTAACATTTTATGAACAAACTTTAAACAAAGAATCACCACAAAAACTTATGAATATAATTGACATTGTAAAAAACAGATTAAATACTGACAAAGAATGTAATAATTTTTCATTTACTCATAATACAAACTTTATTTCTATTGATCACCCAAAAAGTGCTTATACCACACTAAATTCACTTATTGAAAAACTAGAAAAACAGATTGAAATAGCAACTATTATCCGTGCAGTAGATCCAAATGAAGTTGTAAAATCTGTCCTAAATACGCATTTATTACGTGATATAATTGGAAATATGCGTTCTTATACATTACAAAAATTTAGGTGTAAATCTTGTGGATCAAAATATAGAAGGATACCTCTTAAAGGTGTTTGTCTCAAGTGTGGAAAAGATCTTCTTCCTAGTATTTCAAGAGGTTCAGTAGAAAAATATATAGACATAACATCTAGATTACTAAAACGATATCCTACTGATGATTATACTCAAAGAAGGTTTGAAGTAATAAAATCTAATTTGCAATCTTTATTTCCTTTACGGGACAAAGAAATTCAAACTGATTTAACTAGTTATTATTAATCTAATTTATCTCTAAACTAATAATTTATTATTTTTATCACATCTTTAATATAATACTAAATTAAACGCTTAGTTTGAATGCAATGTTTGAATATAATGGATTAAAATTTCATTGGCTTGGACATGATAGTTTTAGAATAAAAAATTCTGATACAATTTATATTGATCCCTTTCAGATTTCTACAGGAATAAAAGCTAATATTATATTAATAACTCATGAACACTTTGATCATCTTAGTGTAGAAGATATAGAAAAAATATCTACTCAAAAAACAATAATAATTGGTCCAAATATTGCAATAAAAAATTTAAAAGGGTTAACCAGTGATAATATAATGATAATCAAACCCGGTGAGAAGAAAAACGTATTAAATTCAACTATAGAAGCTATTCCTGCATATAATATCAATAAATTCAGATCTCGTGATGTCGTATTTCACCCAAAAGACGAAGGAAGACTTGGTTATATTATAACTTTAAACAAAATAAGAATATATCATGCTGGTGACACAGATTTTATTCCTGAAATAAAAAATTTGAAAGTAGATGTAGCTATTTTGCCTGTTAGTGGAACATATGTTATGACAGCTGAAGAAGCATCTCAAGTTACTAATCAAATTAAACCTAAAGTTGCGATTCCAATGCATTACGGATCAATAGTTGGAGATATACATGATGCACTAAAATTTAAAAAACTCTCAAAGTCTAAAGTAGAAATATTAAAAAAAGAATTTAATTAACTTATTTAGAACTTTTTAACTTTAACTTAATAAATATTAGTCTAATCAAATTCGATTTTAGATACAATTCCTTGTTTTATAAGTGGAATAACATTCTCTGTCGGTAAAATTGCTATATCTTCAGGAAAATAAGGTCCATATTCTTTTAAATCAACACCCATTGTTACTTCTAATGATTTAAGAAATTTTACTAAAGTATTTTTCTTTAACTCAGTTATATTTAATAAAATAGACGTCTGCCCATTTTTAATAGCGTCTATTACTTTATTTTTACGTTGTTTAACATTTTCATATGCTTCAAGAATATATTTTTCTTCAGACAGTAAATTAAAACTATATTCATCAACAATATCTTTTCTGCTTTTTTCTATTCTAATTTCTAATATTCGTGTAATAAGTTCTATTATAACCTCTTTTTCCTTATATTTAATCTCTTCAATTATCTTATCATTATGTTTTTTCACAAAATTATTTGAATTTCTTAGATAAGTAGTAACAATTTTATAAATTGTTTTTGGTACTACAATAATTTTATCTGACTGTAATTCTTCATCTAAAAACTCTTTTAATTTTAATATTATTTCTTTTTCCAAATTATCTCATACCAACTTAGCAACATTCAAACTAAGTAAATATACTGCTGCCATTAGTGGTAATTTAACTTTTTGAGAACGATATTTCCCAAAAACTTGTCCTCTTAATTTAAACTTTGGAACAGCTTCTACATAAATTTCAACAAGATCTTCTCCAAAAACTACTGCATCTTCGAGAGGGTTAAATTTATCTATATTTTCAACTTTTGCTTTGATTAAACCTGTATCACCATGTAATGTGCCAGGTAAACGAAATATTCTATGTATATCAGTAGTAACAGTTGTATCTATATTTGGATTCATATTAATTAAGGTATCAAAAAATAATTTGTTAAATTTATGATATTTTTTTCTATAAAAAACATTAATAATTTCTTTTTTAAATTCACTATCATTATCTTCTGAATACTTTATTTTTAATTTTTTTGAGAAAATTTTAATAACTCTTTTTCTTCGACCTACATCATTTATTGTTGGTAAATGTGATAATATTTTTTCAGGAGATATTCCTTGAAAAAAACCTATTGTTTCTGGTTTTAAGGTTTTTCCAGTTACATAATCAGATATTTCTATTCTACCCATTTGATTAATCTCTTCTAAAATACTTCCTTCTATTGACAAATGATATCCCATATTACCTGAAAAATACGTTTTAATTTCATTAGATAATAAACCAAAATCTTCGTAAAGTAAATCTAACAATTTTATTATTTCAATTTTAGATGCATCTAGACATTTTTCACATGATAAATTTAGTTGATTAATTTGTTCTCCACTACAAGAATTACATTTTTTTGGTCGATTTCCAGTTCCAATATTTCTACACCCTGAACATGTCCAAATATCATGTTCTTTTTTACATTTTAAATTTATATCATCGCAGTCTATATCAAAAACTAAATCTGCGCCTTTCAAACCTTTTTCTTGCATTTTATATGTGGGTTCATTATAATATGCAACTGAATAATACATTGATTTAGGAACTTCTCTAATTATAAATGCTTTAAGATCTCCAGATGTTTTAAACGATACATGTCTGACCATACTTCCATTAAAGGGAATATACGCAAATTCCCGCTCATTTACACGCTTTGGTATCTCAACTTTTTCTAAATATTTAAAATAATATTCTTTGAACGTTTGTTTTAGAAATTTTTCTACTTTCTTATTCGTTTTGTTTTCCGCTCCTTATAATTATCTATTTTTTTCTACTGAACTGTCTACCAAATTGAATAGGATTCTTAATTTCATTACATTCATCTATTTTAAAGCAAAAACTATGTGTTTTCAATGTTATACAACTCGGAGTTTTATATCTCGTTCGCCCTCCTTTTAATCCAGCTATATGCTCAACTTGGTATTTTGTTATTTGTTCATTAAAATCTGGTGATTTTGGAAAAAGATTAACTATATCATCAACTGATTTTCCAACTGCTAAAAGATATGTCGTCATAAGAAATCTTCCATAGTGTGGAATATTTTCACCTTTTTTTAGCAGATCTATTGCATTAATAACACATGGTGGATATTTTTTTGGAGATATTATATCAAAAGCTTTAGGCTGCATTTTTTTTGCTGTAATTTGAATATTTTCAACTACCTTTTGAAGAACTATTGGTAATTTAGGTGTAATAGCATCATTTATTCTGTTAACAATCATCATCCTTATTTCCTCTCGAATTAATCTCACTAAATCCGAAGTTATCAAGTAAACATATCCTTTATCTACAATTCGATTAACTAATTTCCATTCAATACTATGAAAATATACCGATCTTTTCAAATATTCTTTAAAATGAATTTTATACTCAAAACTTTGAGATCCAAACTTTTTTGAAACTTCAATAAGTTCAATATTTAATAGTTTTCGAAATATATGAACTATAATTCTAATATTATTTTCTCTTTCTAAGAATTTTTCAACTCTTAAAGATTCAGCATGAGAAAATCTTTTTGATATAGTTTCTAAACCTGTAGCTTTTACAACCATAATTGATATATGAAATGATAGAAGTTCAACATAACTATCTGTATATTTTTCTGAAATTTTACCAGCATAAACTGCTTCTAATACTCTCTCATGTGATCTCTTTACTATAATTTTGTAGTCATCTTCACCAAGATCTTTTATTTCTAAGTTAAAATCTTTAATTATATTTTCTGCTTCCTCTAAAAAAGGATATTTTGCTAGATCATTGATTCCAAGTTGAAGACTCAAACAGTATCTACTAGATTAGTAAACATATCTTATTAATTTTCTTTTCTATAGATAAAATTATTTTGAATATTAAACATCTATAATATCTTATCTTTTCTTTGAATTTACCCATTGAAATTTCTTTTGGAGAGTTTTTGGATAAATTTTCTCCCAATATAAATTTACTTTAGAAGACCATTTATAATAAATTCTTGGATCAATATAACTCTTAAGAGACGTATTAAGATTATATTCTAAAGTATTTTTAGCAAATTCTAATTGTAATTTATATTTTTCAATATGTTGTTTTCTCTTCTGTTTTGCCTTTTCTGTTTTTGGTAACTTCAAATTTATTAATTCTTTTAATTTCATCTCTCTTTTTAATATACTATTTTCCCAATTTTTTGGTGGCTGTCTTTTATGATTACATTTTTTTGCTGCTTCAAGATTTGCTTTTTTCGCATGAAATAATTTTACATAATCTTCTTGTTTATCATTAGATTCATTATCAAGATATTCTTTAACAATTTTAGAAGCTATATACGTCCTAAAAACCTTAGCTGAAAGATCTAACATAATCTTTTTAAAAAATTTGTTAACTTTTTCTGAAGTAATATTATCAAAAATTAAATCATCTGATTTTTTATTTTGAATAAATTCATTAAAATTTTTAATTATCTGTTTAGGCGGATTCTCTAATTTTTTATGCCAAGCTACACTATCTTTTCCTAAAAATTTGAATTCAATACTTTCTTTTTTAATTTTAACATGTTCTATTCTTAAAGTTGTAGCTCCGACTGTATCTGTCTCATCTTCATCTTTTTCGTCACCCACTCTTAAAGCTAAAGTGTCTATAAGATAACAAACTGTAGCAATCTTTCTCTCTATTTGTGTTTTAGATGTAAGTGTTTTTTGGATTACTCTTTTTATTTTTCGTATTTTTTTCTCTAACTTTATTGATTTATTATATTTTTCTTGATCTTGTTGTTGCCTTAAAAATGAAGATTCAGAAGGCCAAACATATTTTTGTTTTTCAGGATCTGTTTTATCTGACCATTTTGCTAACCACATACTAGTATTATCACTTACTTTTTTCCACTTTCCTTCAGGTTTTGATGCATTTTTACTTAGATTTAGAGTAATATCTTTAGGATAAACTCTGCTTTTCCAAGTACCACGTAAAGGATGTTGCCCTCTTCCCATATAGAGTCCAGGCGGTTCAATCATCCAATTAGAAACTTCAACCTCAATTTCATCTATTTTTGCATATCCATATTTCTTTTTTAGTATTTCACGTTTTTCTTTTCTTTCTTTAGCAATTTCTTTTTTCTTTTCTTTTGTTAAATTCTCTTTTTCACGTTTTTCTCCTTCAACTAACTCATAAAAATTAGAAAAATTTAAATTAATATATTTTATTTTTCCATATTCTTTAGGTAAAATTGGTAATAATGACTTTAAAAAATTTTGTTGAAATATTTTATCTTGAATATATGGTGTATCTTTCTTTTTTGCCCAAGCGTAGATCATTTCCTCAGCATTAACATTGATTGTTTGCTCTTTTCCTTTTATTTTAATATTAATACCTTTATATTCATATTCCGGTGGAAACGCTACTCCATTATGAACTAAACTTTTCCAACGTTTTTTTTTCACGTTCAAAACCTCTTATAATAAAAATAATAATAAAATTATTTTTTTTTATTTTATATCATTAATATAATATTTACCTAAATATTTTAACTTAAGCTAACATTATTGCTGCTGCTATCGCTGTAGTCCATAACCCATTTTTATTTCCTTCAGCTGACTGTACAATATTCTGTGTTTTCACAATTTTTCCTGATATTCGCCAAATCTCTTTCTTAACATCATAACTATTATTGACATCAAATTCTGAACCCATAGTTGACGCTAACATTCCAGCTGCAAGATCCTCCGCATAATCTCCAGCTTTTTCCCTTGTTTGTCCATAAGCTGTATGTTCAGATAAATATCCATACATATTCTTGTCTTTAGGTATAGCAACTCCAATAGCTGAAGCTATTAGTCTATTAGGTTCATTAGTTTCTATCCTACTGAGTACACAATATGTAATTTGACCAGGTTTTACTTTTTCAAGTCCTACTTTTCGTGAAACAAGTCGGCATCCAGGTGGAAATATACTTGAGACATGAACTAAATTACAAAACGCTATTCCAGCATTACGTAATGCAAACTCAAAACTCCCAAGTTTCTCCTTATGTTTTCCAACTCCTTTGGTAAGAAATATTGTTGTCGGAAGCATTGTTCTCATTAAAGGTTAAAACTATTCATATTTAGACTTTAACTATCTAATGTTTTTACAACTTTATTTATAATTATGTTTATTTAATAAAATATTTAACATATTATTAAATTATTTTAAGTTGGATTTTAAAATTTTTATTAATTCTGGTATAATTTGATATAAATCTCCAACTACACCATAATCACAAGCTTCAAAGATAGGTGCACCTTCATCTGAATTCACAGCAACAATAACTCGTGAATCTTTCATGCCTATTATATGATGTATTTGCCCTGAAATTCCAACTGCAACATATAAGTTTGGCTTCACTGTTTCTCCAGAAAGCCCAACTTGTCTCTCCTTAGGAAGCCATTTGAAGTCTTCTACTATTGGTCTAGATCCACCAATAGTTCCTCCTAACAGATTTGATAATTCTTTAATTATATCTAAATCTTCTTGTTTCTTAAGACCGCGACCTATAGAAACAATTATTTGACTATTCCTAATATTAACATCTCCTTTTTGTGAATCTATTCTCTCAACGATTTTAACTTTTGATTCTTCAATTTGAGCCTTAAATTCAACTACTTCTCCTTTTCTTAAATTATCTTTTGCAATTTTCTCAAAAACTTTTGTCTTTAGTGACACAATAAACGGTTTTTTTAAAGAAGTTAATATTATATTCGAGTTTCCTCCATATATCATTCTTGAAGATAAAATTTTTTTTTCTTCATCAATATTTAATGATAAACAGTCTGAAACACTACTCACATTAAGTCTAGTTGCAACTCTAGGTGTAATTTCTTTACCTATTTTTGAACCACCTATTAATATTACCTCAGGATTAACTTGATTTATAACTGAAAGTATTAATTGTACATATTGATCTGGATTTACCTGTTTCAGATCAAAATCTTGTATATTATATACAATATCAGCCCCATAATATATATATTCACTTGGTTCTTTATTTGCCTGTTTTAAACAAATAACTCCAACTTGTAAGTTTAACTTATTTGCAATTGGCCTTGCAGCAGCTAATAACTCATAACATAAATTTTCTTCTTCAGAAAAAACTATTATCTTTCCATTTTGACTCATTATATCATCTACTTTTTAGATTACTCCATCTTTCTTTAATGATTCAAATAATTTTTGAGCTGATTTACTAGCTTTATCTTTAAACATAATACACTTTCTAGCAGTTTTTGGTATTTCTATTTTTATTTCTTTAATAGTTGGAACATATTCGCCTTGAAGTTCTTGTATTTGTACTTCTGATATAGGTTTTTTTCCCGCAGCCATAATTTGCATAAGAGTTGGAACACGTGGCTCATTTATCTCCCTATTTACCGTTATTAATACTGGGAAACTAGACTCTATAACTTCTTTAACATCATCTAATTTTTTTTCGACTTTAATTACACTATCATTAACCTCAATTTTACTAACTAAAGTAATTTGAGGAATTTCTAGTAACTCGGCTAAACTTGGTCCAACTTGACCTGCCATTCTATCTGTAGATGCTGACCCACAAAGAATAATATCAAACTCACCTATTTTTTTAACTACATCTGTAAGTATCTTAGCCGTTCTAAAACTATCTTGAATACCTTCATTATCAATAACATGATAAACTTTGTCACAACCCATAGCCAGAGCTTCTTTTACTTGTTTTTTTGCTTCTTGAGAACCTAAAGTTAACCCTGTAATTATTCCACCGTTTTTTTGCTTAATTTTAACAGCTTCTTCTATAGCATTTCGATCATCATCACTAATTTTTGTTGGAACATCATCCAGAATAAGTTTTCCACCTTCTCTATCTATTCTAATTTCAGTTTCTTCAACAACCTGCTTAAAACATACAATTATATTCACTAATATCCCTCTTCAATACAGTAAAAAATCTGCTTTAAATAATATTCTAAAAGTCTTTGTATTATTTGTCAAGATTCTTTATAGAATCAGGATCACCAAACATTTATTCTAAAGAACCATATTTTTTAGATGATTTAGTGATTTCATCAAGAATAATCTTTTTCTTTTATTTCTTTTTTTCTTTAATGCTTTGTAAGCAGCTGGATCTCTGATGATCATAGTGGACCGGGGGGGAATTGAACCCCCGACCTCCCGCGTGCGAGGCGGGCGTATATACATGAAATAATTCGATCGTACCGCTGAACTACCGGCCCATATTTTCGGGGCCTTCTTAATATTCAACCCTTACTCTTCATCCCCTTTTGCCGGGTGGTCAGATCGCCCGTCGTGCGTTCGGATTGAATATTTCTAAAGGTCCCTAGTTTAAGGAATGTAACTAAAGTTAATATTGTTTTATATATTCTCTTGTCTAATTGAAGATTCTGTTTTTTTAGGTAATCTGATAATGATTTGCAGATATTGTAGTCAAAACTCTTTATGAAAACTCGTTTTCACTGTGGGTTTTCAGCGATGGTGACGCGGGAAACTCCTTCAAAGTCTCCGCGGCGTATCAGAATCTCAATATATGATCCTATTTTCTTACTTTTTACAATCTTCTGTAAATCTCTAAGGTTTGTTATTTTCTGTTGATCCATTGATAAAATAATGTCTCCTTCACTCAAATCTGATGCGTGAGCTGGACCGTCTTGAATCACTTTAACAATTAATACTCCTGATTTTACTGGTAGATTATAGTATCGTGAAATATTATCTGTAACATCCATTGCTATTATGCCAAGCCATGGCTTAATTATGTGACCATAATTAATTAAATCACTGATTATTGACTTTACAGTGTTTATCGGAATTGCAAAGCCTATTCCATGTGCTTGAGATATTACTGCTGTGTTGATGCCTATTACTTTACCATTGCTATCTAGTTAGGGGTCCACCGCTATTTCCAGGGTTGATCGCAGCGTCTGTTTGTATCAAACTCTCATAGACTTTGTCTTCTAACTTTATGTGGCGATTCAGGGCGCTTACTACTCCTATGGTAACAGTTGGTCCTCCTCCAAGTAGGAATCCGAATGGATTTCCTATAGCTATAGCAAATTGTCCAACTTCTAGTTTGTCTGAATCTCCAGTTTCTGCTAAAGGTATGTTATTCGCGTCCACTTTTACAATTGCAATATCTGTTGACGGATCAGATCCTACAACTACTCCTTTATGTTTTGATCCATCTACTGTTGTCACATCTACTTGCTCAGAGTTGGCAATTACATGGTGATTTGTGATTATGTAGCCTTTCTCATTAACTGCTACTCCTGACCCTATTCCTCCTATGGGTGCACATGAAAAAGCTGATCTCTAACAAGTTTTATTGTACTAATGTTCAAAACACTACTGCTTACTTTCGCCACAGCTTTCGTAAACGTGTCCTCAAAATGTGTCCTAAAAGATGACATGACTCTTGATCTATTATTTCTAGAAACTATTTAAAGTATACCTATAAAAACAACTTTATTTGAAAAAAACGTCTACATTAACTATATTATTTTAAAATATATTTCTAAATATATAAAAATATTATTTATTTTATAAATAATGTTCATTCAATAAAATCATAATAATCGGAATAATATATTCTTAATATCTATTAGTTGTCCCAAACCACCGATATTCTAAATGATTACCAATGACTTCTTTGTATGATCATCTGTTTTAGTCACCTCATATTTACAATATTTGATGTTTGTAATCAGTTAAGGCTTATCTAATCATTCTACCTTGAGATAATCCTAGAGATTGATGTAGCTATGGTGTCAAACAACTCTAAAGATTATCTTGTTCGCCTAGATCACGAATTAGAGAAGAAAGGCGTTGACTCTGTATTGGCAATAGGTAGCTCAACAAGTGATAACCCTGAATTATTCTATCTTGCTGGGTGTAATCTGCCACGAGGTGGAATATTTGTGAAAAAAGTTGGTCAGGCACCCATTCTTATAGTAAGTGATATTGATCTTGGAAATGCATCTGAAGGAAATATTCGTGAAGTCAAAACCTACTCCAATTATAATTATGATCAATTATTAAGAAGCGACTTAAAAAACGCGTATAATAACCTCATATCTAAAGTATTCCGCGACATCGGTGTAAACGGACCTATAGCTATTTATGGAACAAATAAAGCGTCCACGATTCTAAAAATATCAAGTAAATTAAAAAAATCTGGATACAAAACCTACGTTGAATCATCTCCAACAGCTTTAGAATTAACTATGATGATTAAATCTAAAGAGGAGATAGACGCAATAAGAAAGGTCGGGTCCGACACCTGCAAAGTAATAGATAAAACAATATCATTTTTAAGTAAATGTAAAAGAGATAATAACAAAATTTTATTTAAAAATAAACCATTAACTGTTGGTCATATTAAGAAAATTATTAGAACTTTTCTCGCTCAAAAGAATTTAATTAATATTGGAGAAATAATTTTTGCTTTATCTCCACAATCTTCTGACCCTCATTATGCTGGAGTTGATCTTGAAATACTACGTGAATCCCAACTTATAGTGTTTGATGTGTTTCCAAGAGGGTCAAATGGTTATTGTTTTGATGTAACTAGAACATTCTCTATTGGGAAACCGCCGACTAAAATAAAAAAAATATATGATACTGTAAATGAGGTACATTCAAACGTAATGGACTTTATTGATTGTGAAAACTTACCTTCAAAAACAATGAACTTTGCTTGTGACCTGTTTGAAAAACGAGGGTTTCCCACGTTAAAATCAAAAAATGTGTCTGAAGGATTTATTCACAGTCTCGGTCACGGAGTAGGATTAACAATTGGGGAAAGACCCTATCTCTCATTACATTCAGATGATGAATTTCAAGAAGGTCAGGTTTTTACTATTGAGCCTGGTTTATATTTTAAAAAATATGGTGGAATACGAATCGAAGATACTGTTGCAATGATTAACGGGAAGCCAAAAAGTCTTACACAGATTGAGAAAAAAATGACTTATTGAACATTATATTAGGTTTTTTCGTCGGTTTTTATTTTTTTAAGTATTTTTCTAGCCAAGGTGTTTTTAATCTTGATGTGCTTCTACTGATTACCCCTTGAGCAATTGCAAATGATGGCAAAACTGAAAGAAAAACATGAACTATGTTGAACACGGCTGTAAATATAAGGACTATAAACAACGCATCGTATTCAGTTGATAAAACTAACCCTATTGATTGATTAACTTGAAATGATGCAAAACTTAGAAATCCTTCGAGTATATCTGGAAAAACTGGTACAAGTGTCCAAAGAATCAGATAATTTGCCACAGTTAAAGTCACAACTCTTAGTATTGTTCCAAACAGAAGGTTAAGTGAGATTAATTTTATTCTTCCACTGAACATTTTTCTATACAGTATTGTTCCTAACCACATTCCCAATAACATTGATAAAACACTAGCAAGTTTAAGAATCGGTCCAACTGGGGCAAATTGACCAACAATCATCAAAACAAGAAAATAAATAATTGATGATATTACTGACGCTGCAGGCCCATAAATTAGAAAGCCAATCACAACAGGAATTTCTGCTAGCTCAAACCTCAAATAAGGTATTATGGGAAAGTTAAAAGCTAATTGAAATATGCTCAGCACTGCAGCAAGCGCTCCAAAGATCGCCGCAGCAGAAAGAGAGTATGTATCCATATTTCCAAAGATCATGCTTTTTTCTGATTTTCCCAAATTAACTGCCTGAAGATGCCTCTTATGATTTTATATTTAAATAAATTGGTTATTACCAAAAAATTTGTAGCTTATTGTTATTATGTCTAATCATACTTATTGATTAAACGTTGTATGAATAAAAATTTCATAGAAATTTCTAATTTAGAACCTACAAAACAGAAAAACAGGTGGGACATTCAATGACAAGGAAGACCTCACAATACAGGAATTAATCGCAGACATCACCAGAAAAATCTATAACATAGAATTAAGGTTGATCAACTATCAAGAAAGTTAGAAGGGCTTTGACAGAAAGATAATTTAAAAAATAATACAAATCATCTACTTTATCTATTAGTTTTTACTATTAGAGAACAATTTGTTTAGAGGACGAAGGGAGGTCCGTACATCAAAGGACTATCTTAAACTTCTTGACGGAAAACTGGGCTATCCACAAGGAACTCTCTTTAATCTGTGTGTCTCGGCTGTAAAGTCGAAAGTTGAAACCAAGGATAAAATTACGGTGACTTATCGGGGAGTGACTACGAGGCAGAAACACCTATCTTCTCGTAGGTTTATTCAAGTACGCAAGTCAATATTTTTGATAGAGTTTACTATGACTAAGGAGGGAAAACAATACGATCGGGTGATTCAAGTTCACTTGGAGATGTAAAGGATTCTCAGATATCTGTTAAGTTTAGAGGTATCGTATCTATCTCACAAGTTATCATGCAGTTCAATAGACAGATCTATGAATTTGAGTTAAAGCTGATCAGTTATCAAGACAAAGTAAGAAAAATATTGACAGATTAATTATCAAGAGATCTTATTTCCACAATTTGTACAAAACTTCTCTTCTGGGGAAATTCCTGTCCCACATTACGAACAATATCGGTTAGCTTTTACTGGACGATTTATTACAATATGCTGAGTTTGTTGAGGATTTACGATCACAGTTTTTGATCCGCTTGTGAATAAACCTATCAACAACATTATGAAACCGATCAATCCAAGCGGGATTCCGAGTATCATCCCGATAAACGTAATATTTAGGAAAAACGCAATTAACATTACTAATACAGCTGCAACGATCAGTCCAGCTCTCATAATATTTCATACTTCATAATGGTTCAAACTATTTATTCTTAATGTTTAGATTTAATTATGAAATATTTATCTTAGAATAGCAATATTAATGAAAGATATTTCTATAACTATATTTTTAGAATTATTTATCACAATTAATTATGGAATGTATTGAACACGAGATAGTTTAAGCTTAAATTAATCTATTATTACACCTTATCCGTGGCCGCTGTAGTGTAGCTTGGTTAGCATACAGGCCTGTGGACATAGGCAGTAAGCCTGCGGCGAGGGTTCGAATGGCTTAAAACCTGAAATTCCCTCCGGCGGCCCCTCATATACATTCTAAAATAAAAACTCAAATGAATTCGCTAATTCTCTTTTGGGTTAAAATTTCCCTTAGTAAAACACTTTTTGACATCCATTTTTCTAAATTAATTGTTAGCTTCTTCATAGCATATTTAATAGCCTTATCTAGACTATCAAATGTTTCCGGTTTTGTGGAAAGTGTTGCCCGTATGCTTTCTCTTACATTCCACACTCCAATAGGAAGAATATAATCCGGGTGAATTTCCCGTAACATGATTACTGAAGCTTGTTTTCGGTCTTTTACAAATTTTTCAGCAGTAGCAAATCTAGTGGAATAATAACAACCACCAACTGAGGCATAAGTGGTTCTCCCCCAATAAGGTTCATAATCACCCATGAGTGACGGTTCTTGCGATTTTTGTGGGTTCCATGGGGTGCCTGGAAACCATGCTTCTATCCACTCAAATTTCCATGGTTCAGGAATGAATATAGCTATGTATCTATTTCCAAGATTTTGAAAATAATATACCTTAAATTCGTCAATAGTTGGATATTGCTTTAATTTTTTTATAAGATGTAATGATAATGTATCATCTATAGCTGTTATGCTCCACCTAGTGGGAATTAGTTTTCTACGGGAACCTACTCCCAGCATCCCCATACTGAAAACTTTTTGAATTTTTGAGATGCGAACTCCATAGCTATAAAGGTTGATGGCAGCATCTATCGATTTAAGATTTCTATCATAATACACTTTTTCAATTCTTTTATCTGTTTTTACATTATCTACTTTCAAAAATTTTAGAGGTCCTGAAGGTCCAAAAGGCTGAGATTCTTCACTAAAAAATAATTCACCAACAGGCTTTTTTGTTAACTTTACTTCAGAATCTGATGGGCCTGCACTCATAGTAAGTTCCTGTAAATTATCAAGAAGTTTATTCCCTGATCTTGGAATATTTACATGCATTTTACTTTGACATCTTATTAATGAATATCGATAATCTATTATCTCTTGAATACTTTTGCCTAACCATAACTCAGGTGTATCTAGAATTTCAGTATCTCCATAAAACGGAGGTATTAGTGGTCCAATAGATACTTTCGGATATCCCATTCTACCAACAAATATTCCTGGTGGAGAAGATCCGGAAAAATCTGTTTTGTTTATTAAATTACTAATTTTCTTTAAAGATTGACTTTTTATTATATTAGGACATATTGATTTACCACATAATAATTTGCTACCTTTACATGTAATACAAAGGTTAGGTGTAATTCTTTGAGAAAAAACCTCTTTAAAGTTACTTACAACATTAGACAAATAGTAAGACTCCCTTTATGAAAGGTTTACATCTAAAAACTTGTATAAACAAGTTAGATATAAAAAAATTATCTTATTAACTCAGCTTTAACAACATCAATTGACTTTTTATGTTTACTTATTTTAATTGGAAATTTAGATAATGAACTTATTGCTTTATTTGCTTTATTCCTCTTAATTTTAGATAACTTAAAGAGTAAATTATGAGATAATTTAACTTCTTCTAACGGCTTTATTTCAATTTCACCGTTTTTAACTAACTTGTTTACAATTTCTTCTCCTAGATCTGTTCTAACTACTAATGCGGTCCAACCGTCTAAACCTATTCCTCCTGCTGAGATATCAGCTCCTTCAGCAGTAAAATCTTGGCAAAATTCACATGTTTTCCTTGCATAAGGTTTTGTTTCTTTAAGTGGAATTTCTTTAATTTCACCATTTTTTAAATAAATACAGAATTTTCCTTTTATGTTAGTTTTAGCAATTTCATTGAGCGGTATTCCCATATCTTTTTCAATTTTGTTTTTCATTAACTTTTCATAATCAAAACTTTCACTACATAAAAGACCAATAGCTAGTTTGATTCTCTCAAACGGTTTAACTCTATAAAGTTGAGCTTTCCTTAATGCCTCAATTTGACAAGGTACTCCTACAAAAGCAACTTTACCAGGCATATAAGGTGATAGAGTTGGTAATTCTTCAATTAAGGGTAAAATGTTTGGAGAATAAGTATACCTAGTTCCAGCTGCCCCCATGATTTCTTCAGCTGAAGAAGCTAATTTTGGTTCTGCTTTTCGAGGTTTTTCGCCTACTGAAGATAATAACGCTGAATTTATTTGACCGTTTTCATATGCAGATAAAAGGAGTGTTGTAACAAAACCTCCATCCTGAGCAATTTTTTTAACATCCTCTCTTTTAGTTCTCGCCGCATAGAGAGCTTTATACTTACCGATTTCAAGAACAGTTTTTTTACCTTCAATTACACCTTCATTTTCTAAAGGAATATTAGCTCTAGAACAAACATTGAAACATATACCACATTCTACACACTCCAAATTTCTTCGAATAGGTGTTTCTTTTTTATATTCTAAACAATCCATTGCATTTACGGTACACGCTAATACACAGTTTCCACAACCCGAACATAACCCAGAACTAACGACATAATTCATTACATCTGTGTATTTAATTCCATGTTTCCATTCGTTATCCATTCATTACACCTAATAACTTACTGTAAATATATATTATCAAAACTTAAATAAAAACAAATCTCTTTTATTTATGTATAAAATATTGAACATTTATCAAATTTTGTTATAATATATATACTTTAACTTCTATTATCTATTAATATACACTTAATATTGTTTTTAATATATTATTATTAAATCATTAATTATTAGATAATATCATTAACTAATTATGTAAAATTTTAACTATTAATGAGCAAAAATATTTTAATCTAAAAAAACTCTAAAAAAGATTTAGAAATATTAAGAGATAGTAATAAATAAGTCAAACTAGTTAGGAAAAAAAATTGAATAATAAAGAATTAACTAAAGAAGAAGAACAAATTAAATTAACTTCAAACAATTCAACAAATTCCAATATACACGGAGATAATTCAAACACCTCACAACCTATTGATGAAGAAGAAATATGTAAGAAATATTTAAACCAGATAAAATATCTACAAGCTGACATTGATAATTACAGAAAAAACATCAATTTACAAATAAATCAAGCTGTTTTTAATGAAAAAAAACGTATGTTTTTAAATTTATTTAATACCAGAGAAGATTTGGAAAGAGCTGTTAACTCATTCAAAAAAGACAAAAAATCTCATCAAAGTTTAAAAGGTGTTAAATTAGTATTTGAAAATATTATCCAACTATTTGAAGATGAAGGATTAGCTGAAATTGCATCTATTAATTCAACCTTTAATTCATCATTTCACGAAGCAATAAAAATTATAGAAACAAATGATTATGAAGATAATACAATTATTTCTGAAATTAGGAAAGGATATACCTTAAACGGTAAAGTTATCAGAACAAGTCTTGTAGAAGTAACTAAAAAACCAATATCCTTATCTACCGACGCTAAAGATGAACAAAACATAATCAACAGTGAAAATAAATGAGTAAAATAATTGGAATCGACTTAGGAACTAGCAACTCAGCCGCATCGGTTATGATGGGTGGAAGACCCACAATTATACCTAGTGCTGAAGGTACATCAATTGGAGGCAAAGCTTTTCCATCAATTGTAGCATTCACAAAAGGAGGAGAACTTTTAGTCGGAGAACCAGCAAGAAGACAAGCTGTAACAAATCCTGAAGGTACAGTTTACTCTATAAAGAGAAAGATGGGTACTGATTATAAAGCTGAAATTTTTGGGAAACAATATAGTCCCCAACAAATATCTTCATTTATACTTCAAAAAATTAAACGTGATGCAGAATTATTTTTAGGTGAAAAGGTTGAAAAAGTTGTCATCACAGTTCCAGCTTATTTTAATGATAACCAAAGGCAATCTACAAAAGACGCTGGTGAAATAGCCGGTCTTGAAGTTCTACGTATTATTAACGAGCCAACTGCAGCTTCTTTAGCTTACGGTCTAGACAAAAGCGGATCTGACTTCAAAATCATGGTTTTTGATCTTGGCGGTGGAACTCTTGACGTAACTATTATGGAGTTTGGCGGTGGAGTCTTTGAGGTAAAATCAACTAGCGGTGACACTAAATTAGGAGGAACTGATATGGACGACACAATAAGCAATTTCCTTATAGAACAATTCAATAAAGATAACAACGTTGATATTAAAGGTGATAAAACAGCGGTTCAACGAATAAAGGAAGCTGCTGAGAAGGCTAAGATCGAACTATCCACTGTTGTTACAACTGAAATAAATCTTCCTTTTATAGCCTCTGACACTAGTGGACCAAAACACCTTACTCTAACACTTACACGATCAAAATTAGATGAAATAGTACGTCCAATCATAGAACGTTGCAGAAAACCAATACTTCAATCAATTGAAGATGCAAAATTATCACCAAATGAAATTAATAAGGTAATTCTAGTTGGAGGTCCAACTAGGATGCCAATAATATCTACTTTCCTTAAAGAAGTTTTAGGGAAAGAAGCTGAAGGCGGAGTGGATCCCATGGAATGTGTAGCTATGGGCGCAGCTATCCAAGGTGGTGTCTTAGCTGGTGAAGTAACTGATATTTTACTTTTAGATGTTACACCTTTATCTCTAGGGCTAGAAACATTAGGTGCAGTAACCACAAAGATTATTGAAAGAAATACCACAATACCTACAAAAAGAAACCAAACTTTCACTACTGCGGCTGATTTTCAAACAACTGTAACAATTCATGTTCTGCAGGGAGAAAGATCTATGGCCACAGATAATGTTTCTCTAGGACAATTTAATCTAGTCGGAATTCCGCCTGCTCCAAGAGGTGTTCCACAAATAGATGTAACTTTCGATATTGACTCTAACGGAATTCTTAATGTAACAGCAAAAGATTTAGGTACACAAAAAGAGCAGAAAATTACCATTTCTGCATCAACAAAACTCTCAAAAGACGAAAAAGATCGTTTAGTAAAAGAGTCTGAAGAATTCGCAGAAGAAGATAAACGAAAAATGGAAGAAGCAGAAGTTCAAAACGCTGCAGACTCTTTAATCTACACAGCTGAAAAAACCAAATCTGAGCTAAGCGATAAAGTCCCTAAAGAACAAATGGAACGTGTTGATAAATCTGTTCAAGAACTAAAAGAATCTTTATCAAATAAGAACGTTGATCAAATAAAAGCAAAAACTGAAGAGTTATCAAAAATTATTCAGGAAGTAGGTGCCTCTGTATATCAACAACAGGCAGCTCAACAGGCAGCTCAAAACCAAGCTAATCAAGACACAAAGACTGATGAAACTACTAAGAACGAAAAAGTTGTTGATGCGGATTTTAAAGTGGTTGACGATAATAAAGATAAAGTGGTTGACGATAATAAAGATAAAGTGGTTGACGATAATAAAGATAAAGTGGTTGACGATAATAAAGATAAAGTGGTTGACGATAATAAAAGTTAATCTTAATTTTTTTTCTTCAGATGACAATATTTGAGTAAACGTGACTACTATGATATTCTAGATGTTTCTAGAGATACATCCAAAGAAGAAATTAAATCAAAATATCGAAAACTAGCTTTAACTCATCATCCTGATAGAAATAAATCTCCTGGTGCCGAAGAAAAATTCAAAGAAATAACAGAGGCATACGCTGTTCTTTCAGATGATCAAAAACGATCTCAATATGATCAGTTTGGCCATGAGGGAATTGGAAATAGGTATTCCAGCGATGATCTTTACCAAAATGTAGATTTTAATGACATATTTCAAAATATGGGTTCTGGATTCGACAGCATTTTCTCTAAATTTTTTGGTGGCAGGCAATCTTATTCTGAGGAAGTTGGACAAGACCTATCAACATCAATAACATTAACTCTTGAACAAGCTGCATCAGGTGTCTCAACTGAGATTAAAATACCTCGAACAGAAATTTGCAACGAATGCAAAGGATCAGGATCTCAACCTGGTAGTAAAACAAAAACATGTAATACCTGTCAAGGAAGAGGTGAAGTTCACCTTTCACGATCAATGGGATTTACTCGTATCATAACTACACAGACATGTCATACCTGTCAAGGAAAGGGTGTATATATCGAAAAACCTTGCAAAAAATGTAAAAGTTCAGGTGTAATGAGAAATGTCAAAAAGATAAATCTCTCAATCCCGTCTGGAGTTGACGACGGATTCACACTCAGATTAAAAGGGGAAGGAGATATTGCTCAAAGATCAAAAAGATATGGCGATTTATATGTTACACTACGTATTAAGCCCCATAAGCAATTTATTAGAGATGGCGATAACATACATTTCAATACAAACATTAGCTTCACGCAAGCAGCTTTAGGTAGTGAGATAGCTATACCTACACTTGACGGAGCTGCTTGGCTGAAGATACCTTCTGGAACACAAAATAGAACCGTACTGCGATTAAAAGGAAAAGGAATGCCTCGTATTCAAAGTAAACATAAAGGTGATGAGCTTGTAACTGTTAACGTTATTGTTCCAAAAAAGCTTAATGAAAAACAAAAAAAATTACTTCAAGAACTCGCTAAAGATTTTGATTAATAACTTAATATCTAATCTCAACTAACTCCATAAATATCTCATTAGATATGAACATCATTCATGTTTAAATAATGAATAAGTTTATTTGCTGTTTTATTTATATAATATTATAGTTATAACATTGACCGTAAATAATTTAATAAGAAACGAAAGTTATATTCAAAAAAAACTTAACCCACTTCTTAGATTAAGTAAAAAATCTTGTAGCAGATGTTTCTTTTGTTATTCCCATTGTCCAAGGAACCGTTATAAATATAAAATAATTATTCAAAAATTAAAACAAAATAATTGAGAAATTTCTCAACAAATGACATTTAACTTCAAATATTCTCATTTTTACCCAAAGATGATGAAACGGCATAAACATAATGACCGCTATATCCTCCTTCTACACGCAGTAAACCCTTAGAAGTTAGACTTTTAAGAACCGTTGAAGCAATAGACGCTTTCACTCCTAAAACTCTTGCAGCACCATATATTGTAATTGCTTTAAGAGAAGCTAAGTTCCTTACTAATTGGTCATCATTTAATTTTGGTAATAACACCTTTATCTGTTTAGTTGATTGATCTTTTTTCCACTCCTTTTTAGTAGTCGTTTTATCAGTTTTATCTTCAGTAGTTTTTTGATTTTTTTCTGACTTTGCTAAAGACTTCTTTTTCTGTCCACCCATCTAAACCGCTTCCTTATCTCCGCTATAACATATATTTTTGATACTATAAAGCATTATGATTAAATAAAAATATAATTAAGAAACTTTTATAGTCTATTATTTTAATTTATAAAATACCATTGCCGAGGTAGCTCAGCCTGACTCTTAACATGAGAGAGCTAAGGAGAGAGGCAAATACTCTAACACTCGGCTGAAGACCGAGCCGTCGCAGGTTCAAGTCCTGCCCTCGGCACATTTTTTTCTTGGATTTATTTAACTACAGCAAAATATGTTTGTCACATAATATCTTGAGACATAAATATATATATATTTTATATTTACATTATTTTATTAAATGAAAGCAAGAAATATACTATTATTTGTTATTGCTGCATTTTCCTCATTTGTAATTGTAGGATATATGTCTAGTTTGCAGGAAGAATCAGATGACATCAATAGTGAGGTACCAGATACAAGTGCATCTGCAGTTACTTTTGCACCGTCTAGTATGGATGGGATAAACACTCATTCGCATGTTTTTGGTACTGGTGCTAACCCCGATATGATTACATTGGGTCCTAAAGTGGGTGGTCAACCAGATTGGCCGGCTTACGTTACTAAGACTAGTATAGATTTTGAATTAGGTCATGGCGAACCAGTATTGGCACCAATCGATATGGTACTTATTGGTTTTGATAATAGGAACGCAGAATATAGAGATAGTAAAGATGATGAAACACCGGTTTCTTACAATGATTTAGAGTTATACTTCGAATCAGAAAGTCCTGAGTGGCCAAACATGATAATATGTACCTACCATTTACTTAGTTCACCACTTTTACTTGGCCATAACATAAACTCAGATTGTAGCGAAATAGAAGAGTGGCAAGAAACAAGGCAAGCAAAAGGACACCTATATTTTGAATACGAAGATTACAATAAAGAACAAGGAGACACTAATTCTTGTAATGCGTTGCTTGGATACAGTGTAAAGAGGGGAGAAATAATTGGATATGTAGGAAGTGTAGGTAACCATAGTATGGCATCGTTTCGCTTCAAAGTACAACACACAACCATAAACCCAACTGTACAAAAAGGAAACATATACCTACACTGGGTACAACCAAGCTCATTCTTCTTCTGGAAATGCTACACCCCAAACACAACCTACACAAAAGGATTACTTGCATACCCATTCACATGCGAAAACTACCAACTACCAACTGAACAATACAACCCAAACTACAAATACACAAAAACAGAAAGCTAAATTATTTAGAATAATTATTCGTTTTTTCTAATGATTTCACTCTTACTTTATCCTTGAACATCTCACATTAATACTAATCTACCCATGGATTTGTAGGGACGCGTATTGTTGGAAAAACTTATTGTTCTAAATTACAGTTTTTTAACTATGCTACACCTATTGTGTTTCCAATTCCAGCTACAATAACATAATCTCCAGTTTTCGTCTTATCTTTTATAATACGTTTAACTCTATTCTTGACATCTATAATATTTTTAATTATTTCTTGTTTTATTTGTGTTATAGCTTCTTTTTCAGACATTTTCACAACAATAGCATAAAGTAAAGCTGACGCCTTAGTAGATGATTCCTCAATTTGATATCTTTCTACACCTAATCCACCTATTGCAGCTCCAATCCCTTCTGCAACTTGACCTGTTTGTTCACCTTCAAACTTAAGAGCTGCATCGATGGTGATTACAAGTTTGACATTAGATTGTCCTTCAAATATTTTTTCTATTGCTTTACCTGGTTTACCTACATTACCTCCTGGGCCTTTTGCTTTTACTAAGAAAACTTTTCTTCCTTCAATATCCATATCACTTACTAACGTATCCTTTACTATTTCAGAAACAGGTAACCCTTTTTGTAGTTCAGAGACAACTAAAGGTCCAAAACTATCACCTATAGACAGACCTTTTGAAAACGCATCTATAGACGAATGATATGCTTCCGCTGAATCCATTATAGAAGGTAAAACAAATTGAAGCTGAGTTAGAGATAACAACCCACCAGGTTTTTTGCCTAAAAGATAAAAATGACGAACTATTCTATACATATTATTTAATCCGATTGTAACTTCGGTTAAATTTGTCAAATTCATTAAACGAGTATTATCCGCTTTAGGCGCAATAATCTTAACAAGAGATTTTAATGAATCATCATATGTATCTGATAAATATCCAAGTTTCGGAACAATACCTTTTGGATCTATACTAATTGGAGAAATCATAAAAGAATTAATTGCTCTATCAACCTTTTCCTCTATAGCTTGAGGTTGAGAAGTATATTCACCTAATTTTTTCAACAATTTATCTCTAGATGAAATTTTCATAATTTCAAGCCTTTTAAGATGCTTTCTCACTTTCAAAATCATAATATAGCCTTGAATTTTCTGACCATACATGAAGAAACCTACAAAAAAAAGAATCCAAATAACACTAAAAAATGACTCAAATAAACTCTGTTCTGCCATTTAACTCACTAACCTTTTAAAAAGAACGTTAAATCTTAATTCATAAATACAATTCATCAGTAAAATCATTTTTTCCTCAAACTCCAAACCTTAATATCTTTATCATAAAACCATAAAAAATAATAATATATAGGTATGTCGTAAAATTAATAATAGAAAAAACCATTTGAGTTCATATATCTCTTAATATTCAGATTCAATTATCCTAATTCTAACCACTTTTCTAATTTTATAATATACATCTATTATTTTATATCAAACATTCTCAACGATAACCTTAAACTCCCTCTTATTACTTAATATCTCAGGGCTCGTAGCGCAGACAGAAAAAAATCTGGCGAAACATGGATAGCGCGGCAGCCTCCTAAGCTGCAGGTCGTGGGTTCAAATCCCACCGAGCCCGCCATAACTCTTGCTACTATTTTGATTTTTTTAGGTTAACTCTACATTTTATTAGTTGTTGCAAGATATGATAGAAAAAACGATGATTTTTAATCAATCATCCAGGAGTTATAGAACGCAATGAGGCTAATAATTGAAGCTCCGCTTAACAACACAAGAAAACATATATCTTGCGACTATTAAGATAAAAACGGTAAAGTGTACAAAAGGAAGGTTTGAAGAAAATGGGAAAACCACCAAGATGTCCTCAATGCGGAAGCAAAAAAATAATAGAGGAAAATCTCATTAATAAATGCAAGACATGTGGAACCCAATTAACAGGAAAAACTAAGACGAAAAAATCTAGTAAAGAAAAAACCAGATTCTAAGTTTACCTACAAATACTCATAAATATTAAATAATAATTTTATATGTAAATTAAATTTTCAAATCTAATAGTTTTGTAATTTTTTCAGCTTTAAGTTTGCCAATACCATCAACTTTTTTTAAATTGGATTCTTTTGCTTTGAACACGTTTCTTATAGACTTGAAGTTATTTAATAGTCGACCTGCTAATTCGTCTCCAATATTTGGTAGGCTTGCTACAACATATATTTGCCAATCATTGTCGCTCATTAATCTCGGTTTATGTTGGATAGATATTCTCTCGTCTTTCTTTTTTTGGAATCTCTTAACTAATGTATATAATGCATCAGCTGTGTGAAGGGATGTCGGTGTTGGTAAAACCGATATTCCCATATCCATTTGAATTTTAAATAAGGCCCCCCAGAAAGATCTTGGATTTTTTCTTTGTTCTAAGTCTTTCTCTACGTCTCCCTCCAAAATAAGAAGCGGTTTACTGTAAACTTCTCTTAATACTCCTATCTGTTCAAATAATCTTCCATTAAATAATGAACCCATAAAGTCAGCAACAGTCTTTCGCTCAACTGCACAATCTGAAGACACAATATAGTCTCCCGGTGTTATACTTTTTCGCTCTACTTCTATGCCTAGCTCCAAAAGTAGGGATGGTATATGTTTAGGTTCACGGCTGTCTACGACTATTTTCATTATACTTCTCCTTGAATGCTATAGCCTACCAAAATTAATAGATTTGAATGTACAGTTTACTTTTAAATACTAGAGAAAAAGCCTATAATTTGCTATATATTGGCAATGATAGGTGACAAATTTTTTCATTACTTGAAAGTTCGATAAAATCGTTTTTTGATCAGTATCAAAGTTACCCTATTGTTCTAGATGCTTTACTTCAATGGGCTGATAATTCAACCGTTTGGCGTGAAGGGACACCTATTATCAAAACCTATCCATATATTTTAGAAAATCTTTTCACAAGATATCCTAAGAATTCAAGTGAAACTGCGTTTAAAACTATGGAGAATATTATAACTAAACTTTTGGTTACTGCGAATTTTAACATTAATAGGATTCAGGAAAACATTTACGCAAACTCAGAAAAATTGGATTCAACTCTGAAAACTAGTTTTTTTAATCGAATTGATAAATTTGATAATGCTGATAAGAAAGCTCTATACACTTTCCTATTAGATCTAAACGAGGAATCCCTCTTTTTATCTAATCTTGAAGAAGACACAATAGAGGCTGATGATTTCAAAAAAATATTTGCACGGATAATAGCGTCTGAACCAAATTTCTCCGAATTAAGATTTATTTCTACCGCTGAAACATCAGGCTGCTTAAATAAACTTCTTAAAATAACTAAAAATCAACATTTTGTAGAGTATATTCCATCTTATATTGTTAGAAAATTTAAAGATGAAATCATAAAAAAACTGGAAAACTCTTTAACTTTAAAAAAGAATCAACTTTCATCAAAAATAACCACAAATATTGATGAAAAGTCAAAATCTCTATTGAAAGACTTACTTTCATCTAATGGTGTATTATATGCTCCAGATATAAATATTCAAAATGAAATTTCAACGATCGTAACAAAATATAAAGGATATGTAGCTTTATCTCCTTTTATACAAAATCAATTAAAACAGCTCTTAGATTATACTCCTAACAAATATGTTCAGGATAAAACGGAAAATAAAGTTCTAAGAAAACTTTCAATATTATTAAAAGATACATCAGGAAACCCTGTTTCTAACGCTAATATCAAAATCGGGGAAGTACAAGACATAACTGACAACAGTGGCAAAATATCTTTGACTATACCTGATGGTTCATACACTCTTAATATACAAAAGGAGTTAAACACTGAAACCATAGATATTCAAGTTAAACAAGATACAAGTATTGACGTAATTCTTGAACCAAATGTCAAATTGAGTAACATTATAAGTCTTGGATATAAAACAGATTTACACGATATTCAAAGTCATCAAGAAAATATAGATATAACATCACTTCAGAAAGTAAGTATTCCAATCAAAGATCTACTCAATATAACTCAAGTAATAGGCACAAGTCATTCCGGTAAAACAACATTCATAAAACAAATAGTCAAACAAATTATAATATCAAAAATAAAACTTATCATAATTGATTTTAAAGGTGAATATTTAGAATTTACAAATCAGAGTAATTTTAATATATTTAGTCTCAAATCATCTAATCAGGATCAACCTCTTAAATTAAATATCTTTGCGAAATCTGATAAAAGTCAAACTCTCCCAAATGATGTTTCTTCAACCATAATTCAAGCAAACTTCATTAAATCTTTATTTACAGAATTTTTCTTAGAAGAAAATAAAAATCTCTCTGAAAAACAACAATTTCTCCTTACAGAAGCAGTTCAAAAAGAATTAGATGAAACCAACCCCAACTATGAAAGTCTGGTTAATAAAATTAAAGATAACCCTGACCCAGATTCAAACTCATTATATACACTCTTTAAAAAATATCAGTTTCTGAAAAACATTTTTTACACACAGAATTCATCCAACACCTCCTTAAAATATCTAAACAAGCAAAACATGTTAATCAATTTATCAGGGAAAGGACTCCAAAAACAACCTAAACATTCAGAAAAAAAACTTCTACTTTATTCTTTACTAAAAATTTTAGAATCTAATTTACATTTAGTAAATGAAAAACAGTTGATAGTAATTGACGATGGAGCAACGCAAATAAAAGATAATCCATTCAAAAATGAATCAATATCATTATTTAAAAATTTAACAAGTAAATATGGAATAATTTTATCTGGAAAAAATGCGTTACTAAACCTTTTAGATCTATCCAAAACCATCACTATTCATAAACAATCAAACAAAAATTCAGTCCAAGATCTGATAACAAACTTATCATTTGAAGAAATAAATAAAAACAATGATTTACTTGAAAATATCCCTCTAGGTACGTGTTTTATAAAATCTTCTACATACCAAGGTCCAATACTATATTATAAATAACTTAATTATGATCTTAATTTATGATGCAACCTTTTTCAAGAATAAAAAAAAACACTAAATATGTAATATTAAATTTTCATTTTACTTTAACACTTTAATTACATTTCCTTTGATATATACTGTCTTCAAACTCTGCCAATAATCAAAATCCTTTTGAATAGTGATATACTTTGAAAATTGTAACCCATCAGCTATCACATCAGCAACAACTATGGTTTCTGGCTTAAATCGGTAGCTATACCTGTTTCTAATACGTTCTAATTCTCCACCAACCCATTTTTCATCACCACTATCTGCCATATTTGCTAAAATTTTTATAATTTCTTGTTTATTTGGAGTAACCTCAATAATCATAACTCCACCATCAGAATCCTCTACTAAAAATTCTCGAGCCTCACCAAATAAAATAGAGTTATTTGATAATACTAAATATGATGTAACTACTACAACTATAACTGAAATAAGTAATACTACTGATAAATCCCGCCTCATAATGCTGTTTAATGCTACTTGGATAAAAAATAAATTTTTCTCTATTGATTTGAAAACGAAATTTATTCTATTAATAATAACTTTTTTTTATTTCACCTAATTCTAAAAATTTTTTAAACATTGGATTATGAAAAAATATCTTTTTCTTATTTTTATAATTAAAATTTTATCGTTTTCAATATTTATTTAATAATTTTTATATATCTTTATGTGAATAGCTTGTTCAGACATGGTCGGTATAGATTTAGTATTAGCATTAAGTCTTGGATTTGCTCTAGGTCTAGAACATGCTTCAGACGCCGATCATATTGTGGCTATATCCACCATAATTAGTGAAAATAAGAATGTTAAAAAAGCGGCATCATTAGGAATTTTTTGGGGTTTAGGCCACACAATAACTCTCTTACTTGTAAGTATCATATTACTAACTTTCTCAACTTCTATTCCAACAAACTTAGTTAGCTTTTTTGAATTTACAGTAGGAACTATTTTAATTATATTAGGTGTATCTGTAATCAAAAAAGGTTTTGACCAATTAAAACATATGCATCCTCACATCCATAACAACAAAACTCACATACACTCTCATGATCATAATAAAACTGAAGAACATAATCATAAACATAAATCATTTTTTGTTGGCATGTTCCACGGATTAGCAGGAAGCGCTACTATTATGCTCTTAATATTGCCTAGCTTGAACTCTGTTTTTGATGGTCTTGCATTTATTCTTGTTTTTGGAATTGGTTCCATTGGAGGAATGCTAATAATCAGTACTTTAATCGGTTTACCCTTTGCTCTTTCATCTAAGCGATTTTCCACTTGGAATATAAGGATAAGATTTATAGCTGGTTTTATCAGCATATTATTAGGTTCTATAATTATTTACCAAATTTTACAAAATAATCATATATTATTCTTCTGAATCAACACACATTTTGCGATTTAACATACTATGTGGTGCGGGGGGTGGGATTTTCACTCTTAATTAAGAAGATTCGAACCCACGAACCCCTACGAGACGGGATCCCTTATCTAGTCTTTTTTAAGCCCTTTTGATACCAATCAGGCGATCTTAAGTCCCGCGCCTTTGACCAGACTTGGCTACCCCCGCAGCCTAGTATCACTAGGATGTATAGGGTAATAACCTGATCGCATTAAAATTTTTTATAAATTGCAAGATTCAATTAGTAAATGTTTAATTTAATTATATTTTAACTCTGATGGCTACTTTCTTATAACCCAAATCCCACTTCTAAGACAGCTATAATTAAAACACCAAGCATTACAAGTGAGACTATTTTTTTATTAAAAGATCTATGAGCCTCAGGTAAGAGCTCACCTGCACCAATGTATAGAAACTCTCCAGCTACAAAGGCAACTATTATTTCGTATATGTTTCCCGGAATTAAAACTGAGAACGCAGCACCTATTGGATAAAGAACAGCAGATATGATTAAAATTACGATAATTTTACGATTATTCCAACCTTCATTCTTAAGAACAACAGTCGTTGTTAAACCTTGAGGTAACTCATGAACAATTACTGCAAGTGCTATAAAAATCCCAAGTAATGGGTTTGTTAAGAATCCAATAGCAATAGCAACACCGTCAACTATGTTATCAGCGCTAATTCCTATTAGAGCAGGTATACCAACATGTTCCATTTTACATTCACCCTCTCCAGCAACATGAATCGTAACCGCCATTTCAATAATATAGAACAGAAAAAAGCCGAAACCAATAAATGGCCAATTATCACTTGGATTTGATTTGGGGATTAGCTCAAATAAAGAAGTTCCTATTACTATTCCTGATGCAAAACCAACTACTTCGTTTAGATTAAACTTTATTTTTGGGTGTAATGGGATTAATCCACCAACAATCGTTGCTATGCTTGCTAATGATACCGCAAAAACAAGAAATAATGGATCAAACATTATTAATGACGTATATTATTTAAATATTAAAGCTTTATGTTATTTTAAATTAAAACAAATATTATAAACGTGATTTCTCTTGGTAAAATCCTTCCACTCAATTTTAAGATTTACATACTAAATTAGTTAGAATATATCATAGATTAAACTCTCCGATGGAGTGTAGTGAAGCGTATTTCTCATCTATTTCCACTCCTAACCCTGGTTTATCACTCATTTCAATGAAACCATCATGTAAAGGCATGTTCTTAACTAGCTTTTTCCAAATTGGTACATCATGCCCATGTATCTCTAAAACACCAAAGTTAGGAATTGCCGCTGCTACATGAGCCTGCGCAATTGTTCCTAAAGGACTTGCTATATTATGCGGTGAAGTAATCATTTCGTTTAAAGAAGCAAGTTGAGCTATGAACTTAGTCTCCATGAGGCCTCCTGCTTTTAAGGCGTCTGGAGTAATAATTTTAATATGCGTATTTACAACCTCAGAAAACTCATACCTCCTATAGAAATTTTCTCCTGTAGCAATTGGAGTAGTTGTAGAATCAGCTATTAAGTTTAGAATTTTATAGTTAAAAGGTGGCACTGGATCTTCAAGCCACATGATATTATATTTTTCAAGAGACTTTGCAATTCTTATTGAACTTTCTACATTAAACCTCCAGTGAAGGTCAAAAAGAATATCTATATCTTCTCCAACAGCTTCCCGAACAGCCGCAACTAAACTTTCTATGTGCTTAACTTCTCTATTGTTAAGAGCTCCTGTTTCCTTGTTATAATCTTTAAAATACGGTGTTGGTACATCAAGATCAAATTTAATCGCAGTAAATCCCTCACCTTTCATCTTCTTTGCTCTAGAAGCATACGCTTTTGGCGTATAATTTTCTGAAAATGTTTCTTTTGAAGCCCTTCCATGTATAGGCGCATTCATCTTCTCCTCATTTTCAACTTTCTGTTTTTTCATCCAATGTGGTACTATAGGTAATAAAGTAGGATCCATCGCTTCTAAAGTCTCTCCACTATGTGTATCAACATAAGTCCTAATTTTTGACCTAAACCTACCTCCAAGTAAAGTTGAGACAGGCACATTAAGATGCTTACCAATAAGATCTAACAATGCTATCTCTATAGCTGAAATAGCATGAGCATTAATACCTGAAACACCTGAAGGCACGGTTGCCCACATCAATTTATCATAAAGCCTATTGATATCAACTGCGTCTTCTCCAATTATTAATCTCCCTAAGTCTTTTATTACTCCATCCAATCTTGGAGCAAAAAATCCTTCACCGGTCCCATAATTCTCCCCAGAATAAACTCTAACAAACGTCCAATAGTAATTCCCTACAACTGTCCCAACTTTAATATCCGTAATTTTAAGAACCATGTTAAATCCGTTATCCATTAAACCATATAAAAATAACAACTATTCCTATTTAAAGACTAAAAACGTTCATCCCTCAGAAATAACACATATTCATTTATTATTGATATTGTTATTAATGAAAACAGTTAATCCTTGCTATCTTTAAGGGTAAGATACAATGGAGTTCAAAACAAAAATTCAAGATAAAACTTGGAGTCCCATTCTTGAATCAGAGATAGCAAAAAATTGGTCAAAAGATCAAATCTATGAATTTAAAGAACAATCTTCAAAGGAAGTCTTTGTAATTGATACACCTCCGCCTTACCCCTCAGGTAGACCATGGCATATTGGCGCCGTAGCACATTACTCACAAATAGACATGATCGCAAGAACTTCTAGGATGATGGGTTATAACGTGCATTTCCCTATTGGTATAGATCGAAACGGATTACCAGTTGAAATATACACTGAAAAAAAACATAAGTTAAAACTACATCGAACACCTAGATCCGAGTTCATAGAACTATGTAAAAATGCTTTAAATGACTTAGAACAAGAAATGATCGAAATAATGAAAAACATAGGGATGAGTGGAAACTTTAAAGATTATTACAGAACTGATTCCGAAAATTATAGGCAACTAACTCAAAGGACTTTCATTGATTTATGGAAAAAAGGACTAATATATGAAGCAAATAGGCCTAACAATTATTGTAAAGGCTGTAGAACTACTATAGCCGATGCCGAAGTCTCATATCAAGAAATACCTACTAAACTAGTTCATGTCAAGTTTAAAGTAAAAGAAATGGACACATATATCGAAATTGCTACAACAAGACCCGAACTTCTGTTCTCTTGTCAGCTAATTATTGTAAATCCAGATGATGATCGTTATAAAAAATATCATAACATGCATGTAATTCTTCCACTTTTCTCTCGTGAAGTTAAAATTATGCCTCATTCTTCAGCAAAACCAGAATTTGGAACTGGGGTAGTCATGATATGTAGCTATGGTGATTACACTGATCTTCTTCTATTTAGAGAGTTAGGTTTAGAGGAAATATTATCAATAGATACAGAGGGAAAAATGAGTAATGCAGCAGGCAAATATGCAAAGCTGAAAGTTGAAGAAGCTAGAGCAAACATTATCCAAGATCTAGAAAGCAAACAACTGCTTGTAAAACAAGAGGTTATAATGCATCGAACACCTATTTGTGAAAGAAGTAGAACACCGCTTGAAATCATTCCTATGAAGGAATTCTATCTCAAGCAAATGGATTACATACCCATTATGAGAAAATTAGCTAATGAATTAATTTTTCATCCGGAAGAACACCGTCAAATTTTATTAAATTGGATTGATGCTATAAAATATGATTGGCCAATTTCAAGGCGAAGATACTACGCAACAGAAATTCCTATTTGGTACTGCAAATCTTGTCATACACCTGCTATTCCTAAACCAGGTAAATATTACCGTCCTTGGATAGATCCAGCTCCTTTTGATAAATGCGAAAAATGCGGTGAAAAAGAATTTGAGGGTGACACAAGAACTTTTGATACTTGGATGGACTCTAGTATATCGCCTCTATTCATCTCAAATTATGGAGTAAATGAAAGATTATTTAATAAAACTTATCCAAATAGCATAAGGCCACAAGGAAAAGATATTATTCGAACTTGGTTATATTACACTATTCTTAGATGTCATTATCTTACTAACAAATCACCATTTAATCACGTTTGGATCATGGGTTATGGCGTAGATGCGAAGGGTGAAAGAATGAGTAAGAGCAAAGGTAATGTTATAGACCCACAACCAATATTAAATAGGTATGGTGCAGACACATTCCGTCTATGGTCAGCTTCTGAATCAAGCTTAGGTTCAGACTTTAGATGTTCAGATTCTAAAATTAACGGAATTCAAAAATCAATGACTAAATTGTGGAATATCTCTCGTTTTGTATCAAGTTTTCCTCAACCTAATAATGCAGAATTAAATCCTACTGATGAATGGATATTAGCCAAACTTTCTAAATTAGTGGAAGAATGCTTAACAGGATATCGTAATTACAACTTCTTTATTCCATCAAACAAAATCCGAGAATTCACTTGGAATCTTTTTGCCGCTCACTATATTGAGATGGCAAAAGGTCGAGCCTATGACTTCAATAATAAAATTAAGCAGGAAGCAGCTTGGTATACATTACATCAATGTCTCCAGACTATTTTACAACTTCAAGCTCCCATAACTCCTTTTATGACTGATTACATTTGGACAAAGCTCTACAGTAACACAAGTATTCATCTTGAACTATTCCCAAAAAACATTTGGAAAAACACTGGGATTGAAAAAACCTCTGAACTCATAGAATTCAACTCTAAAATTTGGAATATTAAAAAAACATCAGGTAAGTCTTTAAGAGACCCAATAGATATAGCAATACCATTATCTCTAGACCCGTTTAAAAAAGACTTACAAAAAATGCATAATATTTCCTAATATTCAACTTATAGCAAAAAGTTAGATCAAACATTATGTTAACCAATAAAACCTATGCTATAACGCTAGCATATACTGACCTGTCTATTATTGAACTAGAGTCTTTTCTGAGATCAAGAAATGTCAATTATATTAGAAAGGGTCAAACTGGCCGTACTCTATTATTTGAAGTAGAAAAACTGCCTTCTGATCTAGCAAAAGTTCTCGGGGGATATCATAAACTTGGGAAAATTCTTGTTGAATCAAATAACTTTGATAATGAAAGTTCTTTAACAAACTCTCTTGATAAAGCCACACTGTTTTCTTTTTTAAAAGATAAATCCAGATGGGCTATCAGCGTTTATTCTGATAAAGATGATTTATCTGACAATATGGAATCATTTCTCCGAGATTACTTAAAAAGTCGACTGAAAAAGGAACAAATTAAGAAAACTAATCCATTAAAAAGTTTGTACTCCAAGAATATAACTGGAGAATTAGAAACATCTTCACAAATTATTCAAAATGAAAATTTACTCAACACAGGCTTCGAAATTATCGCAGTTAATATCAATAACAAATGGTTTTTTGGTAAAACAATTAATGTTATAGACCATATTAAATTCAAAGAAAGAGACTTCTCTAAACCTATTCAAGATTCCCAAATAAGTATACCACCGAAAATTGCTCGAATATTAGTTAACTTAACTGGATGTAATTCTAGAGATGTTATTCTTGACCCATTTTGTGGAATAGGAATAATCCTAACGGAAGCAATTATGTTAAATTTACATGTGTTAGGTTTAGATGTTGTTCCTTCTAGAGTATCAGCTGCACGAAAAAACCTAAAATGGGTTTCATCAAAGTACAAATTACAAAATAAAATTATTTATAATAATATTAAAACTGGGAATGCTGAGAACATTAGTGAATATTTTCAAAAAGAAAGTATTGATGGTATTGCTAGTGAACCTATTCTTGTCCCCACATTAAAACACTTTCCATCAATTAAAGAAGCGGAAAACATTCTTAAATCTGCAGAAAAAGTTTATACAAACAGCCTTCCTGAAATGGAAAAAATTCTCAAACATAATGGGAAGATAGCATTAGTTGTTCCATGCATTAAAACTATTAAAGATAAAATTCTCACATTTGATATAATCGAATCTGCGATAGATTTAGGTTTAAAAATAAATCAGCCAACAAAATTAAACGAACATCATCTATTAGTCAACGATAAAAGTCAAAAAGTTATGAGAAGTATCTATGTTTTCGAAAAACCTTGACTTTTCTTTGCTGCTATGATTCCTTTTCTAAGGGCACCCATTAAAATATAAACTTCTCTAGACGTTGGATTTCCTCTACCTATTAATCTTCTAACGGAATCCCTTAACAACCTAGTTTTATACTTGGGAAATTTTGAAATTTCTGCTAATTCTATGAAATAATCAATAAATCGCTCTTTTATTTCTCTAGGTGTTTCTGTAACTTCGTGATGATTCTTTTTTCTTGATATCATATACAAAATAATAGCTGCAGAATGTGCAACATTAAGTGTATTATATGTTGAATCAGTAGATATTGTTATCACAATATCACATTTGCTAAGTTCATAATTTGTTAATCCAGTTGTTTCCCTCCCGAATACTATACATACATTCCCTTTAGTTTCACCAATTCTTTCTACAGCTATTTCTGGTGATACGGCATCGCGAACAATATTACGTGAACCTCCCAATATAGCTGATGAACCAACCAATAAATCAAATTTTTTTGTTAATTCATTAAATGATATTGACTCAGCATTACATAGAATATCAGCTGCATGTGATGAATATGGTAGAGCTTCTTTTAGTTTATAATGAGGATCAACAACTAATAGTTTAGAAGCACCAAAATTCATAACAAGTCGAGCAAGATGACCTATATTCACTGGATAGGTCGGTTCAATTATTGCAACTGCAATATTATTTAAATTTGACTTTTCACTCATACCCAACACTCTAATCAATAATAGGTCTAAAATCATTTGTATATTAAGGGAAAAATAATCTTTAAACTTAAGGACGATGATATAAAATAACTTCGTACATTTTAAATTTTAATCTCAAAAATTGTTAGCTCCTCAAAAAATAACTTTTTAGATACTATTTTTCTGATAAAAAAACCAGCAGAGTTACAATAATTTATTAGTTCATTCTGATGAGAAAGACTTGAAGATACAAAAT
>Ga0187827_10000167_pt1 | contig 100518 bp, 90 predicted proteins | sample ETNtaG_39_FD_167969 | JGI IMG/M metagenome (GOLD analysis project Ga0187827, IMG submission 167969) | Marine microbial and viral communities from oxygen minimum zone, Eastern Pacific Ocean - ETNP2014_SV_150_PacBio MetaG (Illumina Assembly) | ecosystem: Environmental > Aquatic > Marine >... | reverse complement strand
GCAGCCACCTGGTTCGCTCGGGAGGCCGATTCGAAGCCATCAAGGTCTTCGAATTCGTGAGCGATCACCAGGCCCTCTATGCCATCGCCACCATGTGCCGAGTCCTGGGCGTATCCCCCAGTGGGTACTATGCGTGGCGTCGACGTGCACCATCGGCACGGTCGCTGTCTGACGCCGCGCTGACGGCGTTGATCCGAGAGATCCACACCTGGTCGCGTGAGACCTACGGAGTGCCGCGCATGACCGTCGAACTCAACGATCGCGGACACGAGGTCAATCACAAGCGTGTGGAGCGCCTCATGGGGGCGGCTGGCCTGGCCGGCATCAGTCGGCGCAAGGGTACGCATACCACGCGTTCCAACCGGGAGGCAGAGGCCTCTCCCGATCTGGTGCAGCGCGACTTCACCGCCCAGGGGCCGGACGCCTTGTGGGTCGCCGATATCACGTACGTGCCCACCTGGGTTGGTTTTCTCTACCTTGCCGTCGTCCTTGACGCCTGGAGCCGTCGCATCGTCGGCTGGGCGATGGCCTCTCACCTGCGTACCGAACTGGTCTTGGAGGCGCTCGACATGGCCCTGTGGCAACGCTGTCCTGAACAGGTCATGCATCACTCGGATCGAGGCTCTCAATACGCCTCCTTTGCCTTCGGAGCACGGTGTCGAGAGGCCGGAGTCCGACCCTCGATGGGGTCCGTCGGTGACTGCTTCGATAACGCCATGTGTGAGAGCTTCTTCGCCACTCTTGAGTGCGAACTGATCGACCGTACCAGCTTTCCTTCACACACCATCGCACGACGGGAGATCTTCGACTACATCGAGGGTTGGTACAACCCTCACCGCCGACTCTCGGCGATCAACTACCAGTCCCCCATGAACTACGAGAATACCGCCCAGACGGAACTCGCCGTCGCAAGCGGTTAACACTCCACTGAACGGGGGCAACTCCACTGATGCCGTCTGGTCGATCTTATGTTGGCATTTGCCCGAATGCTGGTGATCAAATAGGTATGGTCCACCTGCCTACAGAGGAAGCTCTACCGCAAGCGTTTCCCAGTCATCCTTCTTGTCGTTCACGCTGCTCGACTTGTCAAACTGTTCACCCCAAACGTGGTACGTATATCGCAGTTTCAAACCACAGATCTTTGCCGCTGCACCAAGACGGAGCGTGTAGATGAGTGGGTTCGACTCTACACTGTGCACGGGATCACGAATGAGATTCCCATCAAGAGGCAGTTGATAGACAATGCCACGGATATCTCCGCCTGCAAACAGGAATGGGTTCCCATTACCAAGTGTGCTTGGTACAAGCGGGGACAGGCTCAGTGCATCACCCCCGCCGATCCGGACACTAGCGCCAATGCTGCCGAATACCGACCGCGTTCCGATTGATCCGCCGACGGTTGGTATCACATAGAATAGATCTCCAATGATCTCGCGCATCTGCTGGTAAGAGTACGACAGGCCAACATTCGGTTCGAACTTCAGCTGATTCGACCAGCCCTTGGGTCTGGTCTTGCCGGTCGCTTTGTGAATCCCTTCCTGAAGCAACTGCGCTCCGGTCGCTGGCCCCATGAAGCCCGCCTGCAGTGCCAAACTGTGCAGGGATGTTGGTCTCCTTACCTCCACGAGAAAGTCGATTGAGAGCAACCCTACGTATGGCTGGTCATCAAGTCGAACATGGGACACCTGAAGCGAATCGGGCGTATACATGGCATGGGTAACTGAATACCCAGTCTGCGCTGTGCAAGCGCCAGTACAGTCAGTGAGTGAGGAGTAGAGTCCGACTACTCTTCGGAGATGCCAGAAGGCTTCATCACCTTCATGCCACCAGGAAACTCTCGCGCCATTGGTGAAGTTCGAGTCCCCGTCGAATGGCAAAAAGGAGGCGTGAGCAAATCTGTCGTTCTCTAGAGCCGCCTCCACGCTCTCCCAGTTGGCGCGAACATCACTCGGTGCCGCGAGAGCCAACACTACGGCGGCGATGCATGCTGCATCTCGGAACGTCATGTTTCCTCCTCATGTCGGCGGACGAAATAACAGATTCATCATGCTAACTATTATTCTACGGACCAATCTAACGCAACAATAGGTTGCGGACGCCGCCTCCTAACGCAGTTTACAGGCACGCCCAGGAGATGCCGTATGTCCATACCCCCCACCGCGCTGGGGGCCATATGGCCAGGCATTGTCCCCGGAGACATACCGACCAGAGAATACTCAGCCCCACGTGGGCTCGAGGCGTCAGTGGCCGGGCGGGTGGGTGTCGGCGCGTTCGGCGACGATGAATCCCCACTCGACTCCGAATCCCCAGAGACCCGGCGCCGTCCAGCCGGGGCTCGACAGCTAACGATTTCCCGCTGCAACCGACCCAGCCACACCGCCAACCAGAGCCGACAGCGCCGTAAGCCCACCCGCCCGGCCGCGCCCCCTCACACCCACTGATCAGACCACGGATCATACCCACTGATCCAGCCACTCGAACGCCTCGCCCTGCATCTCCAGATCGAACTTGTGTCCCCCTTCGTAGAAGCGGCAGTCGTACCGATCCCCCGCCTTCGCCTTGTCGTACACCCCGCGAAGAATCCGATCTGCGTCCTTCATGCCATCGGGTGTGTACAGGCTGTCCTGCCAGCAGTTCTGCACCAGCGTCGGCAGCGGCACTCGCAGACCGAGGACCTCCGGAAAATCGAGATCATTCGGCGCCAGCGGCAGGAAGGTCATCCAGGTGTGCGTGAAACTCTTGTGCAACAGGAAATCCTCCCACGTGGACATGAAGCCCACACACACCGCCGCTCGGATGCGGTCGTCCATGCCCGCGAGGAACACAGTACGCAGGCCGCCGCCGGACAGGCCGCCACAGGCGATTCGGTCGGCATCCACGTCGCGCCGCGCGCACAACACGTCCAGCGCCACCTGATCCTCGGCAAGTACTGTATCCGGCCATGTCGTGCCGGCGCAGAACAGCGAGCGGGCCACCACCGATTCCTGATCTCCTGCCCACGTGTTGCATGCCCGCACCTCCTTCGACGACTCCGGACGGCGCTCGCTCAGGCCAGCCCTCGATCGTTCCGGCACGTCGGCGTAGCGGATTCGCCGGCTGCCAAACAGGAAACCGTCATGGACCAGGACAGCGTAGCCGCGACGGGCGATCTCGTTCGCCCAGCCACGGTCGCCGTAGTGTTCCCTCTGATGTTCGGCGATCAAGGGATGGCGGCGGCCCGGCAGGCGCACGATCTTCCGGGTGCCGAAGTACTTGCGGCCGCCGTGGTCGTGTAGAGCCAGTACGGCCGGCAACCGGCCGCGGGCTCTGGCTGGTTTGAGGAACACGGCCCGCGTTCGAGGGCCGGATGGCAGTTGCCAGGACAGCTCCTCGACGTGCAGGCCATCGTGCTCGTAGCGCCGCTCCACACGTAGCGCCGGTATGGCGCCGAGTTCCGGCGCCGCCAGCAGTTCGTCCATGCGTGCCGGGCCCGACGTTTCCAGGTGCTGACTTGGCGGTACTCCTCCCGGCGAAAGGACAGTCGCGGCAGGTCGGTACCCAGTTGCGCTGCCGCCCACGGGCCGTAAGGGCCCAACAGATTCTCTGACATGATGTTTCAGTCCCTATCACGGAGCTTGTTGAACCGATGCAGATTCACGAAGTGCGTACACACGCCGAAGGTGAGATGTTGCCACGGGAAGAGCAACTCTCCTGGAAGATCGCCGCCATCGCCGCCAGCAAAGCGCCCGTCGACGACAGATCCCTGGAAATGGTCGGCAACCGCATCATCGACAACGCCGCCGTCGCCTTGGCCGCCCTCAACCGGACGCCCGTAGCAAACGCCCGACGACTCGCCCTCGGGTACGCCCACCCTGAAAACCGGGGCGCCAGCCTCTTCGGCCTTCCCGCGGATCGCACCTTTCACTGTGAGTGGGCGGCCCTGGCCAATGGCGTCGCCGTACGTGAGCTCGATTTTCACGATTGTTACCTGGCGGCCGACTATTCACATCCCGGAGACACGATCCCAGCAGTCCTCGCCGCCGCCCAGCAGTCGGCCAAGCCGGGGTCCGACCTGCTGAGGGGCATCCTTGTGGCCTACGAAACGCAGATGGCACTGGTCTCGGGCATCTGCCTGCACGAGCACAAGATCGACCACGTGGCCCACCTGGCTCCCGCCGTGGCCGCAGGCACGGGCGCTCTGCTCGCCTTGCCGGCGGAGATGATCTACCAGGCCATCAACCAGAGTCTGCACCTGTCGTGCTCGACGCGGCAGTCGCGCAAGGGAGACATCACGAGTTGGAAGGCCTATGCCCCCGGACAGTCGGGCAAGACCGCCCTGGAAGCGGTGGGCCGGGCCAGACTCGGGGAACGGTCACCGTCACCGATCTATGAGGGAGGGGATGCCGTCATCGCCTGGATGCTGTCGGGAACCGAGGCCATCTACCACGTGCCTCTGCCAGATCCCGGTGAACCCCTGCGCGCCATCCTCGACTCGTACACCAAGCAGCATTCCGCCGAGTACCAGGCACAGGCATTGATCGATATCGGCTTTGCCCTGCACGGCAGACAGATCGACCTCGACGAAGTCGACCACGTCGTCATCCGCACGAGCCATCACACCCACTACGTCATCGGTACCGGCTCCGAGGATCCGCAGAAGATGGATCCCGATTCCTCGCGCGAAACCCTCGACCACAGTGCCATGTACATCCTGGCCGTCGCCTGGGAGGACGGCGCCTGGCATCACGCCGACAGCTACACAGTTGAACGCGCCCACCGTCCCTCGACGGTCTCTCTGTGGCACAAGATCAGCACGGAGGAAGTGGAGGAGTGGACCCTGGCCTATCACGAACGTGACTTCAAGCGCAAGAAGTTCGGCGCCGAGGTCGTTGTCACCATGAAGGATGGATCGACGGTCAGCGAGCGGCTAGACAACCCCAATGCCCATTCGCTCGGCGCCCGCCCCTTCGAGCGCGACGACTATGTACTCAAGTTGCGCACGCTGGCGGAAGGCGTCGCCGAGACGGAGGAGATCGACCGCCTTGTCGGATTGGTGGAACGCCTGCCGGAGCTGTCTCCTGAAGAGGTGCGACAGCTCAATGTGGTGGTTCCGGAAGACCGGATCGTCGCCAGCGACGAGGATCGCGTCGGAATACTCTAGAATGGATCAGTGTCCCGGATGCCGGAAGAGTTCCTCGAACGTGTCCTCCGCTTCCCAGCCAAGCAGACGACGCGCCTTGTCGACGGGGTACTTGCGATCGGGTGTATCGGCAGCGATGAAGAAGACCTCGTAGGGCTGGGGCATGTCGCCGGCACGCAGGCCGTAGAGAAATGACCGGCCCGAGTCCTCCCAGCTGACAGTGAAGGGTCCGGCCCCGCGCCCGCGCTCCGCGGGCTGAACCTCGCCGGGACGGAAGCCGCAGAACAGGTATGTGAGCACGTCGAGATCACTCGCCTCGGCAAAGACTCGCGTGATCTGGCCACCCAGGTACTTGCTCAGGGCGTAGAGGTCGTCGCCGGGATGCAACGGTACGTCATCGGGAACCTGGTGATCCTGCCAGTGATCGGCATGATGTGCCATGCGCGCGTGGAACGGTCCGGTGTGAATGAGGCGCCTGACACCCGCGTCGGCGGCGGCTTTGGCCACGTTGTAGGCGCCCACGGTATTAACGGCAAACGCCTTGTCGAGTTCGCCACGGAGCACGGTCAGGTTGATCGCCCCATCCATGCCGTCGCAGGCTTCACGCACCTGGTCATAGTCGGTCACGTCCACCACGGTGCGCTCGTGGGGCGCCTCGAGCAGCTCGGGCAACGGCGCCTTGGCGCTCTGTCGACGTTCCTCGGAGACGATCCGGTCGAGAGCTGTCGCATCTGTGCATCGGAGGGTGTAGTGATCCTTGAGGGCGGTCATCGTCGCCGCACCCACTGGCCCCCCGGCGCCGAAGATCACCACCTTGCCGCTGCTCACGCCTGCCATCGTCAATCCCTCCCGGGCGCGCCGTAGCCGCCGCTGACGACGTGCCTCTGGCTCCAGAGATATCCGCCGGAAGCCGGATCCGCAGCCAGAGCCTCCTCTACCGCGGCGACAGCATCATCGGCGCTCGTGCCCCCGACCTCGTCCAGTTCGCCCATGCGTAGGGCCACCGCCTCGATGAGACCGACACGAGCGATCTCGCGGCACACAAGTTCGGCCATGTAGGGGGCCAGAGACGTGGCCTGGGGGGCCGGCCGTGGCTGCCAGTCCGCTGTCACCACGAAGTCCACCGAGACGGTATCAAACAGGCTGATCTGGCTGATCAGGATGAGGCGGCCGATTCCAGCTTCGACGGCGGCCTGCGCCAGTACGTAGGTGCCGCGGCTGATCCGCTCCAGCAGTTGTGCCTCGCCGGCGGCACCGTCCCCGATGGCCGGATCGTGAGGTTGGGCGTGGACGATGATGTCGGCACCGCGGATGCCGTCGGCAGCCGCCGGTGGCTGGTTCAGATCTGTCGGGCGATACGCTCCCGAGGAGCCCAGCTCATGGTCACTCTTACCGGCCGTCCCGATGGGGATCACCTCGTGCCGGGTGGCCAGACGACGGCACAGCATCGCACCCATGGGGCGATCCGCCCCGGTGACAGCGACGTTCAACGCCAGCCTACCAGGACAGCTTCGACGTCAGGTTGTGGAAGAAGTAGTTCTGATCGAAGTAGACGAGACGGGCCGTCTTCGGGGAGGAAACGACCTCCAGATCGACACCCGGACTCAGGGTCGTGATGCGTCGTCCGTCTGCAGTGAGGATCACTTCGGGCTCGCGGGTCTCGCGGCCGATGCTGAGTCTGACTCTGGCCTCGGGAGTGAGGATCAACGAGCGTGAGCTGAAGTTATACTCGTTGATTCCGTCGAGGATGAGACACCGCACTTCGGGCATCACGATCGGCGCCCCGGCGGACAGCAGGAAGCCGGTGCTGCCCGTGGGCGTACCCAGCACGACTCCGTCGCCGCTGATCGTCCGGATCTTCGTGTCATCTACGTACACATCGACAAAGACGAGGCGGTTGCTGGACCGCACCATCACCTCGTTGACGGCCCGCACCATACCACCCGGATGATGACACTCGAGACACACTCGTTCGCTGAGGATGTAGTCGCCGGCGACGAGTCGCTGCAGGATGGTCTCCAGATCGGTGCGGTCACCGGCCGTCAGGAAGCCCACCGTGCCGAAGTTGATCGCCAGTACGGGTATATCGGGACACAGATCCAGGGCCCGCAGGGCGGTGCCGTCCCCGCCCATGGCCATCACCAGATCAAGATCGGCAGGTGGCGCCACGCCATCCTCGATGATCGTCAGCGCGATGCCGTGAGAATCGAAGAGGCGACGGATCTCGGACAGCGGAAACGGCTGTCCTTCGTCCCGCAGCAGAACGCCGATATGTTGGAGGGAGAGCACGGCAGTCGTGTCTGGCAAAGGCTGCGGGACTGGTCCGCCCTCAGCGGGCGCGCGCTTCCCTGCCCGCCTGGGCCTCGTAGGCCTTGATCAGCGCCTGCGTTCCTTCGTCGGCGCAACCGAGACGCTCGACGATGTTGAAGAACTGGTGCGCCAGGCTGGTACCGGGGAGGGCCAGCTTGACGTCATTGGCCGCCTCCATGACCAGTTTCAGATCCTTCTGCTGCAACCGCACCATGAATCCGGGGGCGAAATCCCCCGCGAGAATCCTCGGACCGAGATTGGTCAGTTGCCACGAACCGGCGGCGCCGCCACTGATGGCCTCGACGACTTTGCTCACGTCAAGATCGGACGCTGCCGCCAGCATCAGCGCCTCGGCCATGGCCAGGTTGGCGCCAGCCACGGCGATCTGATTGCAGGCCTTCGTCGTCTGCCCGGCCCCATTGCCGCCGATGAGGTTGATGTTCTTGCCCATCGCTTCGAACACCGGCAGGCAGTCGTCGAAGACCTGCTGCTCGCCTCCCACCATGATCGACAGCGTGCCGTTCTGCGCCCCCACGTCACCCCCACTGACAGGGGCGTCGAGCATGTTGGCGCCCTTCTGCTTCAGCGTCGTGGCGAGCTCCTGCGTCACCCTGGGTGAGATGGTGCTCATGTCGATGACGGTCGCGCCCTGCTGGACGGCGTGAATCACGCCGTCCTCGCCGAGGATGACGCTCTCCACATCGGGTGTGTCGGTGACGATCGTGATGATCACGTCGCTGCCCTCGGCGGCCGCTCGCGGTGTATCCACACGCCGGCCACCGGCGTCGACGACTTCCTGCACGCGTGGCCGGTCCGTGCGGTTGTAGACCTTGAGCGAGAATCCCGCCTTGATCAGGTGCAGGGCCATGGGGGCGCCCATGATCCCCAGGCCGACAAAGCCGATCTGTGTACTACCAGGTTGAGCTGCCATCGGTTGTTGCCCTTGGTTGATTATCAGAACGAGTAGAACAGGTGTCTGTGGTCCTGGATGTCAGCACTCTCAAAGATCTGCGCGAACCATACCTGCAGCGCTTCACTGCGGCGCGTCTGCAGCAGCTGTTCTTCGATGGCGGCCCGTGACTCGACGAAGGCGGACTCGTCGACCTGATCACGCTGAGACAGGCGCAACAGGTAGGCGCCGTTGTTCTGCACCACCACATCGCTGACCTGACCGTCGGACAGTTCGAAGGCGGCGCCGATGAAGCGGCTCCCCCTGCCCGCGCCGGGGACGAAGTCGGTGCGGGAAAAGGGCCCCCCCGAACGAATCTCAAGTTCCGCCTCGGCGGCGGCGCTGGCGAAGTCCTGGCCGCTCTGGACAGCCTGACGGATCGGCTGCAGCCGTTGGCCGGCGATCTCGCTGCGACGGCGCGACTTCAGCGTCCACTCCACCTGTTGGCGCGCCTCCTCCAGGGGCACGGTCCCCTCAGGGCGACTCCCATCCAGCGCGGCGACGTAGTATCCGGCGTCCGTGCTTCCCACCGGGCCGATCTCGCCGATCTCGCTGTCGAAGAAACGGCTCACGATCCATTGTGTACCGTCGCCGAGTCCGCTGAGTCCCCCCCCCTCGGCGATCCAGCCGGCCGGCCGGACTTCGAACCCTTCGATGGCAGCGGCCGCGCTCAGACCACGCTCGACTGCCAGCGTCTGGAAGGCCTCGGCCGTTTCCAGTGCCTGCTCCTCGGTCTCGGGAGAAGGCCGGAACTTCAACAGGATGTGGCTCGCCCGCACCCGCTCTTCCGGGGACTCGTCGTCGGGGGGCAGGATCTCGTCGGTGCGAATCAGATGCCAGCCGTAGTTGGTGCGCACCGGCTGCGACACATCCCCTGGGCTGAGGGCGAAGGCCACCTCCTCAAACTCCGGGACCATGGAGCCCCGACCGAAGGCCCCGAGTTCGCCACCGTTGGCCGCCGAGACTTCGTCCTCGGAAACGGCCACCGCCATGTCGGCGAAGTCGGCCCCGCCATCGACGATCTCGCGCCGCAGGCGGTGGGCCTCCTCTTCTATCTCTACCGAGTCAGCGGCGCTGGGCACTCTGGAAAACAACACGAAGGACGCCTGGATCTGTTCCGGGTGCTGCAACTGGGACGCCATCTCGTCATACTGAGCCAGGAGCCCGGTTTCGGTCAGTGTGACCTCGGATTCGTCGACCGTCGTCGCCGCCACGTAGACGTAGTCGACGGTGACCTTCTCGTTCTGCTCGACATAGAACTGGCGCAGTTCCTGCGGTGTAACTCGAACCGTCTCGAGCAGCAGGCTCTGCAGCCTCTGATTGAGCAGCATGCTGTGCTGCATGCTCTCTACCTGCAGGATGAAGGCACGGTTGCTCTCGTCGGCATGCGTATTGGGATCGGTGAGAAACTGCTGATAGAGGGCGGGATCGAACTCACCGTCCTCGTTCTGGAACGCCGGCAGTTGCTGTACGGCGGGCGGAGGCGCAAGACGGGTGAAGTAGGCCAGCTCCTCGTCGGAGACCTGGATTCCCATCTGCTCGACCTGTTGCCGGATGAGCGCCTCAGAAACCATCGAGTCCCAGACCTCACGCACGAGTTGCCCATCCTTGCGCCCCGCCTCGCGCTGCTGGCGGGCGGCACTGCTGAGGGCCGCCTGGAACTGGCGCAGGGGGATCTCCTCACCGTTGATGGAGCCCACCGTGTCGGAACCACGGGAGCCGGAGGATCCGGAGAAGTCGGCTCCCCATTCCACAACGATGAGACCCACGAAGGCGATGATGACGAACCACATGATCAGGCCCGTGCTCTCGCGCAATTTGGTCATCATAAGGCGTCAACTCTCCTGGTGCGTTTGGCTGGGTGCCGGCGCGAAACCCCCGCCTGAATCACCATCTTCAGGGGATGATACGCGCAGCAGGCAGGCCACTCGACGCCCGTCCCCGGGGTCGGCCAGTTCGGGAACCTCGCGGCGGCAGGCGTCGATCGCCTCCGGACACCGCGGGTGGAACGGGCACCCCGAGGGTACCCGCGAAGGACTCGGTACATCTCCCGTGAGCACCACACGCTGGCGGCGCACGTCCGGATTCGGCACGGGTACCGCTGACAGCAGTGCCCGCGTGTAGGGATGGGACGGGGCTCCGTATAGCTGATCCCGGGTCGCCAGTTCCACAACCCGCCCCAGATACATCACGGCGACGCGGTCGGCGATATGCCGCACCACGCTGAGATCGTGGGCAATAAAAAGGTAGGTGAGCCCGAGATCCTGCTGGATGTCCTGCAACAGGTTGACGATCTGTGCCTGCACGGATACGTCAAGGGCGGACACCGGCTCGTCAGCCACGACGAACTCTGGCTTGACGGCCAGGGCCCTGGCGATGCCGATCCGTTGGCGCTGCCCGCCGCTGAATTCGTGCGGGAAGCGCTCGGCGGCGCTCGCTGACAGGCCGACCATGGCCAGCAACTCTTCGACCCGGTCCGCTACCTGACGTCCGCGGGCCATCCCATGGACCTTGAGCCCCTCACCGATCAGGGTGCCCACTCTCATTCGCGGATTCAGGGAACTGTACGGATCCTGGAATACGATCTGCATTCTGCGGCGCACGTTACGCATCTGCCGCGCCTCCAGTTCCCCGAGATTCCGTCCCCTAAAATACACCTCGCCGGAAGTTGCGTCGAGGAGTCGCAGGATCAGGCGACCCAGGGTTGTCTTGCCGCAGCCACTCTCACCGACGACTCCGAGGGTTTCGCCGGGCAGAATCTGCAGACTGACGTCCTCCACAGCACGTACGTGAGCCGTCGGCCGACCCCAGACGCCGCGGCGCACAGGGAAGTGCCGGGTCAACGACCGCGTCTCGACGATGGGCTCGACGGCCAGGCTCTCAGCCATCTACATCCCACCTGCGGCACCGTACCTGATGCCCGATCAGGCACTCCTCGAGGCTCTGTGGCGCCGCCGCACACGCCTCTTCCGCCAACAGGCAGCGAGGGTGAAAACGACAGCCCGGCGGAAACTCCGTCGCCTCCGGCACGCGACCGGGGATGACCTCCAGCCGCCTCTGCTCGCCATCGAGATGGGGAATCGAGCGCAGCAGTCCACGCGTGTACGGATGTCGGGGATCGGCGAACAGCGCCTTCGTCGTCGCCGTTTCGACGATCTGTCCGGCGTACATCACGGCCACGCGATCGGCCACTTCCGCCACTACCCCGAGATCATGGGTGATCAGCAGAATGGCCATATGAAGCTCTTCCTGTAACCGGGCCAGCAGCTCCAGGATCTGCGCCTGAATCGTCACATCGAGGGCCGTCGTCGGTTCGTCCGCGATCAGAACCTGAGGATTGCAGGACAGGGCGATGGCGATCATGACACGCTGACGCATGCCGCCGCTGAGCTGGTGGGGGAATTCGTCAACTCGCTGCTCCGGCGCCGGCATACCGACGAGATCCATCATCTCAACGGCTCGCGACCTGGCGCCCTGTCGCGACCCGCCCTGATGCAGTTGTACTGCCTCCTCGATCTGGCGCCCGCACGTCAGCACGGGGTTGAGGCTCGACATCGGTTCCTGGAAGACCATGGCCACCTCGTCCCCACGAACCCGGCGCATGTCTTTCTCAGTCAGGCCCAGCAGATCTCGACCGGACAGCACGACCTTGCCGCCTTCGATGCGGCCAGGCGGCGCGACCAGGCGGAGAATCGAGAGAGCGGTCACGCTCTTGCCGCAACCGCTCTCGCCGACCAGGCCGAGCGTTTCGCCCCGGTCGAGATGGAAAGACACGCCGTCCACGGCGCGCCCCTCGCCGACGGCCGTGTGGAAACTGGTGCGCAGATCACGGACCTCCATGATGGATGCCCTGGCGGCGTCAGCCGCGCTCATGACACCACGTCGGTGCGGCGTGAACGGATACGGAACGTGTAGCTGTCGTTGGCATAGATCTCCGTGGCACGCTGTGCAGCCAGCCGCAGTTCAGCGTCGGTCAGTGGGGTCTGTTGAGCCTGCAGGTCGAGTCCGTCGGCGAAAGCCTGCGCCAGGCAGGAGGCCAGGGCCTCGGTATCCACCGAGCCACCAGTGCATTCGGCCAGATGTGTGCTGGCCGCCTCCAGGTCGATCTTCGCCGGAGTCGGCAACAGGTCCGCCAGCATCAGGTGTTCGGGTCCGGCCAGGACCGACCCATGCTGCAGCAGCGCCCCCCGGGTTCGACGCTGAGCGCTGCCCACGAGCTTGCGTCCGCCACAGGTCAGCTCCCAGCGGGCGGTACTGGCAAAGCAGGCCCCGAGACGAACCGGCGCAGGTGCGGAACCACGCTCGAGGCGGGCATCCACACCGAAGCGGCGCAGACCGTCGGCCAGACATTCACCGAGAATCCGCGAGGACTCCTGCAGGGGGTGTGCCGCCGGGCCTTCCCCGTCAGCGCAGTGGAAGCTGTAGGTGAGTTCGTTCCAATGGAGCACGGCACGTCCGCCTGTTGTCCGGCGCACCAGATCAAAGCCCCGGGATCGGCAGCCTTCGACATCGACGGCCTCCTCGGCGCACTGCGCATACCCGAGGCTGACGGCGGGGGGGTGCCAGCCGTACGTCCGCAGGATCGGCCCACCGCCGGCACGCGCCGCATCCAGCAGGACATCATCGACAGCCATGTTCATCGCTGCACCCATGGCGCTGGTGTGCACGAGGCGCAGAGAGGTCATATCCGTGGCAAGCGCGCCGGAGACGAGGGCTGCTATATCTGTCCGAGCTTCTGCAGGGCGTCGCGGGCGGCCATCTGCTGGGCCTCCTTCTTCGACCGTCCCTGGCCGCTGCCGAGGGTTTCGCCGGTGACGCTGACCTCGACGCTGAAAACCTTCTCGTGGTCGGGTCCCTGCTCGTCCTGGACGAGGTACCGCGGATGACCGGCACCCATGCCCTGGACATGCTCGAGGAGCTTGCTCTTGAAGTTGATGAAGTCCTCACGGCGCCCGAGCTCGTCGATGTCGTGCAGTACGACGGCCTCGATGAACCGGCGGGCGGGACCGAGCCCCCCGTCCAGGTAGATGGCACCGATGACGGCCTCAAAGGCATCGCTGAGTATCGAGTCCTGGTCGGCCCCACCGGCGTCGCGCTCCTCGGGGCTCAACAGAATGTGTCGTCCCAGATCGATCGTCCGGGCCCGACGCGCCAGAACGGCACGACTCACAGCCACTGACTTCATCTGCGTGAGATCCCCTTCACGCAGATCCTCGTGGCGGCGATAGAGAAAGTCGGCGACCACCACGTCGAGGACGGCATCGCCCAGGTACTCCAGACGTTCATTGGAGTCGATGCCGTCGCCATCGTGAGAATAGACCCAGGAGCGGTGTTTCAGCGCCTGCGCCAGCTGGCTGGGATTGCGGAAGCGATAGTTCAGACGTCTCTCAACGTCCCGGATCTGTCTGCGGTTGAGTTCGGGGATGGACGGTCGCAGAGCGAGGTACGCCAGGGCTGTTCGAAGCCATCCGTCAACCCGACGTGCGGGAGTCTTTGTCACGGGGAGATCGTTATCGTGGCCATATCCGGGCTCAAGCCGCCCGTCCGAAGAGCAGGGCCACATTGTGTCCGCCGAAGCCGAAGGAATTGTTGAGGGCGAAGTCGATCTGCCTCTCGCGCGCCTGGTTGGGAACGTAGTCGAGGTCGCACTGGGGATCGGGAGTGTCATAGTTGATCGTCGGCGGCAACACCCCATGTTGCAGCGCCAGCACACAGGCGATACTCTCGACCGCCCCCGCCGCACCCAGCAGATGACCGGTCATCGATTTGGTGGAACTCACAGCCAGCCGCCGGGCGTGTGGCCCGAAGACGGTCTTCAGCGCCGCCGTTTCGTGGCTGTCGCCGCTGACTGTCGACGTACCGTGGGCGTTGACGTAGTCCACCTGCTCTGGTTCGATGCCAGCGTCACGGAGAGCGATCTTCATCGCCCGCACCCCCCCCTCCCCTCCCGGGGCCATGTCGGTGATGTGGTGCGCATCGGCAGTAAACCCAAGGCCGAGAAACTCGCCGAGGATCTTCGCCCCGCGGGCACGGGCATGCTCCAACTCCTCCAGAATGATGGCGCCGGCTCCTTCGCCGAGAACAAATCCGTTGCGTTCGGCATCGAAGGGGCGGCTCGCCGCCTCGGGGTCGTCGTTGCGCAGCGCCAGCGCCCGAGCAGCGCTGAACCCGGCCACCGACATCATCGTCACGCTCGCCTCGGTGCCGCCGGTGACCATGACGTCGGCCTCGTCGTACTGGATCTTGCGTGCGGCTTCGCCGATGGCGTGTGCCGCCGAAGCGCAGGCGGAGGTGGTTGTATAGTTGGGTCCCAGGGCACCGAGCTTGATGGAAATCATGCCGGCACACATATCACAGATGATCATGGGAACGAAGAAGGGACTGACCCGTGCCTGCCCCTTGTCGACAGCAACGGTGTGTTGCTCTTCGAAGGTAGTGATACCACCGATGCCTGATCCGTAGATGACCCCGACCCTTTCGGCGTCGGCCTCATCCATGTCCAGACCGGCATTGGCGAAAGCCTGGGTGGCGGCATAGACGGCATAGTGGACGAAGGGATCGCTGTGGCGGACCTCCTTGCGATCGAGAACGGTCAGGGGATCGAAGTCCTTCACCTCCCCCGCGATCTGCACCTTGTGCTGCGAGGCATCGAAGCGCGTGATCGCGCCGATCCCCGAGCGTCCGTTGGTCAGGGCGTCCCAGTAGGTGACGGCGTCGTTGCCGTTGGGAGCCAGCACACCCATTCCCGTGACGGCAACACGACGCCGCGTCATGGGTACCCGCCCACCGCTGGCCGCTCCGACGTCAGGACTTGGCGTGCTCCTCGAGGTACTTAATCGAGTCCGTAACGGAGATCATCTTCTCGGCGTCTTCGTCCGGGATATCGAGACCGAATTCCTCCTCGAAGGCCATCACCAGCTCGACGGTATCGAGTGAATCGGCACCCAGATCGTCGGCGAACGACGCGTTGTTGGTTACCTGATCGGCGTTGACGCCGAGTTGTTCGACGATGAGGTTGCGAACTCGTTCCTCGATCGATGGCATGCAGATTCCTCCAGCAGACGGTCATTGAAGAGCCGCGCGGCGTAGGTACGGCGGTTTAAGATGAGCCGGGATGCATCGGCGCCCATATGCCGCCGGACTTGTGCCGCGCGGCTCTAGCTCGATGGGACCACGTTCCGGGTGATGCACAACCTATATATGAACGGGCTTGGCATGACGCAACTTCAAATCGCCGACCCGGTGCATCACATGGTCATGCCGCCGTCTACTGCGAGTACCTGCCCGGTGATGTAGGCGGACCTTGGCGAAGCCAGGAAAGTGACCGCCTCGGCTACCTCATCGGGAGTGCCCGCCCGCTCCAGAGGCACCCGCGACAGCAGATGCTCCACCGCCTCCTGGGGCAGCTGTGTCGTCATTCCCGTATCGGGTACATACCCGGGGGCCACAACGTTCACCGTGATCCCCCGCGACGCCAGTTCCCGGGCAAGACTCTTGGACAGACCCAGCAGGCCCGCCTTGCTGGCAGCGTAGTTCACCTGCCCGGCATTGCCCACGAGGCCGACCACCGACGAGATGGAGATGATGCGTCCCCCCTTGGCGCGCATCATGGGGCGAGCCGCCGCCTTGCTGCAGGCGAAGGCACCCTTGAGGTTCGTGTCGAGCACGGCATCCCACTCCTCTTCCTTCATGCGCAGGAACAGATTGTCGCGGGTGATGCCGGCGTTGTTGACCAGGATATCGATGCCACCCAGTTCGTCGACGGTGGCTTTCACGACCTCCGCGGCCTGCGCCATATCGGATACGTCTGCGGCCCGGGCCAGAGACCGTACGCCGACGGCGCTGATCTCGTCTGCAGCCTTCTGTGCCGTGCCTTCCGTGCGCGCGCACACGGCCACGTCGGCGCCCTCCTGTGCCAGCCGCAGGGCGATGGCACGACCGATGCCACGGGAACCACCTGTGACGAGAGCAACTTTGCCTTCCAATTCAGCCATGAAACCCCTCTTTTCAGTCGGCTTGAGCCAGGCCGTCGATCTCGTCCGCGGTTCCTGCCGTGGAGATCTTGATGTCGCGCGTGATTCGCCGGCCCAGACCGCGCAGTACGGACCCGGGACCGGCTTCGATCGCCCGGTCCACTCCCAGCCCGGCAAGAGTCAGCACCGATTCGGCCCAGCGCACCGGTGCCGTGACCTGTTCCACGAGGAGCCGACGCAGGCTCTCCGGCTCCGTCTCGGGCGCGGCGGTGACGTTGGTGACAATGGGGACCCTCGGCGAGGTGAACTCTGTGCCCTCGAGCCGCTCCGCCAGAGCGGCGGCGGCAGGCGCCATCAGCGGCGAGTGGAAGGCGCCGCTCACCGGCAGCGGTACGACTTTCATGGCGCCCGCCGACGTGGCTGACTCGCTGGCGATGGTCACCGCGGCGGCTTCGCCGGAGATGACTACCTGTCCGGGGGAATTGAAGTTGGCGGGAACCACGCCGGGACCGGCCTCATCACACAGGCGAACGACGACATCGTCTTCGAGACCGAGGATGGCGGCCATGGCCCCGGGCTGCGCACGTCCGGCCTCCTGCATCAACCGGCCACGTTCGTGCACCAGAGACAGGCCCTCGGTAAAACTCAGAGCACCGGCAGCGGTCAGGGCGGAGTATTCGCCGAGGCTGTGGCCGGCGACGATATCCGGCGTGACACCGCGGGCCCCGAGCAGATGGGCGGCGACCACGCTGTGCACGTACACCGCCGGCTGCGTTACCGACGTCTGGCTCAGTTCCTCCATGGGGCCGGAGAAACACAGCTCGGTCAACCCGAAGCCGAGGACCTCATCGGCCTCGTCGAACATCGTCCGGGCTTCGGCGAACCTCTCGTAGAGATCCTGCCCCATGCCGACATCCTGTGACGCCTGGCCGGGGAACAGAAATGCCTTCACGTCAGTCCGCAGGCTCGACGTAGGCACGGCCTCTGTAGTGGCCGCAGCTCTTGCACACGCGGTGGGGTCGCGCGGGCTGTCCACAGTTGGCGCAGGTTCCCATGGCGAAAGCCTTGAGCTTCCAGTGGGTGCGGCGCTTGTCCCGGCGGGTGCGGGAGATTCGTCTCTTCGGTACGGCAGGCATGTTTCTCTCTCTTCGTTAGTTCTTGAGTTGGGCCAGGGCCTCCCAGCGCGGATCGATCGCGTCGTCGGCACACGAACAACTGTCGACGTTGAGATCCTGGCCACACTGGGGGCAGAGCCCCTTGCAGTCCGTCTTGCAGTACAGTCTCAACGGCAGTTCGAGGACTACCGCGTCGTGCAGGCGGTCGACGAGATCGACCTCCTTCGTTCCGGGATCGACGATGTCGACGTCATCCTGATCTTCCAGGGCCTCGATCTCGTCGTCGCTGGCCTCCTTGCGCTGCAGGAGAAACTGGATCTCGGTCTCGAGATCGGCGACCGCAGGCGACAGACAGCGACAACACGCCCCCTGAAGGCTGGTCCGAACCTGTCCTCTGATCGTATACATCTGCATCGTCCTGCTCACCGTGAGCTGTGCCGATACGGGGGCGGCGACTTCAACATCGGTCGTCCCCAGGTCAAGCGCCCGGGCGTCCACCTCAAAGGACATCCGGTTCACGCCCTCCTCGATCTCGTCGAGGGCCAGCACAGTGGGTGGCCGCTGCCGCTTCTGCGCACGTAACATGGTGATGGATCTCAGTCGATCTCAGCCGAAGAAGAAGCTGATCTCGTTGCTGGCGTTTTCTGGCGAATCTGACGCGTGCACCGCATTGCACTGCACATCGGTACCGAACTCGGCCCGGATGGTCCCGGGCGCGGCCTTGGTGCTGTCCGTCTCACCGATGAACTGGCGCAGGTGGGCGACGGCGTCGTCGCGCTCCAGTACCGTGGGCACCGCCGGCCCGGACGTCATGAACTCAACGAGTTCGCCGTAGAAGGGGCGCTCCTTGTGGACGGCATAGAACTGGCCGGCCTGCTCCTGGCTGAGCCGAAGCTTTTTCATCTCATTGATGACAAAACCCTCGGCCTCGAGGCGCATGAGTATGCTGCCGATGGCGTTCTTGGCCACGGCGTCCGGCTTGATGATCAAGAGCGTACGCTCCGCGCTCACGGCGGGTCTCCTCCCACTTGGTCAGATTTTAGATAAGCTGCTGAAAATAGGGGCAATTAGGAGAGGTGTCAACGTTGGGAACAGCTCTTCTTGACAGGGTTTTTCCCCTTGGGTAGCTTGCCGCCAGATGCCCATCTCCCACCCTCTGCTCGAAGACGATGGCAAGGCCATCCGCGACCCCGTCTGGGGGTACATCCACCTCCCCGGGCCGCTGCTGGCTCTGGTCGACACCGAAGACTTTCAGCGACTGCGCAATATCAGCCAGCTCGGTTTCGTCCATCTCGTCTATCCCGGCGCCCGTCACTCCCGCTTCGAACACTCCCTCGGCGTCTACCACCTGGCCAAACAGTTCCTTCTGCGGCTGCTCAAGTCCGATCCGCCCCTGGAACTCGAGGACGAGGATGTGCGCGTCTTTCTCGCCGCCACGCTGCTGCATGACATCGGCCACTATCCGTTCTCCCACACCCTCGAAGAACTCATGCCGTTCTTCGTCAGCCACGAGGAACGGGCTCGCCGACTGATCGAGGACGCCACAGGCCCCATATCCAGAGTCCTGCGCGACGAACTGGGCGTCGATCCGGTGCGTGTGGCCAACGTCATCGATACCGGGGACAGTCAGCGCGACATCCCCCCGCGCGACCTCCTGCTGGCCAACATCCTGTCCGGCACCCTCGACCCGGACAAGATCGACTATCTGCTGCGTGATTCTCTTTTCTGCGGCGTACCCTTTGGCGAGTCCGTCAACCGTGACCGACTCATCAAGGCTATCAAGTACGATCCGCAACGACGGCGGCTGGCCATCACCAGCAAGGGCGTATCCGCTGTCGAGTCACTGGTTTTCACCAATTACCTTATGTATCGGAACGTGTACTGGCACCACGCTGTGCGCTCGGCGACCGCCATGTTCAAGCGCTCCGTGCAGGACATCCTCATGCATCCCGACAGACGCCTGCAGGTGGAGGATTTCCACCGCGTGACCGAGGGCGAACTGCTCATGGTTCTGCGTGACGAGCAGGATCGCCTCGGCCTGCAGGGAGCCCGGACGCTGCTCGACGGCGTCGTGCATCGTCGACTGCACAAAGTCGCCACCTTCGTCCATCCGGGAGAACGCAAGCAGGGATTGTTACATTTCCTCTACGATCTCTACCAGCATCCAGAAAAGCGCCGGCAGAAAGAGGTGGAGATCAGCCATCGGTTCGGCGAGCAGCTGGGGCGCCAGGCAACGGGGGACGAAATCCTGATCGACATTCCGCGTTTCGACAAGACACCCGAGGTGGACCTCAAGGTCTTCTATGGTGCCGATGTGCCGAGCGACAAGCCGCAACCGTTGAGTTTCGACGATCCTGAAGTCTCTCATCTGCGCGACACCCTGGTCGACAATTTCGAGGATCAGGCCAAGATCTTCCGTGTCTTCTGCGTCGATGACGACGGTTTTCTCCCCCTGGCTGCCGAACAGGCGAAACGCCAGCTGCACTGAGGCGTCTGTTAGTCCAATGAACCGCCTGCTCACACCCCTGGCTGCCGTGCTCATCTCCGGCGCCGCTCTGGCCTCTGGCACCGACGGTGAGACCATCAGTGTCGGCGTCACCGAGTTCGACCACGAAGGCTACGGCGCCGATGGCGTGGCTGCCGCTGCCCGCGGACTGGTCGAAGAGCAGTTGAGCCGGCATGCCCGCCTGGTGCTGGTCGAACGGTCTCGCTTGGCCGATCTACTCGAGGAAGTCAGCTTTCAACAGTCCGGCATCACCATGCCGGAAGGCGCCGCCGAAATTGGCGTTGGCCACAACGTGCAGTTGCTCGTCTTCGGCCAGGCCTCCCGGCGCGCGCCCAGAGAGTTCCACCTGGCCCTGCGCATCGTCGACGTCGCCACCGGGCGCGTACTGCGAGTCGAAGAAACCACAGTCGATCGCGACGGGAACACCTTCGACCGGCGGGTGCGGGAAAGTGCCCACCGTCTGGTGACGCTGGCCCTTGCCGGCCTGCCGGCCGACGATGTCCTGATCCCTGCCGGCGTCTTTCCCATGGGATCCACCAGATTCCCGGAGGAGGGGCCGGTACACGAGGTGCGTCTCGACGCGTTCCGCATCGACCGCACCGAGGTCAGTCAGGGCGCCTTCTTCGCCTGGCTCGAGTCACGGGGGCGTCCTGCCATCTTCCCTGAAGATCCGGATCTGCCCGCCACTCGGGTCAACTGGCAGGACGCCGCCGACTACTGCGGTTGGGTCAGTCGACGCCTGCCTACAGAAGCAGAATGGGAACGGGCAGGGCGCGGTCCGGTTGGCAACGCCTATCCCTGGGGCCCAGCGGCACCGTCTCCGCGGACCGCTCGATTCTCCGCCAAAGGACCCGTGGCGGTGTTTGAGCTCCCCGGCGGGGCCTCTGCTGAGGGAGCCCTGAATCTGTCCGGCAACGTCGCCGAGTGGGTCGCCGATTGGTACGACCCCCGGTACTATGCCCGCAGTGGCGACCGCAATCCGCAGGGACCCGACCTCGGCGACTACAGGGTCATCCGCGGCAGCGGCTTTTCCTCGCCGGCAGATGAATTGCGTGTCTCGGCTCGGGGTTTCCACAATGCCCTGCGCGGCGCCGACCACATCGGCTTTCGCTGCGCCGTTTCGGTGAAGTCGACACCCTGAATTAGTACTCCGGGGTCGTCCGCCCGGACAGATCTTCCCTCGGGGCGTACCTTCTGCCAGTTGACCACCGATCTTCGGCGGTCCTCGCCAGGACAGACTCCGCACAGATACGGACCACGCCGTGAGCGGTTACCCCAAGATCCAACTGCGACCGAACGCCGAACGCTTGCTGATCAAAGGCCACCCCTGGGTCTTCAGTGGCGCCGTCGCTCACCGGGACCCGGATGCGGGCCGTGGCTCCATCGTCGATGTGCACAACAGCGCTGGCCGTTTCATCGCCAGGGGCACCTGCAATCCCGGTGCCGAGATCGTCGTCCGCATCCTCACTCGTCGCACTGATGAGGCCATCAATGACGCCTTCCTCCGGTCCCGCATTGAGCGTGCCGTAGGCCTGCGACGCGACAACCCGTTGTTGGCCAGCAGCGACTCCTGCCGTCTCGTCCACGGCGAGAGTGACGGCCTCCCGGGACTCATCGTCGACGACTATGGCGGCTGGCTCGTGTTCCAGATCCACACGGCGGGCATGGAAGCACTGCGCCAACCGATCGTCGCAGCTCTGCTCGACGTCGTCGATCCGCAGGGCCTGTTCGAGCGCAGCGATGTCGGCACGCGCCGGGCGGAAGGTTTGATGGACCGGCCCACGGGTCCTGTGGCCGGCGACGAGCCGCCCGCTCTGATCGAGTTTCGTGAAGGTGCGGTGCAACTGCTGGTTGACGTCAGGCGCGGCCAGAAGACGGGATTCTTCCTCGACCAGCGGGACAACAGGCTGCTCTTGGGAGAGTTCGCCGCCGGCCGCTCGGTCCTCAACTGTTTCGGCTTCTCAGGCGGCTTCTCCGCCCACGCCATGCGCGGTGGCGCCACGTCCACCCTCGACGTTGACATCGCCCCTCGGGCCCTGGCGCTGGCGCGACGCAACGTGGCGGCCAATGGTGATGCTCCCTCCCGGGCCATCGCCGCCGACGCCTTCGCCCTTCTCGACACGATGTCCGAGACCGACGGACCACGATTCGGCATCGTCGTCGTCGATCCACCATCTCTGGTCCGCAAGGCCCGGGACGTCAAGAGCGCCATGGGTGTCTACACCAAGCTCAACCGCAACGCCATGCGACTCGTGGAAGACGGGGGGTATCTGCTCGCCTCCTCCTGCTCCACCCGGATCACCGACGAGGACTTCTTCCAGATCATACGTCGGGCCGCTTCCGGAGCCCGCGTGCAGGCGCGTATGGTGGCGCGCACCCACCATCCCGCCGACCACCCCGTCGATCCCGCCTTCCCCGAGGGGCGGTATCTTACCTCGGCGCTGGTCCACGTGGTACGCTAATCCAGCTCTACACCACCGGTCCAGCCGACAGTCCAGCCGACAGCAGAGAACAAGCGCTCATATCTGTCTCCCAAAAAAAAGGGCCGTCACCCCACTCCGGGTAACGACCCTTCCTCTACCTCTACCGAACCGCTACTCAGCCAGCGTCAGCTTCCGCACCTCCGTGAAGGCGGGCACACCAGTCTCGAAGCTGACCTCCAGCCGATAGAAGAAGACGCCGGCTGCAACTACGAGGAATTCTTCATCGAAGAACTCCTCGAAGTCGATCTGGTCGATGATGCCATTGCCGTTGACATCAAAGGCCTCGCCGCTGGCACGCCACTCGTCGAAACTCGGCTTGCCCGGGCCGAAGCCGAAGAACAGGTCGTAGTCGGCGCCATCGATGAAACCGTCGCCGTTGACATCGTGGGCCTCAGGTCCGGCCAGCCACTCGTCCAGCGAGATGCCCGGGCCGAAGCCGAAGACCAGATCGTAGTCGGCGCCATCGATGATACCGTCACCGTTCGCGTCGTACGCATCGGGGCCCGCCAACCAGTCCTCCAGCGACGTGCCGGAGCCGAAGAACACCAGATCGTAGTCGGCTTCGTCGATGAAGCCGTCGAAGTTCGCGTCGTGCGCGTCGGGGCCGGCCAGCCAGTCTTCCAGCGTCTCTACCGGTGCCGGCGGCAGACCGAAGAAGTCCTCATAGTCCAGGTTGTCGATAGAGCCATCGCCGTTCAGATCCGCCGCTTCCGGACCGACCAGCCACTCCTCCAGCGTCTGATCCGGCGCCGGGGTGATGCTGAAAAACAGGTCGTAGTCGGCGCCGTCGATAAGGCCGTCGCCGTTCAGATCCTGCGCGTCCGGGCCGACCAACCAGTCATCCAGCGTCTGATCTGGTTCCGGTGCCGGCGGCAGATCGAAGAACTCTTCGTAGTCCAGGTTGTCGATAGAGCCGTCGAAGTTCAGGTCCTGAGCGTCGGGACCCGCCAGCCACTCCTCCAGCGTCTGATCGGGAACGCCGCCGACGCCGAGAAACTCATCGTAGTCGGCGCCGTCGATGAAGCCATCGAAGTTCAGGTCCGCCGCGTCGGGACCCGCCAGCCACTCCTCCAGCGTCTGGTCGGGAACGCCGCCGATGAACAGGCTGTAGTCAGCGCCGTCGATGAAGCCGTTTCCGTCGAGATCCTCGGCATCAGGGCCACCGAGCCAGTCACATTGGTCAACCTCAAAACTGTCGACGGTGCCGTCGGCGTTCGTGTCGCATGGGTCCGCCTGTCCATAAGCCGCCTAGCAGGTTGCCACAGAAACGAGGAAAAACAGCAGGACTCTCTTCATGACCTCTGACCTTCTGATTGGACTGCCGGCGGGCCGGGAGATGGCGGCAGGATGAGTCGCCTCTCTACGGTGACGTTCCATAATGTACCCCGCCGTGGCTGCCAGACCAGTGACCTCTATCACCGGGACGGAATCGGCGGTTGCGACGGTGGACGGGTGACTGAGAGCCACCCTATCTTTAGCGGTATCTTGTAGCAAACTATGGAATTACGGGTTTCATCACCCGACACAAGGACGTCTCCGGGACCACTTTGACCGATCTGTCCGACAGCCCTCTGCGGCTCAAGCTCGACGCACTGCCGAGCCAGCCAGGGGTCTACCTCATGCGCGATGAGACGGGCAAGATTCTGTATGTCGGCAAGGCCAAGAGCCTGCGCAGTCGGGTCCGCTCCTATTTTCAGCCTGGTGCCTTCGACGGGCGTCCCCAGTTCACCGCCCTGACGCGTCGTGTGGCCGACATCGACTGCATTATCACGCAGACCGAGCAGGAGGCCTTGATTCTGGAGGCAACGCAGATCAAGGCCCACCATCCGCGCTACAATATCAATCTCAAGGACGACAAGAAGTATCCGTTCATCCGGATCACTGCCGAACCCTACCCACGGATCTTCTGGACCCGGGACGTCGACGTTGACGGCTCCCGTTATCTTGGACCCTACAGCAACGCGCGTCACATGCGCACTATGCTCGACGTCATGCACAAGGTCTTCCCGGTGCGCAGTTGTCGCTATGATCTGCCGGATGCCAAAGTGAAACTGTGCATGGAGTACCAGATTCGCCGGTGCGAGGGACCATGTGAGGATCTGGTGAACGGCGAGCAGTATCGGCAGACCGTCGAGCACGCCCTCCGCTTCCTGCGTGGCGACAAGTCCGGCGTGATCCGCGAACTGACAGCCCGCATGCAGGAGGCTGCCTCGGAGCAACAGTTCGAGCAGGCTGCTCGCCATCGCGACCAGATCCGTGCCCTCGAGCACTATCAGTCCCGACAGAAAATGGTTCTCGAGGAGAAGATCGACCGTGACGTCGTCGGCCTGGCACGACATGACGACGAAGCCTGCTGCACCGTCCTGGAAATCCGGGAGGGACGAGTGCTCGACGAAAAACACCACTTTCTCGGCGGCGTCATGGAATCCACCGACGCCGAGATTCTGTCCGCTTTCCTGCGCCAGTTCTACCTGCAGACCGACTTCATCCCCCGACAGGTCCACGTCAGCCAGGAAATCCCCGAGGCCGAGGAAATCTCCGCCTGGCTCACGAGCAAAGGAGAAGGACCCCGCGTCGAGGTCGCCGCTTATCAGCGCGGATTGAAGGCGCGCACGCAGGACATGGCCAACAGCAATGCCGAACACCTGCTCAAGGAGCGTCGGCTGCAGCGGGAGGCCCAGAAGGGTCGGGTTCCGCAGTCGGTGACCGCCCTGCAGCGCGACCTGAACCTGCAGGAACCGCCCCACCGGATAGAGGGTGTGGACATATCCAACTTCCAGGGCACGGACACGGTCGGATCCCTCGTGGTGATGGTGGATGGCAAACCGCGTCGCAGTGAGTATCGTCACTTCCGCGTGCGCAGTGCCGATGGCTCCCCCGATGACTTCGCCAGCATCCATGAGGTCGTCAGCCGCCGTTTCCGTGGCTTACGCGAACGGGGCGAGGAGTATCCGGACCTGCTGATGATCGATGGCGGCAAGGGACAGCTGTCCAGTGCCATGGCGGCCCTCGGGGAGCTGGGCATCGACGGGGTTCCGGTGGTTGGACTGGCCAAGCGCCTGGAGGAAATCTTCCGCCCTGGTGAATCCCAGCCGCTCATCCTTCCCCGCGCCTCTGCCAGCCTGCGCATGTTGCAGGTCCTGCGCGACGAGGCCCACCGCTTCGCCGTCAGCTATCATCGCAAGCTTCGAGGCAAGCGCACACTGTCTTCAGGGCTGGACGGCGTGCCGGGTATCGGTCCCAAGCGCCGTCAGGCCCTGCTGCAGGAGTTCGGATCCATGCGGCGCCTGCGGGAGGCCGGCGTGGAGGAGATCGCCGGGGTCAAGGGATTCAGCCAGAAGCTGGCCCGCGAGCTCAAGAGTCACCTGCTGCCGGAGGCCACCGAGAGTGTGGAGGGGGGTGAGGCGACGTGAGTGACAGCCGCGATGTGGGCGGGTTCAACCGACCGAAGTTCTACGAGGAGGTGAACAACACGCTCACAGCCTCGACGGACGTGATCACCCAGTTCGGCACGGTACGGATCTGCTGGCACGAAGAGACGGTGATCAACGTCGTCATCGGCCCGTACGATCCGGAGGAACGCCGAGTTACGGTTCGCCGCTTCCTGCCGCCACATCCGGAAGGCCAGGAACTCATCACCAAGTTCATGCGTTATTTCCTCGCCAAGCCGACAGAGTTCGACATCCCCCTGCCTCCCGATATCGGTACCGAGTTTCAGCGGACCGTTTGGGAATCGTTGCGACAGGTCCCCTACGGTTCGTTTGAGACGTACGGCGAACTCGCCCTGCGCCTTGGACTGCCGGTAAGTCGAGCCCGGAACGTCGGCAATGCCGCCGCCCAGAACCCGTTGCCCCTCATCTATCCCTGCCACCGGATCGTTGCCTCCACGGGTGCCCTCACCGGGTACTCCGCCGGCCCTCACTGGAAGAAGGCCCTGCTCCTGCATGAGGGGGTTGTGATGGACAACGACCGGGTCAAGGTCAACCCTCCGCCGGCCTAGCGGTCTGCTCCGGTGTCTACCGAAGCGCGCCCTGGCGCCCTGAATAGTGCCCTGGTGGCGTTTCTCGACGCCCTCGACCGCGATAGCTCGCTGTCGGCGAGCACATTGTCAGCCTACCGTCGCGACCTGGAACGCTATCTCGACTTCTGCGCCTCGCGGGACGTCCGCGAGCCTGGCGCTATCGATGCGGAGACCACCGCCGCTCATGTGGAGCACCTGCGGGCAGCCGGGCGCAGTGCCGCTACGATCGCCCGCAGCCTTTCGTCTCTGCGTCGCTTCCATGATCACCTTCGTGTCATCGGCGTCAGCAAGACCGATCCGACGGTGGGGCTGACTCCCCCCCGTGTGACGCGACGTGAGCCGGATCCCCTGACCGTGGAGGAAGCTCAACGTCTCGTGAGTGCTGTTGCCGGTGAAGACTCGTTGACCATGCGCGATCGTGCGATTCTCGAAGTGCTCTACGCCACGGGGATCCGCGTTTCCGAACTGACCGCCCTGCGCAGCGCCGATCTTCTCCTTGAACATGCGCTGATTCGAGTGCATGGTCGTGGGGCTCGGGAGCGTCTTGTACCGGTGGGCGGGGCCGCTGTCGACGCGGCCACGCGGTATGCCCGGCACGGTCGTCCCTCCCTCACGGCGGCCGCCTCTGCCGTCGAAACCGACGTCGAGGACGCGCCGTTCTTCGTCAACGCCCAGGGCCATGGCCTGTCCCGCATGAGTGTGTGGAAGATCATCAGGGGAGCCGCCCGGGCGGCCGGTATCGACCGCGCCGTAAACCCGCAGACCTTGCGTCATACCTTTGCCGCCCATCTGCTGGACGGCGGCTTCGGGCTGCAGGACGTGCAGCATCTGCTGGGACATGCTGATATCTCGACGACGGCGATCTACACCCGCGCCGATGACGAACGGCTGCAGGCCCTGCACCGAGCCTACCACCCCAGAGCCTGAGGCGCATGTCCCCGACGCTCCAGGAATTCCTTCTGTGGTTTCCCGCCGTCGTCATCGCCCTGACGGTGCACGAATTCGCCCACGCCTATGTGGCCGACCGCCTCGGTGACCCGACGGCCCGGGCTCTGGGCCGCGTGACCCTCAACCCCCTGTCGCACCTCGATCCGGTAGGCACAATCCTGCTCGTCGTCATGCACTTCGGCTGGGGACGACCGGTCCCGGTGGACACGCGTTACCTGGCCAATCCCAAGCGCGACATGCTCATGATCGCGGCTGCCGGACCGGCCATCAATGTCGCAACCGCCGTCGTCGTCGGCTTGAGCCTGCGTCTGGCCGGTTCAGCTCTGCGGGAATCGGACACAGGAGCGCCCATCTACCTCGGACTGCAGGCCCTGGTCCTGCTGAGCCTCCTGCTGGCTTTCTTCAATCTTTTGCCCATACCACCCCTCGACGGCTCGAAGGTCCTGATGGGACTCCTGCCAACTCCGATTGCCAATGCCTACGCGCGCCGCGCCAGCCTGCTGTCCTGGGGACTGATGGGACTCATCGTCATGGGCGCCATGACCGGCTGGCACCCTCTGTCACGCCTGATCTTCCCGCCGGCACGTTGGCTCCACGCGCTGCTCACCGGTGCCGACCTGCCCTGACGGCAAGGGATGGCTCTGCTCGGCGACATCACCCTCGGCAGGTATATACCCGGCGACTCTGTCCTCCATCGCCTGGATCCGCGCACGAAACTGCTCATTGTGCTGGTGTGGATGTCGGCGGCACTGGCCTCGCGCGGCGTACTACCGGTTGCCGTGTTCTGCACTTTCATCGTCGCCACGGCCGGCCTCTCCCGCCTGCCCCCGTCTCTGCTGCTGAAAAACCTGCGTTCCTTTCTCTGGCTGCTGGTGATCACCGCCCTGCTGCACGCGGCCATGACCCCGGGACATCTGCTCTGGCACGTCCCCTTCCTCGAGGTCAACATCACAGAGGAAGGCCTGCAGGCCGCCGTGGTGTTCACCCTCCGACTCAGCGCCGTCGTCACAGCGGCTTCTCTGCTGACGCTGACGACATCGCCGCTGGAACTGACAGACGGACTGGAACGCCTGCTGCGGCCCTTTCGGCGTCTCGGCCTGCCAGCCCACGAGCTGGCCATGATGGTCTCTATCGCTCTGCGCTTCATCCCGGTGTTGGCAGAGGAGGCCGAACGCCTGCAGAAGGCACAGATGGCCCGGGGCGCCGAATTTGGCGGCCATCCCGTCGCCCGGGCGCGCCAGCTCGTCCCCCTGCTGGTGCCGTTGTTCCTGTCCGCCTTCGCCCGCGCCGACCGGCTCGCCATCGCCATGGAGGCACGCGGCTACCGCGGCGGCGAGGGACGCACGCAGTTCAGACAGCTTCGTTTTCTGGCCATGGATGGCGTCGCCACGGGAATCTGCCTTGGTGGCTGTGGGGTCATCTGGTGGACGTCGCGGATCTCTGGCTTGGCGATGCCATGACCGTCGTCCCCGTCCAGGCCGCACGCACACTGCGTCTCGATCTCGAGTACGATGGCTCGGGTTTTGTCGGTTGGCAGTCCCAGGCGCACGGACGCACCGTGCAGGGAGAACTGCAGCGCGCGCTGCGCCGCCTGCTGCAGGAAGAGGTGACCCCCGTGGGCTCGGGGCGGACCGACGCCGGCACGCACGCCCTGGGTCAGGTGGCCCATATCCACACGGACAGTCTGCTGTCACCGGAGCGAATCCTGGCCGGCGTCAACGCCCTGCTGCCACCGGACGTAGCGGCGTCCGCCGTGCGTGCCGTCGATGGCGACTTCCACGCCCGCTACAGCGCTCTGGGCAAACGCTACCGCTACCGGATCTCTTCGGCTCGCACCCCCCTCGACCGCCACCGCGTGTGGCCCGTGTTTCGCCCACTGGACCAGGGCGCGATGGCGGCTGCGACCGAGCATCTGCGAGGAATCCTCAACTTCAGGGCCTTCTGCAAGGCCCTGCCCCCCCCCGACCACTTCGAGTGTCGTATCGACACCGCCCTGTGCCTCCGGGAGGGGCGGGAGCTCCTCTTCGAAATCGAAGCCAATCGGTTTCTCCGACACATGGTTCGTATCCTGGTGGGTACACTCGTCCAGGTCGGTCTGGGTCGAATGTCCACCGAGACCTTCCGCCAACTGCTGTCGCCGGCAGCCGACAGGGGACACGGGGGGCAGACCGCTCCGGCCCGGGGCCTCTGTCTGCTGTATGTGAACTACGATGAGTCCTGTGGCGGACGTTCAGGGATGGCGGCCGGCAAGAGGCCTTGAGTAGGCCATACACGTTGTATATATTGAAGTTACGATGACAAGAAGAGGATCCACACCGGGCGGAGTCGTGGTTGTGTCTGTGCTGCTGGCGCATCTGCTGGCCCACACGCCGGCTGGCGCCGTTGATGACAGCATTGAGGGCTCGAGGCGCACTGCGGTGGTCCGCGCCGTGGAGAGGGTACAGCCCGCCGTCGTCAGCATTCACGTCGTCCACAGGGAGCGTGTGTTCTACCAATTGGATCCCTTCTTCGAGCAGTTCTTCCGTGGATCTCCTTTCGGTCAGCGCTATTACAGTTCGGAGCGCGATCGGGTATCGGGGGGATCCGGCTTTATCATCGACACGTCCGGGACGGTGCTGACGAACGCTCATGTCCTGGGGCAGGGCCACGTGGTCCGGGCTGAGGTGTCCCTTCCGGATGGCCGCGTCTTCGAAGCTCAGGCCGCCCATCTGGATGAAGCCGCGGATCTGGCGGTTCTACGGATCGAAGGCCCCGATCTTCCGGTTGCGCCCCTCTCTGTATCGGGCGATATTCTGGTCGGAGAGTGGGCCATCGCCATCGGCAACCCCTTCGACCTCGGACCGACCGTAAGTATCGGTGTTATCAGTGCGATAGACCGAGACTTTCCCGAGCGTCAAGGGGATTATTTCTACCGGGATATGATCCAGACCGACGCCGCCATCAATCCCGGAAACAGCGGGGGTCCGCTGGTGAATGCCCTGGGTGAGGTAGTGGGCATCAACAGCTTCATCTACACTGGGGGTGAATACAGCCTGGGGTCCATCGGTATCGGCTTCGCCATCCCCGCAGCGTCCGCTCGTCTGTTCCTGGACGAGATTCGCACGCACGGTCGCGTCCGCGTACCCTGGCATGGGATCGCCGATCTCCAGGACCTCACACCGCGCCTGGCGGAGTATCTTGAGCTGGACAGTACCGAAGGGGCGGTGGTAGTGCGGGTGACGATGGATGGCCCCGCCGAACAGGCGGGGCTGGGACGAGGAGACGTGATTCTGTCGGTGAACGGCGAAGCCGCGGCTACCGCGACCGAAACCTGGAGCCTGCTGCAGGGTCTGCGCGTCGATCAGGAGTGTGAGTTCGAAGTGGTTCGTCGCGGCAAGCGCCAGTTGCTGAAGTTCAGTGTAGCCGAACGGCCCGGCGGAACGGGTTGGAACTGAAAGAGAACCGTTGATCGGAGCTCCTTAGTGATCACAATCAATCGTGCCATCATTCCCAACCTGTTCACCATCGGTAATCTGCTGTGCGGATTTCTGGCTCTCCGGTATGTCGCCGAAGGCAGATACGTATCGGCGGCCTGGCTCGTCGTCCTGGGGGCTGCCCTCGACAACATGGACGGCCGCATCGCCCGCCTCATCGGTCGCGACTCGGCCTTCGGCATCGAATTCGATTCCCTCGCCGACGTCTGCACCTTCGGTGTGGTCCCCGCCTTCTTGATCTACCACAGCCTGCTCCCCTCCGGATGGGGTGCCACCCTCGCGTTCGTGTTCCTTCTCGGCGGCGCCTACCGTCTGGCACGGTACAACGTCATGAGCCATGAGAGCGGCAAGGCCGATTACTTCACCGGTCTGCCGATCCCCGCTGCCGCCGTCGCCCTGAGCCAGTTCGTCGTCTTCACCCAGCACGCCTGGCAGACATCACACGCCGCCCATCTCGGTGTCATGGTGACCATGTCCCTGACAGCTCTGATGGTGAGCCGTGTCGAGTACGACTCGATGCCGAGCTTCCGGTCCGCTGGCCTCTGGGATCGCTGCAAGCAAGTGTTCTTCGTCGTCAGTGTTGTACTCATCATCCATCCGGCCACGTCAAAGGACTTCTTCTTTCCCCTCGTACTGGCCTACCTCGTCACCGGTGTCGGCCGCGCCGTGGCCGGAATGTTCAGTGATGAGGTAACCCAGCACGCATGAGGCCAGGCTAACCGACCGATGATGCTGCGCGACAAACCGGTCAGCCATCTGATCCTCATCCTGTTCATCAGCGCCATCGGCGGCAGTGTCCTCGGTGAATCGTTGCGTTTCATCCTCCGCTTCGTCGCCGGCAGTGACACGATCGTCGAACGGGCCCTGCTCGATTACTTTTCGTACGACGTCGGCCCGCATATGCTCAACCTTATCATCCTGTCCTTTCAGTTCGCCTTGACGCTGAATTTCAACGTCATCACCTTGCTCGGCATCTTTGTCGGCTGGTATTACTTCAAGTATTCGTACTGAGAGTCGCGACGGGTAACCGGAGAAGGAGAAACCATCATGTTTCCAAGTCATTGGGAAATCCTCGTCATCTTCCTCGTCATCCTGCTGCTCTTCGGTGCCAAGCGAATCCCGGAGATGGCCAAGGGACTGGGCAAGGGCATTCGTGAGTTCCGCGGGGCTGTGAAGGACGTGCAGCACGAGGTCGATGTCGCGGGCAGCGCCGACAGCCGCCCGAGCAGCACGATCCCACCCGCCGCCGCGCCGGCTGCCCCACCCGGGCAGGTAGCTCGTAGCGAACCAGTGGCGGAACCGACCTCTGCCCCTGCCACACCGAGCTCCGCGTCGGAAGAAACCCGGTAGTCGCCCGGACCCCAGTGTCCTCCGAGCTCACCGCCCATGAGGCGCTCGACCGCCTCGCTGGCGGCGATCTCACTTCCGTCGATCTGACGCGCGGCGTCCTCGAACGCATCGAGACCTGTGAGCCGCAGGTCAACGCCTACATCTCCGTCGACGCCGAGGGTGCCCTCGTTGCCGCTGCCGACGTCGATCGGCGGCGCCAGTCAGGTGAGCGACTGGGCCCGCTCGCCGGGATCCCGCTGGCTCTCAAGGATGTACTCTGCGTCCGTGGTGGACGTACAACGTGCGGCTCGGCGATCCTGACCAACTACGTGGCGCCCTATGACGCCACTGTGGTGGGCCGGGTACGGGACGCCGGCGCCATCCTCGTGGGCAAGACGAACATGGACGAGTTCGCCATGGGCTCGTCCACGGAAACCTCACACTTCGGTCCCTCCCGCAACCCGGTCGACCCCGAACGCGTCCCCGGGGGCTCCAGTGGCGGCTCAGCGGCTGCCGTCGCTGCCTGCGAGGCAACCCTGGCCCTCGGCTCTGACACGGGCGGCTCGGTTCGCCAACCGGCCGGGTATTGCGGCGTCGTCGGCCTCAAGCCCACCTACGGGCGGGTGTCCCGCTACGGTCTCGTCGCCTACGCCTCCTCCCTCGACCAGATTGGTCCCCTGGCCCGCGATGTCGAAGACGCCGCACTCCTGCTGGAAGTCATCGCCGGCCATGACGTCAGGGACGCCACCTCGGTGGATCTTGAGGTCCCCGAGTACCGGGCGAAACTCAACGAGGGGGTCGAGGGTCTGAAAGTGGGGCTTGCCCGTGAGTTCTTTGCCGAGGGCCTAGACCAGGAGATCCGCAGCGCGACAGAAACAGCTGCCGATCATCTGCGCCGGGCGGGTGCCGAACTGGTTGACGTATCTTTGCCGGTGGCCGGGCACCCCGACTACTGCGTCGCCTGCTACTACGTCATCGCCATGGCGGAAGCCTCGGCGAATCTGTCACGGTTCGACGGCGTCAAATACGGCCACCGTACCGCCGAGGCTGACGACCTCTTGCAGATGTACCATCGCTCGCGCAGTGAGGGCTTCGGCACCGAGGTCAAACGCCGTATCATGCTGGGTACCTACGTACTCAGCGCCGGCTATTACGACGCCTATTACCGCAAGGCGCAACAGGTGCGCACTCTGATCCGTCAGGACTTCGAGTTGGCCTTTGAACAGTGCGACTTGTTGCTGAGCCCGGTGGCACCGACGACGGCTTTCCGGGTCGGAGAACAGGTGGATGACCCGCTGACGATGTATCTGAACGACATCTACACGGTGTCCGTGAATCTGGCCGGCATCCCGGGCATCTCGGTGCCCGTCGCCGAGGCGGCGGACGGACTCCCCATCGGCGCGCAGTTGCTGGCACGCCCGTTTGAAGAAGAGGTCCTGCTGCGGGGCGCCCGCGCCCTCGAGCTTTCCTGCTGACCCGAATCGGAGTCGACCGATATGCGTCTCCCGCGCTGTTGCGCCCTTCTCGCCATCACGATTCTTGCCGGTGGCGCCAACGATGTTGAGGCTGTCAACGACAACGCCGGCACCACCGGCTTCAGCTTTCTCAAGGTGGGTGTCGGCGCCCGTGCTGCCGCCCTGGGTGGTGCCTATACCGCCATCTCCGGAGACCTGGAATCGACGGCCTGGAACCCGGCTGGTGTTTACGACATCGGCGAACGGGCAGCCACTGTGTCGTTGACCAGTTATCTCGTCGACACCGAGGCCGGCTTTCTCAGCCTCGCCCTGCCATCGGGTCCCCGCCTCTGGGCTCTCAGCGTCAACTACTTCACCTATGGCGAGTTGCAGCGCACCGGCGAGGACGGGCTGGCGGATGGCACCTTTGGTGCTTTCGACGTGGCCACGGGAATCTCCGCGGCGCAACCGGTATGGAATGACCGGTTGACCCTTGGCGCCACGGCCAAGTGGATCTATTCGGGCATCGATGACTTCACCGCCGACGCCTGGGCCATCGACCTGGGTGTGCTCGCCCGGGGTCCTGTCCCGGGTATGACCCTCGGTGCCTCCATGTCCAACCTCGGAGCCGTGCGCTCCGGCTTCTCCGAGGGAGACGACGACTCCCTCCCCGTGCTCCTGCGCGCCGGGATCGCCCACCAGCCGGCCCACTTCCCCTTGCCCCTGCTGCTGGTGGCCGACCTGACTGTCCCCAACGACAACGACCCGTACTTCACTTTCGGTGCCGAAGTCAAGCTCGCCGGGGGGCTGACGTTACGTCCTGGGTACAGCCTGCAGCAGTCCGGTCTCGACGGCGACGAGGCGCTGGGTCTGTCCAGCGGCGCCGGTCTCGACCTCAAAGGCATGCGCCTGGACTACGCCTACGCTTCGTTCCCCGCCCTGGGGGATGTGCACCGCATCAGCCTCAGCGGCCGGATCTAGGAATCTCGCTCGGGATCTGTGAGCGCCAGCCGTCGGTATCGTGTCATGACGGTGACAGAGATGCTCCTCCCCTCAACTGTGAGCATTCATCATAAGTCTCTGATTTACATGTAGTTGCTCTGTTCAGAGAACCACTGGACCGGAGCTTGCGATGGGCACACCATGCTGCACCGCCCTGTCGCTCTCTGTCTTTTGCTGGCCAGCCCTCTCGCGGGCCAGTTGTCCCTGGTGCCGGACACGGTCGGCATCGGCCAGCTGCCGGTGGGCGCCCGGCGGGTGGTTCCCCTCTCACTGATCAACACGGATCTCACGCCGGTACTCGTGGAAGGGATCGCCCCCCTCCATCCCTCCCTGTCTCTTCCGGCGCCGCCTGTGACCGGCCCCGCCCGCTGGCTCGCCGGCCAGGACTCGCTCCGTTTCCTGCTTCACGTTACCCCCGTGGAAGCTGGTCCGTTGGTGGCCAGCCTGCGGGGCTGGGGCCTCGCTGACAGCGTCTCCGTCGACGTGCTCGCGGAGGCCGTCGACGTCTTTGTCAGTGAAGTACTCGCCGATCCACCGTCCGGCTTGCCGGGCGACGCCAACGGCGATGGCGAGAGAGAGACCTACGCCGACGAGTTCGTCGAGCTGCGCAACGCCGGTCCCGACACCGTCGACATCTCCGGCTGGCGGCTCGGCGATGATGACACGGCCATCAGCGGGTGGTTCGAGTTTCCAATGACATACCTGCCCCCCGGAGCACGGGCGGTGCTGTTCGGGGGCGGCACGCCAACAACGATCCCCCCCCCGGCCTACGCCGACGACGGCCGCATCGGTGACGGCCTGGCCAACGGCGGCGATCGTGTTCTTCTCATCACGGCCTCGGGTGACACGGCCGATATCGTCGACGGGATCGGCTGGGGGAACGACCGCAGCGTGGTCCGCGAGTCGGCAGGCGAGGCGCCGCAGCCGCACGATGCACCGGCAGATGTGACCGAGCGGTTCTCTCCGGGTCGCGCCGCCTTGACCACGGCCGGGGCAGGCGACGAACCCCGTCGAGTGGCGGCAACTGTCCTCATCGTCGAGATCCTCGCCGATCCGCCGCCTGGAGATGGCGGAGATGCCAACGGGGACGGTGTCCGTGACACGTACGGAGACGAGTTCATCGAACTGCTCAACGTGGCGGATGTCGATGTCGACATCGGTGACTGGTCACTCAGCGACGATGACACCGGTGTCGATTCACGGTTCCGCTTCCCTCCGGGGACGGTTCTGGCCTCGGGCAGCCGCGTGGTTCTCTTCGGCGGGGGTGCGGTTGCCGCCGATCTGCCCGCCCACGTCGATGACGGGCGCATCGGCAACGGCCTGTCAAACGGCGGTGACGAGATCATCCTGCTCGATGCGGCGGGTGACACGGTGGATGCCGTTCATGGCAGCGATTGGCCCGCGGATCGGGCCAGTATCCGCCTGCCGGAACGCTGTCCCTCCGACTGCGCCTGGGTGCCCCATGACGAAGCCGGTCCGGGTGCCGGTCCGTTTTCACCTGGAATGGCGATGTCGACGGCGGACACGACCGCTGCCGCGCCACCGTCGATCGACCTCGTCGATATACGAATCACCGAGGTCTTCCCTGCGCCTCTCCGGTCCGCGGCTGGTGATGCCAACGGCGACGGCCATTCGGACACCTACGAGGACGAGTTTGTCGAGATCCAGAACGCCGGCCCGGACGCCGTGGTCCTGTCCGGGTGGCAGCTGTCTGATGACGATGCCTCTGTCTCCCGGCGATTCACATTTCCGCCGGGCACAGTTCTGCCTGCGGGTGCATATGCCGCCCTCTTCGGCGGCGGCGCTCCCGCCGTCGACGGCGACTTCATCTTCGTTGACGATGGTCGCATCGGCAACGGGCTGACCAACAGCGGCGACCGCATCCTGCTACTCAACGCTCGCGGTGACACCGTAGCCGAAGTGTCGTACGGGAAGGTTGCGGCACGCGATCAATCTCTGGCGTTCCTTGAGGGAGTCCGGCCACACGCCCACGGTGCCCTGCCGGCACGGACGCCGTACTCGCCCGGGGCTCCACGACCCGTGTACGAAGGCTTTGCCGTGGATACTCTGCGGATCACCCTCGGTCGGGCTCCACCCGAACCCGCGCTGTACGGGTTGTTCGCTCATCGCCGCGAGCCTCTGGATGCAAGCTCCATCCGCTGGCGGGCACTCCACGACGATGTCCTCCGTTTTGACGGCAGCACGCCCCGACCCTTGCGCCGGGGAGAGACGCTTCTCGAGGCGTGGCTTCACGGCCAGGTAGTGGCCCGGGCTCCCGCCTTCGTCCGCTACCCCTCACCGGTCAACAGCCCTCCGCGCTTCCTCGACACGCCGCCAACGCACACGTGGGTGGAAGGTGACTTCCGCTACCTGGCGCGTGCTGTGGACGATGAGGGCACAACCCTTTCCTACGCCCCGGTCCAGCTGCCCGACTGGCTGCGGCTGGGACGCTACGATGGCCTGCTGACGGGTCGGTCGCCCCCGCAACCCGGTCGCTTCGAAGTGGTCATCCAGGTTACCGATGGCCAGGGCGGATTGGCGACGCAGGCCTTCTCTCTGACGTCACAGCGGCGGCCCAGGCTGCGCATTGCCGAAGTTCTCGCCGATCCGCCGCCGGGTGCCGCCGGGGATGCCGACGGCGATGGCACGAGACAGACCTGGGCGGACGAATTCGTCGAGCTGGTGAATGACGGCACGGACACGGTACTGCTCGACGGATGGGAGCTCACCGATGCCAGCGGTCGGCGTCCGTACCGATTCCTGGTCGGTACGCGCCTCGAACCCACTGACCGGTTCGTCGTCTTCGGCAGCGACGCCGGCGGCCGTCTGGGTGACGGTCTGGGAAACCGCCGGGACGCGGTCTTCGTCATCGATCCCGCGGGGCCGGAGACCCTGGCCACGGCGCGGTACGATGTGGTTCGTGACCCCGATGAGTCTCTCGTCTGGCCATCGGGCCGGGATTCGCCATCACCACATTCGCAGTGGCCGGGACGCCTGCCTTATTCGCCTGGCGCCAGACGACCACTCGCAGTCGCTCTGCGTCTGGTTCCGCCACGCCTCGATCTGGTCGCGGGTCGGTCAGCGACAGTGCGACCCGTCGTGCGCTTCAGCGACGGTGTGTTCGCCGCCATGCCACGAGAAATCGCCGGTGCCGGATCATGGCACGTCTCCAGCAACGATGTCGAAGTCGAAAGGGGCAGGCTCCGCGGCATCACACCAGGGCAGGCACGTGTCACCTTCCTCGCCCGGGACCTCGAGGCGAGTGCCGAGGTCTCGGTCAGGCCCCCACTGGTGGAACGACTGTCCTTCCGCCCGGCATGGACACGGACGCAGGTAGTTGCGGGTTCGATGCTGAGCTTCAGCGTACGCCTGCAGGGAGAGGACGTCCTGCGCTATTCATGGCGCGCATCGACCCGGGCTGTTGGCCCACCGGGAGAACAGTTCCATGTACGCCGGAGTACCGCCACGACGGATACGGTCGCAGTGCGCGTGTGGCGCCCGGGTGGCGCCTTTGGACAGGATGAGCGCGTCGAGCGTGAGTGGATCCTGACTTCGAATCACCCCCCGGAGGTGGCGACACTGACGGCGACGGGCCTGATCGCAGGGCGGGAATTCGTGGCGACCATCGGCGCCACCGACCTCGACGACGATGTCGTCGCCCTGTCTCTCGACCTGGGCCCCGAGGGTTTGCGACTCGGTGTTCGTGATGGTCAGCTTCGCTGGACGCCGACGTCAGCGCAGGTGGGGGCTCACACGGTACGCGTGCGGGCCAGCGATGGACAGGCCTCAACTACCGCTGACTTCGTGTTGCACGTCGTGGAGGGCGCCGGACGCCCGGCGGGGTCTTCCGGGTGCACGGAAGCTCTCGCGGTGACACCCAACCCCTTCCGCGATGCCGCCCTGTTGCGACTGTGCCCGCCACCGGAGTCGGCGATGCGTGTCGACATCTTCGACGTGCGTGGTCGGCTTCTCCGGCAGCTCCGCTGGCCCCCTGGTCGCCGCGATCTGTCCTGGGATGGCGACGATCGCGCGGGTCGCACCGTCGCTTCCGGAGTCTACTTCTTCGAGGTCCGCTCGTCGACGCAGCGGTTGCATGCGCGAGCCGTGCGCCTACGGTAATGCTAATGCAGATGCTATCTGCTGTAGGCCTCCTTGAAATCGTGCACAGCGTCATGCAGGGCTTTCGTGTTCTTCAAGTCCGTCGTCTGCTTACTCTTCATCGCATAGACGAGCACCTTGTGCAGCATGGCCAGGTGATCCCGGTATGCCTCGACGGCTTCGTCATCTGATGGATCGGGTATCTTGATCCGCTGCGTCATGAAATACTGCGTGACGATCTCACGCATGTGATCGGCATGCTTCTCTTTATTGAGCACCCAGCGCGTGATCTGGTTGGCATTGGTCGCCGGATCGGCCGACAGGTCGGTGATCAGCTTCATCGACTTGGCGATGGTCGTGACATCCTCATCGAGCATGGAAAATCGCAGGTCGTCACCGTAGATGCCGCAAGGGATCTCGCAATGTGCGCGCGCTTCGGTCTGGACGATGAACGTGGCGGCAAAGGTGCATAGAAGCAGCAGTCTGGAACTCATTCTCCAACCCCTTTCGTGTCGGCTACAGGTCGTTGGCTAGTCTACCCGCCGACAGATGACATCGCAACCCACGGCGCATCGCTCGCCTTCGGCCAAGAAAAACACCCTCCTGGCGAGCTTGTTGCTCGAAGCCGGGAGGGCAATTCTGCGGGACGTCCGCCGGGATGGAGGCCGAATCAGTCCACCTGGCCCGGCTCCTCCAGGTCGCTGATCTGATCCCGAATGCGCGCGGCCTCTTCATAGGCTTCTTCGGCCACGAGACGATCGAGTTGTGCCCGGAGGGCTTCGAGCTCGCTGGGCGGGGTGCCGTCGCGCGACGCCGGCACAGCCTGCCCCGTCGGCAGCAGGGCTCCGTCCTTGGCGATCTTCAGCTCCAGCAGGCTCTGCAGGCTGTCGGCCTCCTCTGGCTCACCTTCTTCCAGATTCTCGTCATCATCTTCGACTGCGGCGCCGGACATCTCCTCGCCTAGCTCGGCGATATTCAGCATGCCGCTCAACTCACGCCCTGCTTCTTCCATCACCTCCGGACTCATGAAGATGGGGATCGCCATCAACGTGGCCAGGATCATGCCGTCGCTCGGGCGGCAGTCAAGGTAGAACACTTCGTCCTGCGTCTGTATCAGCAGATAGGCGTGGAAGGTCTCGGCCTTCAGCGTGTGAATGACGAGTTGATGCACCTTGCCTTTCACGCGCTCGAGCAGGTTCTGCAGCAGATTGTGCGTCAGAGGTCGCGGAAAGGTTGCCCCCTGCATGGCCATCACCAGGTACTGCCCTTCGGGGCAACCGATGGAGATCGGCACGAACCTGTCTTCCTCTCCCTTGAGCACGACAAGAAAAGACTCGGGTGGCGTCACATCCGGATAGGGATAGATTCGCCAGATCTCGACGGGCAGGAGGTGTTCGTTTTTTGTTTTTCGCATTGGGGCGCGCCGCCTTGACAGGTACCATTGCGGCTCGTCCCAAATATACCTGATCGCGAGTGAGAATCAAGCAGGCGTCGCGCCTCTGATTACATCAATCCCTGCTCCTTGAGGCTGAGGAATTCGCCCTCGCTGAGGATGATGTGATCGAGGATATCGATGCCCATGATGCGGCCGGCGTCCATGAGACGTCGCGTCAGATCGATATCTTCACGACTCGGTGTGGCATCCCCCGATGGGTGGTTGTGCGCCAGAATGATACTGGCCGCCGTACGGGCGATGGCCACTTGGAACACTTCCCGCGGATGTACGATGGAGGCCGAGAGCGAACCGATGGAGATCACCTCCTTGTGCGTGACCTGATTGCGCGCGTTGAGATAGAGGCAGAGGAAATGCTCCTTCCTCTGGTCACGGATCTCCGCCAAGAGAGGCACTGCATCTGCAGGGCACGAGATCACCGGTTGCGCCCCCAATCCCTTCTGCAACCCGCGTCGGGCCAGTTCGAAGGCAGCCACGAGCAGGGCCGATTTCACCCGCCCCACTCCCCGCAGTCGACACAGCATGTCCGGCTCCATGGTTACCAGTTCCTCCTTGGGATGGACCTCGAGAATCTGGCGTGCCACTTCGAGGACCCCGTGGCCCCGGTAGCCGGTACCGAGGACGACGGCCAGCAGTTCATCATCACGCAGGCCCTGTACACCGTGGCGGGACAGCCGTTCACGGGGCAGATCTTCCACGTCCGCGTGTCGACCGTTGGCCGGCGTCGCTTCTCGAACCCCCAGGGTGTATGTGTCGGTCATGAGTCTCGGCCCTTCTGCTGCTCGTGGGGGGCACAGGCCACACGACTGTGGTCTGCGGTACACGTCGGTGCCGTCTTCTGCGGACCGATGCCCGGTGGTAAGCAGTCTGCGTACCAGACGCTCGCAGTGGCCTCCCTTATATTCTGCTGGCCTCGATGATGTCATCCAACCACACCTCGACCGCCCTGGGCACGCCGGGCGCGCTGTTGTCCGGCGTCCTGCTGGCCCTGGCCTTCCCCTGCCACCCCGACAATCCTCTCGCCCCTCTCTACAGCGGTCTGTGGGCATGGATCGCCCTGGCACCCCTGCTCGTCGTCCTCGCCACCGCCACCAGTCGACGACGTGCCTTCCGCCTGGGCGCTTCGACGGGTTTCCTCTTCCACCTGCTCAGTCTCTATTGGATCGGCAACACCCAGGGCGGGGGCGCCGCCGTCATCGCCGGTGCCATTCTGGGCTCCGCCTGGTTGAGCCTGTTCACCGGCGCCTTCGCCCTGGCCCAGTCTGTGCTCCTGCTGCGGTTCGGTCTCTTTGCCCTGCTGACCGCGCCGGTCCTGTGGACATCGGTGGAGTACCTGCTGTCGCTGGGCGAGCTGGGGTTTCCCTGGCTGCTGCTCGCCCACAGCCAGGCCGCCTTTCCCCTCCTGCTGCAACCGGCCACCGTCACTGGCGCCTACGGTGTGTCCTTCGCCATCGCCGGTTCTTCGACGCTGATCGCCATGGCGTTCCATCGACGGTCGACAGGCCCACGGTGGCTGGCAGCCGGTCTGGCAGTACCCGCCTGCATCGCCGTGTACGGCGCCCTCGTGATGGAAGCCGAAGCACCGGGAGACGTACGTGTCACCGTCGTACAGAACAACATGGGCCTGGAGAAGTGGCAGGCCGGGGGACTGGAGGCAAGTCTGGCGTCCCTTGGCGCTCTGAGCCGGGAAGGTATGGAGTCTTCGCCGGATCTGATCATCTGGCCCGAAACGGCGGTGCCATGCAACCTGGCATGGAGTGCTGATTGCAGACGGCGCCTCCGGGCGTTGACGGTGGAGCTGGGCACGCCCATCCTGACAGGCGGACCGGACACGAATGCAGAAACGCGGCAACCCTACAACTCCGCCTTCCTCTTCCAGCCACACACGCGGGATGTGCCGAGTTACGCCAAGACGCACCTCGTACCCTTCGGCGAACGCACACCCTGGCGCGATACACTGCCGCTGCTGCGTGACATCGACTGGTCCGCCCTGACGGGAGATCTGGGACCGGCGGAGTTCGCCCCGGGAACGCGACGGACGCTGTTTCCGGTAGCATCCGCCTCGGATAGCTCGCCACCCGCGCCAACGGCCCGGTTCGCCGTCCTGATCTGTTTTGAGTCGGTGTTTCCTGACCTGGTGCGCAGATCCGTCGGCAATGGCGCCGACTTCCTCGTCATCATCACCAACGATTCGTGGTTCGGCGCCACTGCGGGACCGTACCAGCATGCCGGCATCGCCAGCATCCGCGCCGTCGAGAACCGCACGGCCATCGCCCGTTGCGCTACCAACGGCATCTCGTTATTCATAGATCGCTTCGGTCGTACCCGCCTGCAGACAGAACATGGTGTGGCGGCCGTGCGTACCGGCGAGGTGGTCCGGCGCCAGGGCAGTACGTTCTACACGCGCCACGGCGATCTGTTTGCCGGCGCGAACCTGCTTCTTTCCTTCCTCCTGCTGCTGGCGGTGCGCCTGAAGCCGCCAGCTTCCCTGGACGACCATGACTGACGAAGCTCCCGACCCCGCTGATGCCACCTCGACCGATGACGATGGCGGGGAGGAAACACCGGGAATGCCCTTCCTCGATCATCTCGAGGAACTGCGCTGGCGAATCCTCAAGGCCCTGACATCGATCGTGCTCGGTGCGGCCGTCTGCTTCGCCTTCTCCGATCCGCTGCTCCACCTGCTCACGACCCCGTATGAGGACGCCGTCCACAGCCTTCAGGAACAGGGCTCGCCGGGACCGGTGGAGGCCATCAAACGCTGGCTGGAGGAAATCCGCGGACGGCAGGTCGAGGAGGCCCCGGTAGAGGAGGCAACACGATCCAAAGTCCCCTACAATCGCCAGCTGCAGTCACTGAAGGTGATGACCTGGTTCTTCGTCAGCCTGCAGGTGGCGCTTCTCGGCGGCCTGATTCTGGCGTTGCCCGTCGTGTTCTATCAGTTCTGGCAGTTCGTCGCGCCAGGCCTGCTGTCGACGGAGAAGAGGCTGTTTCTGCCGATCGTCGCCATGAGTGTCGTCTGCTTCACCGCGGGTGCTGCCGTAGCCCACAGTCTCGTGCTGCCTATCGGGCTGCGGTTCTTCCTCAGCCTCGAACCGAAAGACATGACCTCTCAGTGGGCGGTGGATGAATACATCGGCTTTGTTCTGCGGCTCATCTTCGGCTTCGGGATCGTCTTTGAAATGCCCGTAGTCAGCCTGTTCCTGGCACGCCTGGGTGTGATCACAGCCGACTACCTGCGCGGCATTCGACGCTATGGCGTCGTCGTGATCTTCGTACTTTCCGCTGTCTTCACACCACCCGATCCGCTGTCCCAGATGATGATGGCCCTGCCCCTGCTCGGCCTGTACGAGATCAGTATCTGGGTCGCGGTCATCGCCGGACGTCGACGCAAATCGGAGCCCGACGACGACGACACACTCGACGATTGAAAAAAAACGCGTCCAGTCGCAACGAGCGACTGGACGCGTGGTGTTGTGACTTGTCAGATGGCGGAGGTCAGAAGTTGACGCCCAGCCCGGCGGCGGCCCGCAGGTTGCTGGCGTCGATCACGCCATTCCATTCCAGCACCCGCTGGTACCCCCCCCTCCAGCTGCAGACTCCAGCCGCCGCCGGCCAACGGCAGTTCGAGACCGCCGACGGCGTTGAAGCCCATTTTGTAGGCCGTGTCGTCGAGGTTGGCGGTAGAATCCCAGGCCAGCTGATGCATGCCTGCACCCAGACCGATGTACGGCCCGGCGCGGCCCACGCCGCGGAACAGGAACTGTCCGTCGAGTTCGACCGACAGCTGGGTCACGTCCGCATCGCCGCCGAGGGGTTCACCCGAGACGCGGTACGTCAGCGCCAGTCGGAGGCGCCGGGTGAAAGCCTTGGACAGGCGCAGCCCCAACGCCGCACCGCCGACATCGTCGGCGCCGGTGAGACGGTTGTTGACGTACAGCAGGTCGACACCCTTGTCGCCATCGAGACCGCCCAGGATCATGATCGAACGACTGCGATCCACCATCTCTGGCGGCTCCCCGACTTCCTGAGACAGCAACCGGGCATCGAGGCCCGGCGCTGCCGCCTCCCACGTTCCGGTGGCGACGGCTCGCTGCAGCACGGCGACCTCTTCTCCCGGCTCGACGAGATACGTCTCGGCAATAGAGAAGCCGTCGAACACACGCAGGACTCTGACCTTGGCAACCGGAACATAGAGTCCCATCTCCTCGCGCAGCACGACAAAGGTCTGCCCCGGGGCGACCCCGGCGGGCGAGCCGATGTCGAGGTAGGCCAGAGCGGGCGTCACTTTGATGACGTAATGCGCCGCTCCCAGAGGATCATCGGAGACACCGTCGGTCACCCTCTGCTCCTCTGCCGGTACGACAGTCGGGACCGTCAGCAGCAATGCGGCCAGTGCGACCAGAGCAACGACGGGCCGGTAGGCCTTTGCGGTTCTCTTATTCATCGTCGTCGTCCTCGTCTTCATCTTCCAGATAGCTGTCATACTCGTCATCGTCGAATTCCTCGAGGCCCTCCATGACGTCGGTGTAGCGCTTGCGAATGACCAGAAAAACCATGATCAGCATCGCCAGCGTCAGCCCGACTCCGGCTGCCAGATGATAGACACTCGAGTACCATGGGACATCCTCGTCCACTGTCAGATCGTCGACCGGAACCGGTTTCAGCTCTTCTTCGACGAGGACATCCTCCGCCTCGTCATCCTCGCCCGAACCGAAACCGAACATTGCCAGCAGTCCTGGTGAGTCGGCCTCTTCCTGTACTTGCGCCATCGACACAGGCGTTGCCATCTCCTCCATCTGCAGCGAATCGCCGACTACCTCGATCAGCAGCGTCTTGCCGGCGGCACGCAGCCGCACCTCCGTGTCCGGCGCGTAGCGCACGGTGAACTCCTTGTAGTCGTCCTGACGATACTCACCGCTCAGAACGGAGGAGAGTCGGAAGTGGTCTTCGCTCTGCTGTTCCTCCATCTCTACCAGCCGCTGGTCGATGGAGGTGAGGTAGGAGCGCATGGCCGTGATCTCGTCCCACGCCTTGCGTGCGAAGGCGGGGTAGCTGCGCAGGTCGTCATCCCGCTCCTGGACGCGCTCGACCGTTGCCTTGAGGGCTTCCATCTCCTGCATCACCGTCGACACCTCGGGTACCGCCGACGCAGCAACGGGTTCGAACTCGGCCAGATCTCCGGCCATGGGCTCGGAATACAGCTTGACGATGCCGCCGCGGGACCGATGCTCGCTGACCTCGAAGATGTGCACGGTGCCCACCGGTTCCTGCGGTACGCCCAGGACCTCGCCGGTGAGAGGATGGATGATCGGCTCGCTCTCACGGAGCAAGGTGACCTGCGAGGCCACATTCAAGCCTGCGAGCCGACCGGCACCCAGCACGACCTCGGTGCCCTCAACGGCGACGATCTCAGTCATCGCCATCCGTTCGAGAGCACCTGCGTCGAGTGCAGAGCCGGCCCAGGCGATAGTCACCACGGCCAGCCAGAGCGGCCAGCTGCGGTCCCATCGGCGACGGGGGGAGGGGAGAGTTGGGTTCATAGTCTAGAGTTTCCGTGTGCCGTGATCGGTGAGGGTTACAGCGAGACTGCCCTGCTCGTCTCGAGGCCAGGTCTGGCGGCCTACCATGCCAATTCCGGGTGCGTAGAACGATGAATAGGAGACAGGGCCTTTGAGGCCCGTATCCTCGAGGGCGCGAAACCGGGTCACCACCTCGAGACAGTCGTCGAAACGCTGGCCGGCCACCACGAGGGACGTGTCGGCGGCACCGACCCACTTCTCAATCTGCATTCCCTGACTGCGGTAGACGACGGGTGGGGATCCCCCTGCCGTTTCCACGGGAATGATATTGACGCCGCCGCTCGAACCCATCTCGTACACCTTGCCCTCTTCGAGGTAGACGACGCCGTCGTCGTCGAAAATGAACAACTCCTTGCCATCATCCCGCGACTCGCGGCGTACGATGACCCGCTCGATCTCGGTGACCACGTCGCTGCCGGGCTCCTGGTAACGGTAGACCCAGAATCTGCCCACCTGCAGCGGATAGTGATCGGCAAGCGGCCGGTCCTCGACCACTTCCGGGGCCACCGCCGGGATCACTTCCGAGGGCGCCTCCGGCACCGTGGCTGACGTCTCGGTGACGGCTGGCGGCGACATCGCTGCCGTGGCCGGCGAAACATCCGTCAGTTGTGTTGCCACGAGTCCTGCCAGTGACACCGCCACCAGCAGGGCTCCGCTGAGGCCGGCTACCCGGCCTGCTGCCCGTTGCATATCTGTCGCCGTCATGCCTTGCCGTCCTCGCCCCATATATCGGTTAAGGCTTTGAAATCTTTACGTTTACGCGAGTCCTTAGTGCCCGGAAGGCAAGCCCCATACAACATGTGGTGGAACACCCGCCGGGGGTGGGGATCACCATGCGGGGGTCGACGCCGTTCGACGCCTCCCCGTATATTCTGCGCCTTCCGCCAAAGAAGATAAGAAGGAGACACCCATGACCCAGAACACGACACGCGTCGGCCTCATCGGTTTCGGCCTGATCGGCTCCGCCGTACGCGACATGATCGACAAGGACGATGACAACGGGATGGAGGTCGTCTTCATCCACGATCAGGACACGTCGAGGCTGCAGGATCTCGGGGACCTCGGACTCGAGGATCTGTCGAAGTTCGACGAACGCGGTGCCGATCTCGTCGTCGAGATGGCCCATCCCGCCGTGACCCGTGAATGGGGTACGAAGATCCTGGAGAAGACCAACTACATGTTCATCTCCGTCACGGCCCTGGCCGATCGTGAGCTGGAGCAGGCCATCGAAGCGACGTCAAGGAAGCACGGCCATCGCGCTTATGTCCCGCACGGCGGTGTCGTCGGCATGGACGCTCTGCTCGAAAACCGAGACGTCTGGGACAGCGTCGACGTGGTCATGAAGAAGCCACCGAAGAACGTGGATTGTGCGGCCGTCGGCCTCGATCCGGACGACATCAAGGAAGAGACGGTCCTCTATGACGGGCCCACGCGCGGCATCTGCCCGAAGTTTCCGCGCAATGTCAACACACACGCTGCCATCGCCTACGCCGGCATCGGATTCGACCGCACGCACTCGATCCTCGTCGTCAATCCGGAGTGGACCGAAGCGATTGTCGAGATCCATGCCAAAGGTCCGGGGATCGAGCTCAATGTGTCACGGATCGAAGGGATCACCGGCGTCACCGGTGCGAGCACCCCGGCCTCCATCTACAACACCGTGCAGATGATCGGCTCCACCGGATCCGGCATCCACCTGCGGTGAAGCCCTTCGCCGCCGCACCGACGGCCATCCCCCGCTCTGGAATTCGCGAGATCATGGACCTGGCGTGGGCCACGCCGGGAGCTATCCATCTCGAGGTGGGCCAGCCCGATTTCGACACACCTGAGCACATCGTCGAAGCCACCTGTCGCTACGCGCGCGAGGGTCACACGCGCTACGTCCCCAACGGCGGCGTCGACCCGCTGCGGGAAGCGGCCGCCCGGTACGTGCAGGACCGGACCGGCGTCGAGACGGGCGCCGAGAACATTCTCGTCACCCAGGGAGCCGTGCTGAGCATGGCCACCGCCTTCCTGTCGCTGACCGATCCCGGGGACGAGGTGCTGCTGCCGGATCCCGGCTGGCCGAACTACGCCATGGCCCTGTCACTCTTTCAGGGGCGCCCGGTGTACTACGACCTGCGCGCGGAGAACTCGTTCCTGCCTGATCCGGAGCAGATCGAGGGACTGATCACGCCCCGTACGAAGCTGTTGCTGTTGTGCAGCCCCTCGAACCCGACGGGGCAGGTACACGACGAAGGCCTGACGAAAGCGCTGATGGATGTCGCTCGCCGACACGACCTGTGGGTGCTGGCGGACGAGATCTACGGCGAGATCGTCTTCGACGGGTCCTCTCACGTCAGCTGTGTCAGCCATGACCCGGATGGACGAGTGCTGCTGGTGTCGGGAATGTCGAAGGCCTACGCCATGACCGGCTACCGCGTCGGCTTCACACGGGCCTGTACCGAATACATCGACATGGCCAGCAAGCTGCAGGAGCCGCTGGTCTCCTGCGGCGTCGGTTTCTCCCAGATGGCGGCCGTCGAGGCTCTCGAGGGCCCGCAGGACTGTGTCGGTGCCATGCGTGACGCGTACCAGCGCCGCCGCGACGTCGCCATCGAGGTGTTGCGGCAATACGATCTCTACCGCTATACCCCGGGCGGCGCCTTCTACCTGCTGATCGACATCTCAGCCTCGGGCATGGAGTCTCTCGAATTCTGCCACGAGTTGATCAGGGAGCACAAGGTGGCGGTTGCTCCAGGCAGCACCTTCGGCAAGGTCTGTGCCGATCACGTTCGGATTTCGATTGCGTCACCGGAAGAAAACGTCCGCGAAGGCGTGCGACGGATCTGCGAGATGGTCCAGGAAAAAGCGTCTACGGTGGTGCCGACAGCTTAACATCGGACTTGCCCCTCCGGAGGCAGTGCAACCGCCTGCGGTTCGACTCGGCTCGCGTCGACGTCGGTGGATCGCCTACGAACCGCCAAAGGAGCCCGGGGACGGGGGTGGCGAGGCCGGGTCGGGCTCCTCATCGCCCCGCCACAGGCGCTGCATCTCCTCGTCGCGCTGTAGCAGATCGTTCAGGTCCCCGCGAGCGTGGACCCGCCCGTCCTTGAGCACGATGATCTGATCGGCATGGCGCAGCGCCGGCCGCCGGTGCGAGACCACGAGGCAGGTCTGGCCGGCGTCGGTGCCGCGACGCTCGAACATACGTGTCCACAACGTCTGCTCCGTCTCTACGTCGAGAGCGCTCGACAGATCGTCGAAGACAAACAGCTCCGGCGAGCGGGCGAGCATGCGGGCCGCGGCGACACGCTGCATCTGGCCGCCGGACAGGCGCACGCCCTTGGGGCCGACCATGGTGTCCAGACCGTGGTCGAGGGCCTCGAGATCCTCCTCGAGCACAGCGGCGTGAATCGCTGCCGCCAGGTCGACATCGTCGTCTGACAACCCCATCAGCAGATTCTCCCGCAGAGCGGCGCTGTAGAGCCACGGCACCTGGGGTGTATAGGCAGACCGCGGTGGCACGAAGAACGAGGCGGGATCCGCCACGGACTCTCCGTTCCAGTGGATGCCCCCGCGGTCCTTTGGCAGCAGTCCGAGCAGAGCCCGCAGGAGAGTGGTCTTGCCTGACCCGATGCGGCCGGTGATGACCGTGAAGGAGCCGCGCTCGATGGACAGATCCACGCCCTCCACACCACGCCCCGAATCCGGATGATGGAAGGTGAGGTCGCGGATCTCGAGTCGCTGCAGCCGGTCCTCGGCTGAACGTACCGGCTGCGGCACCGGGGGTGCATCGTCATTCAGGTAGATGGGTCCGTGGGCCACCAGATCCTCGTCGGGGGCGCCGCGCATGATCTTGCGCATGCGTTCGAAGGACACGGCCAGCTGCTTGAAGCGGGCGTACGTGGAGCCGAACATCCACGTCATCTCCGCCAGGCCGGGCAGGTAGTAGACGAACAGCGCGAAGTCGCCCACGGTGAATTCTCGTGAGCGCATCTTCTGCGCCGCCAGGATCATGATCAGCGCCGTGGAGATGTTGACGGCGTTGCGGAAGACCGAATCCATCAACTGGTCGAACAGTCGGTCACGCAGGGCCGTGCGGGACCGCTGCTGATTGAGCGTGGCGAAGTGCTCGATCATCGAGTTTTCAGCCGTGGCTACCTTCACGGCCTGCACGGCGCCAAACAGCTCGCCGATGAATCCCGTCACGTTGCCCGCCGCCTCGCGGGCGGCCTTTCGCAGGGCGGCGATACGCATGCGCAACACGTAGACAAAGCCGGTGACGGCCATGATCGGCACCAGGCAGATCAGCGTGATGTACGGGTCAATCCACATCATGATGGCGATGGACAGCGCCCCGTTGATGATGGAGGCAATCCAGTCATTGACCCGCAACGGGAACCAGCGGGTCTCGTCCACGTCACCCCGGAAGCGACTGATCGCCTCCCCTGCAGAGCCTTCGAGGGCACTGGCCCCCGGCAGCTGGAAGATGCGACCGAGCATGTTCTTCTGCAGCAGGGCGGCGATGCGGTAGCCCAGCGGTACGTTTGTTGTCACGATGAAGATCATGCCGGCCAGACGTCCAAGACCGCCGGCGATGATCAGCGCTACCAGTGTCCACAGGCCAAAGCTGGTGGGGGCGTCCCCGGTGATGAGGTTGAAGAACTCGCGGTTGACGAGGCCGGGCAGCTGGTAGGCGAGAAAGATGACCGTGATCCCTCCCATATTGCCGAGCCAGTACCAGCGTACGTAACTGATGCTGCGCACCACGGTCCGGAAGTGGTTCATGCCAGCAACTCCGACAGCCCCGTCTGCAGCAGGCTGTGAAAGCGCGTCTCCGGATCGGCGGCCAGGGCCTCACGGTCGCCCTTCTCGGCGATGCGCCCGTCATCGAGAATGACGATCTCGTCGGCGCGAGCCACCGTAGCCAGACGGTGGGCGATGATGATCCCCGTGCGCTGGTCGAGCAGGTGATCGATGGCGCGCTCGATCTGCGCCTCGGTGGCCGGATCGAGTCGGGAGGAGGCCTCGTCGAGAATCACCAGACCGGGATCCTTGAGAAAGACACGGGTGAACACGAGCAGTTGCGCCTCCCCCGCCGACAGGCCGCCGTCACCGCTCTGCAGCTCGGTGTCGAGACCGTCCGACAGGGCGCCGAACCAGTCGCCGAGGCCCATGGTGTCGATCACGTCCTGGATATGGCCGTCCGGGATGGACGCGTCGAAGAAAGTCAGGTTGTCGCGCACCGTGCCACGAAACAGCTGCACACTCTGGGTGACGATGCCGACCCGGTGGCGCAGCTGTGCCGGCTCCAGACTGCAGATGTCGGCCCCCCCGAGCCAGATCTTTCCCTGCTGCACATCGTAGAGGCGGAACAGCAGACGTGAAATCGTCGTCTTGCCGCTGCCGGTACGGCCCAGCAGACCGACGACACGGCCGGGGGCGATGTCGAGGTCGATGTCGTGCAGTACCGGCTCGTCCGGATCGTAGCCGAAGGTCACCTTGTCGAAGGTGACTCGCAGCGGTCCGGTCGCGGCCAGCGTGGCCGATTCGCCCATCACACCTGGCTGCACATCGATTGCCGTCGACTGCCGGCGCAACTCATCGATTCGCCCGATACTGGCACCGGCGCGCTGGAAATCCTCCATCTCGCGCGTCAACCGCTCCAGCGGCCGAAACAGGATCTCGGTGTACCAGATGAGCTCGAGCACGCCACCCGCGGTCATTTCGACCGGGTACAGCAGGTAACCTGACCCGAGTGCGATCAGGTGGCCGATCAGGTGAAACCCGGTGGTCGAACCCCACAACCGTACGTTCTTCAGGCTCGCCGTCCGTTCCGTGCGCAGTCGCTTGCCGCGTGGTGGTAGAGCAGGTTCATCGAGTTGGCCTGGCCGCCGTTGGCCCGGATGTCTTCCGTGCCGGACAGGTGTTCCTCGAGAAAGCCGAACAGGCCGGCGTTGGCCTCGCGCGCCTGCTTCCATGCGGGTACGGCCGTGTTGCGCAACACGGCCAGTCCGAAAAGCGTGACGAGGGCGTATACCGACATGGCGGCGCCGATGCGCCAGTCGATGGTATACAGCAGGACGAGGACACCGATCAGCAGCAGGATGCTGCCGAGAACGCGCACCGTGAACTGGGAAAAAAAGTTGGCCAGATGACCGACGTCGCCATCGACGCGCTCGATCATCTCCCCCGGGGTGCGCTTGTTGTGGAAGGACATGTCGAGGCGCAGGCAGTGCATGGCCAGGTCTTCGCGCAGCTGGTTCGTCGCCGTCCAGGCCAGCTTCTCGCTCACGTACCTGGCACCGATGGCCAGCACCTGGTGTACGATGGAGACACCGAGGAACAGGAGCCCGACGTACGTCACTTCGTCGAGAGGAGAGTCAGAGCGCGCCGTGTCGACGAAGGTGCGCAGAATCCTGGGGGTAAGCAGCTGCAGGCCGTTGCTGGCCAGCAGCAGGAAAACGAGCGAACGGACGAGGCCGCGGTGGGGGAGCAGGTAGCGCGAGAGCATCTCGCGCACACGATTGGGTGAAGAAGGCATTCAGACTCGCTCTGGGGGTCGACATCGGGTCGGGGACCGATGCTGCATCAACGAACATTCACTGATGGAACAATGGCAACCCGCTGCACCGAGATTCAGCCGGGCAGCGTTGCGAGCCCTTCGTCAGGTGTGCCGGCGCAGATCCTCGTCGGCCTGCAGGCGTTCGAGCACTTCCTTCACCCGCTGCGCCTGATCCTTGGGAATCACCAGCAGGGCATCCTCGGTGTCGACAACGATGAGATCCTCCACACCGACGAGAGCGACCACCTTGTCCCGCAGGCCGTAGGCAGTGCTGTTACGGGAATCGATGCTCAGAACGTTGCCCCGCAGCAGGTTGCCATCGCTGTCGGCGGCCAGCACGTCGGTCAGTGCCGCCCAACTGCCGATGTCCCCCCAGTTCATGTCACCTTCGAGGGTGGCCACATGGGGCGCCGGTTCGATGATGGCGTTGTCCACGGCGATGTTCGGCATACCCGCGTATTCACGTGCCAGCACCGGTCGCCAGTCGCCGTCAGCGGCAGCCGAACCGATCGCGTCGGCCCGGCGATGGATCTCGGGGACAAAGCGCTCGAACAGATCCAGTACCGTGCGCGCCTGCCACACGAACATGTTCGAATTCCACAGGTAGCGACCGCTGTCCACGTACTGGTGAGCCCGTTCGGCGTCGGGTTTCTCGGTGAACTCGCTGACGTGGTAGACGGCGTCGGCGCCGCTGCGGCACAACGGCTCCCCCTTGCCGATGTACCCGTATCCCGTTTCGGCCCGCGTCGGCTTGACCCCCACGGTGAACAGATAGTCCGGATACTCGTCGACGGCACCCGCCGCCACCGTCAGCATCCGGTTGAACTCGTCCGGCTTGCCGATGTAGTGATCGGATCCGAGACTGGCGATCGTACACCCCGGCCAGCGGGCTTCCAGCAGGGCACATTCGAGGGCCACCGCCGGACCCGTGTTGCGCAGGGCAGGTTCGACGATGAGGTGGTCCTCGGGCAGATCGGGCAGCTGCTCGCGCACGAGGCCCTCCATACCGGCGCCGGTGGACACGTAAATGTCCTCCACACCGGCGATGGGGGCGATGCGCGCCACCGCCTGCTGCAGCATGGTCTGCTCGCCGGCCATGGCGTGGAACTGCTTCGGCTTTGTCTGGCGGCTGTAGGGCCACAGGCGTGTGCCGACGCCGCCGGCACGGATGACGAACTTCAACATCCCGGTCTCGCCTCCAGAAAACGCAGGTCTTCTCCTGCTGGTAGAATCTCGATGTCGCGTCCGGCTGGGATCAGCGCCGTCTGCGCCAGGCTGAGATCCAGACCGGCGAAGCGTCCTTCCCCAGCGATGACGGTGACCGCGGCAAAGGCATCTGTCGTCTGCAGCGAGTTGGTTTCAGACCCGTGCAGGACAAGGGAAAACTCCTCGGCATCGACGAGGCTGGTGCCGCCCCGTTCCGGGACCGGCGCCGGTTCGGGACGCGGGATGTTCCCGTCAAAGGCCGTCACCGCCAGGCCGCGATCGATGTGCAGCTCCCGCGGTTGGCCATCGAGGCCGAGACGGCCGTAGTCATACAGACGAAAGGTCAGATCGCTCGACTGCTGCACCTCGTAGACCATGACGCCGCGACAGAGGGCGTGAACGGTGCCCGCCTTGAGGAAGACGACATCGTCCTCCCCGACATCCTGATAGAGCACGACGTCCTCCGCCCGATCTTCGGTCAGAGCCTGGCGCAGGGTCCCTTGGTCTGCTCCCTCCTGCAGCCCCAGAGCCAGCCGCGACCCGTCAGAGCGCAGCACAAACCAGGCCTCGGTCTTGCCGAACCTGCCCAGGCCCTCGGCCCGGGCGTAGACATCGTCGGGATGGACCTGGATGGACAGGTCGTCCTGGGCGTCGATGAGTTTGATCAGCAGGGGAAAATCGTCGCCGTAGCGGGCGGTGATCGCCGCGCCGACGAGCTCTTCACCGTAGCGCGTCAGCACCTGCCGCAGACCGAGGCCACACATCGGCCCGGAGCGCACGATGCTGTCCTGCTCCGGCAGCGCCGAGACCTCGAAGGATTCGCCGATGGGCACGTCCGGTGGCAGATCCTTACCGAAGTCCTGCAGACGGCGCCCCCCCCAGACGATCTCGCGCAGGTAGGGCTCAAGGGGCAGTATGTCGGGCAAAGGCGGGTTCATCACCCGCCAAATCTACACGAAGGTCTCGCTGGCGTCACCGCGGGTGATGACGATCTGGCCCTGGTCCTCGAGTTGACGGCACTGCTGCACGATGCGCAGCTGCACCTCCTCGACTTCACTCAGTCGCATGGGACCCTGGAACTCCATCTCCTCGGTGATGAAGTCGCGGACACGCTCGGACATGTTGCCCAGCACCTTGTCCTTGAGCTCCTCTTCGGCCCCCTTCAGCGCGATCACCAGGTCCTTCTGCTCCACTTCCTTCATAAGCACCTGCAGCTCACGGTCGGTGAGCTTCACCAGATCGTTGAACACGAACATCATGTTGCGCACTTCCTCGGCGAGATCGGGATCGGTACCGTCCATGCGGTCGAGGACGTTTTTCTCGACACTGGATCCGGTGAGATTGAGGATGTCGGCCACGACCTTTGGTCCGCCCACATCCTGGTTGCCGCCGAGGATGTCGCGCAGGTTCGCCTCCAGGCTCTCCTCGATCTGCTTGAGCACGTTGGGCGTGATGTTTTCCATCGTCGCGATGCGATAGGCCACATCCGCCTGCATTCGTTCAGGCAGATGGGCGAGTATTCCCGAGCCCTGTTCCGGTTCGAGCTGCGACAGGATCAGGGCGATAGTCTGCGGGTGCTCGTGAGAGATGAAGGGGGCGATCTGCTGAGGTGACACGTTCTTCAGGATGTAGAATCCCGAGGTCGTGCGGGTGTTCACCCGGTCCAGGATCTCCTGCGCCTTGAGCGGTCCCACCGCCCGCTCGAGCACATCACGGGCGAAGTCGACCCCGCCCTGAGTGATCCACTGGCCCGCCATCAGGTGCTGCTCAAACTCCTCCAGCACCTGGTCCATGATCTTCGGCGTCACGTTCTTCAGCGCCGCGATGGCCTGGGTGATCTCCTCGATCTCATAGTCCGAGAGGAACTTCATGACCTGCCCGGAGGCATCCTGGCCGAGAGCGACCATGAGGATGGCCACCTTGTGGAGGGTCGGCAGTCCCTCTTCCTCCGCCTTGTCGGCGGCGGGCTCCTGCTGTGTCTCGTACTGCGACATGGTCACCTCGAGAGGGGAGGAACTCGGGCTTCTCTCTCCTCATCGGCCGCTGCCCGACTTCCTTTGGGTTTTTATCATGCCCGAGAGCAATGATCTATACTTGCCCGCCGACACCGCCTCACTTCGACAACTCCCTACTTCACGCAGGAGCTCCAAATGGCCGATGCGCCACGACGCCTCGTCGATCCCTACGCCCTGTCAGACAGCGACGGGTACTTCTGGGTAAAGGGCAATCTTCACTGCCACACGACCAATTCCGACGGCCGTGTGGCCCCCCAACAGCGTCTTGATCAGTACGTCGCCCAGGGGTATGACTTCCTCTGTCTGTCCGACCACCGCAAGATCACCCGGGTCGACTCCGTCAATGTTCCCGCCGACTTCGTCCTCATCCAGGGCGCCGAGCTGCACCCGGACAACCCCTTTGGCGGTCAGGTCCACCACTTCGTCTGTCTCAACATCCACGAAGATCTGGCCTGCGGCAGCATGCCGCCGCAGCACGTGATCGACAAGGTCAACGAGCAGGGCGGCCAGGTCTGGCTCGCCCACCCGCACTGGAGCTCGGTCAACATCCTCCGCGACACCCTGCCCCTGAAGGGCCTGAGCGGCATCGAGGTCTTCAACAGCACCTGCCGCTTCATGGCCCGCGGCGAGAGTGCAGTCCACTGGGACGACTGGATGTTGCTGGAGGACCGGGTCTACCCCTGCCTGGCCAACGACGACACCCACGGCGCCCCCGAGGACAGCCGCGACACCTATGAGTCCTGGACCATGGCCCGGGTGAAGGAACGCACCCCCGAGGCAGTCCTGGAAGCCCTGGCCACGGGGGCCAGCTACGGCAGTACGGGACCCGAGATCCACTCCATCGAGGTCACCCGCGACGACGGCGCCGTCGAGGTGAGCGTCAAGTGCAGCGAGGCGAGGCGCATCCACGCCGTGCAGGATGCCTATGGCACAGAGTACCGTGAAGACGGAGGGCTGTTCACGGAGGCCACGTTCGGACTTCGCAAGGGCGCCAGGTGGGTACGTCTGGAGATCATCGGCCCCGAGGGGGACAAGGCCTGGTCGAATCCGATTGACCTGCGCGACTGAGCCGGCCATCGCAACACTCATGAGTCAGCGGCAACCTTCCCGGGTCGCCATTATCGATCTGGGGTCGAATACGGCACGCCTCGTCGTCATGGGCGCCATCCCGGGCGTCTCCTACCGCCTGGAGGATGAGATCCGTGAGGTCGTCCGTCTGCGCCAGGGCATGACGGTCGCCGGTCTGAGCGACGAGGCCGTTGAGAGAGCTCTGTCGACGATGCGGCTGTTCAAACGCTTCTGTGACAGCGCCGGCTGCGACGTGATCCTGCCGACGGCGACGAGCGCGGTGCGTGACGCGGTCAATGGTGCCGCCTTCGCCGAGCGCCTGCGGGACGAGCTGGGATTGGAATTGCGCATTCTCGACGGCGAACGAGAGGCGTACTACGGCGTCATAGGGGCCCTCAATGAGGTCGGTCTGCGCGACGGGTGTGTCCTCGATGTCGGTGGCGGCAGCGCCCAGGTCTCAGAAATGCGGCAGGGCCGCTACGTGCGGGGTGAGTCCCGAACGCTGGGCGCCCTGGCCCTGACCGAACGCTTCGTCCACCATGACCCGCCCACGGGCAGGGATCTCAAAGCCCTGCGGGCCGAGATCGAAGCTCAGCTGTCGACGATCCCGAATTTGGCCGACATTCGCGGCACCCGGCTGGTAGGGCTTGGTGGAACCATCCGCAACCTGGCCAAGATCGAAAGCGAGCGCCAGAACAGCCCGCTGAACACGCTGCATGGGTTCGTGTTGACGCGGCACTCCATCGAGTCGTCGGTGACTCTGTTCCGCGAGCAGCCCCTGGCGCGGCGGCAAAAGATCCCCGGTCTCAGCGAAGACCGGGGTGACATCATCCTCGCCGGCGCGCTGACGGTTCTCGGCGTGCTCGAGCGCCTCGACGTGGACGAACTGACGATCTCGACTGCCGGTCTGCGCGAGGGGGTGTTCTTCGAGTATTTCTGGGACCACCTGCCCTGCCCGGTGACCCCTGACGTGCGCCGCTTCAGCGTGCTGAACGTGGCGCGTAACTATCGCTACGACGAAGCACACACGGGCCACGTGCGCTTCCTCGCCGGCAGGCTCTTTGAGCAACTGCAGCCCCTTCACGATGGCGGCCCCGCCGAACGCGAACTGCTCGACGCCGCTGCCCTGTTGCACGACGTGGCACCGTCATCGCCTACGACGGCCACCACCGCCACTCGCAGACCCTGATCCAGTACAACGGCCTGGCGGGCTTCAGCCGCCGCGAGATCGCTCTCATCGCCCTGCTCACCCGGTTTCATCGCAAGGGCACTCCCCAGCGCGACGGCTACGAGTCATTGCTCTCCAGAAAGGACGAAAAGCTGCTGGTCGAGCTCGCCGCCATCCTGCGGTTGGCCGAATTTCTCGAGCGTGGCCGCAGCGCCGCCGTGGATGACATCGTCGTCAACTGGGACGACGACTTCCTACGCCTCACGCTGATCGCCGATGAGCACCCTGCCGTCGAGATCTGGCAGACCGAACGCAACGGTCTACCCCTGCTCGAGAGGGCCTTCGGTCGCCCGGCGTCGCTCGACACGTTGGCCGCCCCTCCCGGCGAAGTCTGACGTCCCGACCCCTCTTCCCCGATTCGGGGCCGAGGCGTTTCTTATAGGGTTCGATGCCCTTCTTCGCCCACCCGTCGAAAACAGGACCATGTCAGAAGCCGAAAAGATCATCTACTCGATGTATCAGGTTTCCAAGATGTACAACCGGAAGCCCGTCCTCAAGGACATCTCCCTCTCGTACTTCTACGGCGCCAAGATCGGCGTCCTCGGGCTCAACGGCTCCGGCAAGAGCACCCTGCTGCGCATCCTGGCCGGTGTCGATCAGGAGTTCGAAGGCGAGACCCACGTCACACCGGGCCATACCATCGGCTATCTGGAACAGGAGCCCCACCTGGAGGCGGGCAAGACGGTGCGCCAGTGCGTCGAGGAAGGCATGCAGGATCTCGTCGACCTGATAAAGGAATACGAGTCGGTGAACGAGAAGTTCGCCGAACCCATGTCTGACGACGAGATGAACGACCTGCTGGCGAAGCAGGCGGAGCTGTCGGACAAGATCGAAGCCGCCGGCGCCTGGGATCTCGACAGCCGCCTGGAACAGGCCATGGACGCCCTCCGCTGCCCTCCCGAGGACACGCTGGTGGATATCATCTCCGGCGGCGAACGGCGGCGTGTGGCCCTGTGCCGTCTGTTGCTGAAGAAGCCCGACATCCTCCTGCTGGACGAACCGACCAACCACCTCGACGCCGAGTCCGTGGCCTGGCTCGAACATCACCTGAAGTCCTATGAGGGGACAGTCATCGCCGTCACCCACGATCGCTACTTCCTCGACAACGTCGCCGGCTGGATTCTCGAACTCGATCGCGGCGAGGGCATCCCGTGGAAGGGAAACTACTCGTCGTGGCTCGAGCAGAAGCAGGATCGCCTCGGCCGCGAACAGCGCACTGAAAGCGACCGCCAGCGCACCCTCCAGCGCGAGCTCGAGTGGGTGCGGATGACACCGAGCGCCCGCAACAGCCGCAACAAGGCCCGCGTGCGAGCCTACGAGGACCTGCTCAACCAGGATCGCGCCGAGCAGGATAAGGATCTGGAAATCTACATTCCCCCGGGACCTCGTCTGGGAGATGTCGTCATCGAGGCCAGGAGTGTCGGCAAAGGCTTCGAGGACAGGCTCCTCGTGGAGGACATGACCTTCGCCCTGCCGGCGGGTGGCATCGTCGGAGTCATCGGTCCGAACGGCGCCGGCAAGACCACCCTGTTCCGCATGGTCACCGGCCAGGAGGCCCCCGACAGCGGCGAAATCAACGTCGGTGACACCGTGCAGCTGGGATACGTCGACCAGAGCCGGGACGACCTGGCGGCGGACAAGACGGTGTACGAGGTCATCTCGCAGGGCCACGACGAGATCGCGCTCGGCGACCGTCGGGTGAATGCCCGCGCCTACGTGGGACGCTTCAACTTCGGCGGTGGCGACCAGCAGAAGCTGGTCAGCGACCTGTCAGGAGGCGAGCGCAACCGGGTGCACCTGGCCAAGATTCTCAAGGAAGGCGCCAACGTGCTCCTCCTCGACGAGCCGACGAATGATCTTGATGTCAATACGTTGCGCGCCCTCGAAGAGGCCCTCGCCCGCTTCGCCGGCTGTGCCGTCATCATCAGTCACGATCGCTGGTTCCTCGACCGTGTCGCCACCCACATCCTCGCCTTCGAGGGGGACAGCAAGGTCGTCTGGTACGAGGGCAACTGGACCGACTATGACGAGGACCGCCGCCGGCGCCTGGGGGATGCCGCCGATCAGCCCCATCGGATCAAGTACCGACAGTTGACACGGTAAGTGAGGATCGCCTGTGACGTATCTGAAGCAGAGCCATATCCGCATCGACACGCCCATGGCACCGCCGGCGTGGGCGCTGATGCAATGGGAGTTGATCCGGACCCAGGAACGCGCCTGCCATGACTTCTTCGAACGCTATTTCGACGAGCGTGGCTACCTGGAGTGTATCCCCCGCTGGGGCGGCAACGACGGGCCCGACGATGCCATCGAGAATCTCGTGGGCTGGCCCGTGCTCTACCTTCTGGGCGGAGCCGACGATCTGCGCGCCATGTGCGAACTTGGCTGGGAAGGACACCTGAAGCAGTACACCGAAGCGCGAACGACCGAAGTCCCCTTCGCCCTTGACGGCATGTACTACCGCGAGTTTCCGGTCATGTTCGACTGGGTCCACAACGGCGAGGGGTTGACGACGTTCAACCTGCACGGCCTGATGGACCCGACGGCGCGCGATTTCGACAAGCGCGTGCGACGGTATGCCGGCTTTTATATGGGGGACGACCCGCAGTCTCCCAACTACGACAAGCAGCACAGAATCATCCGCAGCCTGTTCAACGGCAGCCGCGGTCCCATGCTGCGCAAGGCGACGCCCCTGGACTGGGCCGGCGACCCTCTGGAAGACGTGGAGGAGCGCTACAACGCTCTCCACGGCGAGCGCAACTTCGAGGAGATGCTGGCCCATTTCGAGGACTACACCGACGTCGTCGGTGACCACCCGTCCAACATGGTGGCCACCACCCTCGGGCTCAACGCCTACGCCCTCACCGGCGAGAAAGCGTTCCGTGACTGGGTGCTGGAGTACGTGGAAGCCTGGCGCCAGCGGACGATCGACAACGACGGCATCATCCCCACCAACATCGGCCTCGACGGGACCGTTGGCGGCGAGTGCGACGGCAAATGGTACGGCGGCTGCTATGGCTGGGCCTTTACCGTAACGGTACCGCAGACGGGAGGACTCTCCAGCCGCAACACGCACTACCTGGGGATCGCTGGGTTCGGTAACGCCCTGCTGTTCACCGGAGATCAACGCTTCGTCGACGTCTGGCGCCAGCAGATCGACACGATCAACAGCAACACCAAGGTCGTTGACGGCCAACAGATGTACCCGCACATGTTCGGTGACGACGGCTGGTACGACTTCTCCACCTCGCCGTACTCCGCCGGCGCTCTGGACGTGTACTACTGGTCCATGGCGCGTCAGGACCTGCAGCGCCTCGATGCCGAAACGGGCTGGATCGGCTTTCTCGAAGGCAATGCCCCCGACTATCCCGTGGCGGCCCTGCAGCGGGACTTCGGCCGCGTGCGTTCGCAGATGGAAAAGGTGCGCCACGATCCGACGACACCGGATACGCGCCTCTCGGACAATCCCAACCCGCTGAATCCGGCCACCATCGGTTCTCTCGTGGAGCTCATGCTGGGAGGCATGACGCCCAGGCACGGCTGCCCGCTGCACTGTCGTCTGCGCTACTTCGATCCGGCCCGGCAGCGCCCCGGCATGCCCGACGGTGTCGGCGCTCTGGTAGAGAAGCTGGAAGCGGATTCGACGACGGTTACCCTGGTGAACACCGATCAGGTATCGTCACGACAGGTCGTCGTGCAGGGGGGTGCCTACGCCGAGCATCACTTCGGTACGGTCAGGATCGGCGACGAGGCGTTTGAGGTGGACGCCACCTCCTTCGCCGTCGAGCTGGCTCCCGGCGCCGGCGCCACACTCAGGATCGACACGCAGCGCTACGCCACTCAGCCAACCTTCGCCTTTCCCTGGGATCGCCGGTCTTAGGACCCACCTGACCATGCGTCTTGGAGGTCCACTCTTCGAGCGGTGTGGCACCCCCGCAGAATGGGTGGCTGCAGTGCAGACCAAAGGCTACCGCGCCGCGTTCTGCCCCGTCGGCCTCGACGCCGGGGCCGACGTGATTGCCGCTTATCGTCGGGCCGCGGCCGACGCCGATATCGTCATCGCCGAAGTGGGCGCCTGGAGCAATCCCCTCAGCCCTGATCCACGGGTCCGCGAGGAGGCGATGGAAAAGTGCCGCCGGAGCCTGGCCCTGGCCGACACCATCGGCGCCCGGTGTTGCGTCAATATCGCCGGCTCGCGTGGCGACAAGTGGGACGGCCCCCACGCCGACGATCTCAGCGAGGCGACCTTTATCCTGATCGTCGAAACCGTCCAGCAGATCATCGATGCCGTGCAGCCGCAGACGACCAGTTATGCCCTCGAGGCCATGCCCTGGATGTTTCCCGATTCTGCGGAGTCCTACCTGCGGCTGCTCGAGGCCATCGACCGTCCGCGCAACGCCGTTCACCTCGATCCGGTGAACCTCATCAACAGCCCGCGTCGCTACTTTGCCAATGGCGATCTGATCCGCGACTGCTTCGCCCGCCTCGGTCCCTACATCCGGTCCTGTCACGCCAAGGACACTCTTCTGCGAGATCACCTCACCGTCCATCTCGACGAAGTCCGTCCCGGCACGGGTGCTCTTGACTATCGAGTCTTGTTGACCGAACTGGACAAACTGGATCCGGACACGCCGCTGATGCTCGAACACCTTCCTGACGAGGCCGAATACGAGGCGGCCGCCTCCCACCTGCGCGGCGTGGCCTGCCAGATCGGCTGTTCCCTGTGAGGCACCCGTGTGGGCTCAGATATACTCGAGGATGACCTTGCCCGACTCGCCCGCCGCGAAGGTCTCGAAAGCGACCGGTGCGTCCGTGAACGGGAAGCGATGTGTGATCATGTCGGTGACAGCCAGCCCGTCCCGGTAGAACCCGAGCATCCGGGGAATCTCGCAGAAGTGGTAGTACCAGCCACCGACGGCGGTGATGTCGCGACGGATGAAGTGGCCGCTCGGTGACAGCGGCACAGGTCCCTGCTCACCATTGAAGACGACGATGCCACCTGTCCGCACGGCGTCGAAGCAGGCCAGGGCCGACGCCTCGCGCCCGGCGGCCTCGATACAGACGTCCGCACCCAGGCCATCGGTGACATCACGAACGGCCTCCGCAACATCTGCCTGCGACCCATCGATGACGTGGTCCGCACCCAGGCGTCGGGCGATCGTGAGACGCGCCGCGGTGATGTCGACAGCGATGACCCGACGACCGAGGTGAGCCTGCAGCAGTACGTTTCCCAGGCCGATCGGACCAACGCCGGAGACGGCGACGGTCTTGATGTCGGATGAAAGGATCCTCGCTGACGTGTGGGTGGGGACACCGAGCCCGTCCCCGGTGAGCAGGACGGCGGCATCCCACGGGACTTCATCGGGCAGCGGATAGCAGGCATTGGCGCCTGCGATAAAACGTTCGGCATGCATGCTGCCGTAGTAGCGATGGTCGCAACACCAGGTGTAGCGTCCCTCTCGGCACTCCTCGCAGCGTCCGCAGCCGGCGATGGCACTGGCCCCGACGCGGGTGCCGAGGTCCAGACCTTCGACACCTTCGCCGAGGGCGACGACGGTGCCGACCGCTTCGTGGCCGCTGTTGCCCTGGGGCAGTCCCTCGCCACGATAGCCCTTCAACTCGCTGCCACACAGGGCCGATACGGCGGTCTCGACAGTGACCTCGCCTGGACCCGGGACAGGTTCGGTGACGTCGATGATCGTTGTCTGGCAGTTGCCGTCGTGTCTGACGCAGCGCATTGGATCTCCTTCACATATCGGTGGAACGGGCGCTGTCATGCTCCGACAGCACCTCTTCGGCCAGTTGTTCTGTCGACCGCGTGCCATCCAGCACTTTGTGGGCACACTCCCGGTACACCGGCGTGCGCTGTGCCAGCATCTGCTCCACCTCACTCAGACCACCCGAACTCAGGTTGGGCCGCGTCTCTTCGCTGCCTGGATCCGACCGGATCCGCTCCCACAGTACATCAGGCGGCAACTCGAGGTAGAACAGCAGACTGTTGCGCCGGGCATGGTCCTGGTTCTGTGATCGCATCAGCGAACCTGCGCCGAAAGCGATGACACACTCCTTCTCCGCACACATGGCCTCTACTACCTGGCTCTCCACATCACGGTAGACCGCATCACCCTCTTCCTCGTACAGAGCCTTGATCGTCTGGCCCGAGTGCTGTTCGATGCCACGGTCGATATCAAGAAAGCGCCAACCCAGTCGGCTGGACACGAGCTGCCCCAGCGTGGACTTGCCCGCCGCGCGGTAGCCGATGAGACCGATGTTCATCTTCCTAATACCCGAGGCGCCGCAGGTACGCCCGGTTGATCCGCATGCTCTCCACAGGATCCCTCGTCCCTCCGGAGACTGTCACCACCCAGCCGCCGAAGCCCACCTCTTCCAGGCTGCGCAGAAACTCGCCGTAGTCCGTCATGGGTCCGTCCCCCAGATCCCCCGCCGTGTTCTGGCGGGTCAGACCATCGTGCAGGTGGACGTAGGCGATGCGGGCGGCGTGGTCGCGCGCCGCCTGCGCCGGGTCGAATCCCCAGAGTACGACGTGGGCCATGTCCAGACACAGCCGGCTGCGGCTCAGCCGCGGCATGAACCGGTCCCACTCCGACTCGCTGTCGACGAAGTGGTTCACGTGGGGATGCCAGGCAACGGTCACTCCGAGACGGTCGCCGTGGGCGGCCAGATCCTCGTACACGGCGGCGACGCGATCGAGATCCCCGTCACTCGACGGCTGGTTGTCGCCGTGTCCGGGACCCTTCGTCATGTAGAGACCAACCCCGCAGTCGGCGGCAAACTCGATACGCCGCTTGCACATCTGCTGGGCCCGTGAATCCAGCTTCCCATCGACGTTCGGTCCGCTGACGGCGGCGATTTCGATCCCGGCGTCGGCGCAGACTCGCTGGATCCGTGCCGGAGTACCCAGTTCGTCGAGGGATTCCCGCGTCTCCCAACCTTCCCAGCCGTTTTCGGCAAGGTGCCCCAGGTTGCCCTCGAGATTCCGACCGCGCCAGGGCAGGCTGCTATAGGCCAAGCGCAGCGTCACGCGGACCTCTCCGCCTCGACCGTCACCACCAGCTCCTCCAGGTAGGGCTCGCCACCGGTTCGCGCTTCTCCCAGCTCTGTCAGGGTCACACCCAGCTCGTTGTCCCCGGAGAATTCGGGACAGTCCTGCAGGTCGATCTCGTACCAGACGGCGGGCAGCTCGGCGTCATCTTCTACCGTGCTGCGGACGAATGCCGGCAACAGATAGGTTCCGTTGACGTCGAAGGCAAAGATATCCGCTGGGGTCGAAGCCAGCAGGCGCCAGCGCAGTACACCGATCAGCTCGTCACCGCGGCAGCCATCGGCCATGCTGAAACGGAAGGGCTGACGAAACCCGATCGATCTCTGTGGAAAGCGGACGATCTGCACCGGCCACCCCGTGGGCCCTGCCATCAGCTCGTTCACCGGATAGTTGCGCACCGGCAGGGCCTCCCGCTTATAGAGTGGCACGAAGTGATAGGTGCGTCGACCGGACCACACCGACTCCGGAGTGCTCACTGCTTCGATCCAGTCGATCATGTCCTGCTGAAACCTGGCACGATCCGGTCCCGTAGCCCCGGCCTTGTGACCGTCCCCCATGTTGCAGCAGATGTTCCACAGGCCGATGCCGTCGGCGCCGAAGCCGTAGATGTTGGCTGCCGCACCGCGCGCTTCGTCCGGCGTCAGAACCATGCCACCGTACCCGGGGTTGTTCTTGTACGCCGTCGTCGTGCGACCGCGCATGTGAGGTCTCCCACCCCAGGCGCCCCCCATCATATTGCCCATGCGGACATGATGGGTGCAGTCGCTGTCACGACAGAACTCGGTGAACTCGGCCACCGGCAGCTGTGGATTGGTACAGTTGAAATCACACTGGATGAGGAAGTCCACCCATCCGGCTGCCACCCACGCGTTCGGCTCCAGTCCGGCCAGCAGATTCAGATGGAGCGATTCCAGCACCTGTGCGCCGAGGACGAAACGCCGACGTCCGCGTGTCTGAGACACATCGTCCAGCATCTGGCGCACCTGGCCGACGAACTGCGTCATCACCCTGGCTCTGGCGGGCGCCTCGTCGCGGGCGAAGAACTTGGCCCAGCGGGTGAAATCGAGCTCGATGCCGTCGATGTCGTAGCCCTCGGCCAGCTCGCGCAGAATTGCCAGTCGATGGGCGCGCACCTCCGGGATCGAGTAGTCCAGAGCCCGCTCCGGGATGCCGTCGGCGCGGCGGATCACCCACTCGGGATGATCGATGGCGATCTGCGGAATCTGCGGGTCTGACGGATCCAGGTACAGACCGTGGGTGTCGTTCATACGTACGCCGGCAATCAGTTCGACCCCGTGATCCCGTGCCCGCCCCGCCACGACATGGAGCACGTCGGTACCCCCCACATGCAGTTCCTCGATCGCCGCCGCCGCCCTGTTCGGCGACTCGTCGAAACGGACACCGTAGACCTCCCCGGCGACGCTCTGATGCATACACACATCCGGAAAGGCGATACACCAGACGTAGGTATCGACGGCGAGGCGGGACAGCGGTTTGTCGACCCAGGCCCGCAGGTCCTCCGCTGCGTGGCCTGGACGTGTCTCGCCAACACCCTGGCTGTCGTCGTTGTAGATCAGTCGGCGCACACTAGAACCTGAGACTCAACTCCGCGTTGTACACGCGGCGGCCCAGGCCGCGCGGCAACAGGGCCACCGAGCCGTCGGGCGCCGGCAGCTGCCGGTAGCCTACGGCATTGAACTCGTCGAAGAGATTGGCCACCTCTTCCCGAATCTCCCACTCCAGGCCACCGGTGCGGAAGGCCTGGGTCATGCCGATGTCGAAGCGGATGTAGGCGTCGTCGCGTTGGGAATGACGCTCTCCTGCCAGCAGACCAGTGATGGTTCCCTCTTCATTCATGACCGGGACCTGCGGCGTGAACGGAAACCCCGAGCCGAAGAGCAGGCGGATGTGGAACCGCGACGCCTACAGCCAACCCAGGCGCAGATCCATGCGATCCTCCAGGTACGCCGTGGCCGTGTGTCGTTGATCGGTGGCCGTCGGCAGCCACCCGCCAGCATCGGTGTCCAGATTCTCCTCCGCCCACAGGAAGCTGTAGCTCACACTGCCCACGGCGCGTCCCACCTGACCCCGCACCTGCGTCTCTGCCCCCCAGGTGCGGGTACGACTGTCGGTGCCGGGCGCATAACGCAGTTCCACGTCATCTACGGTGAAGGAGATGCGGTCCCAGCCGCGCCGGTAATAGGCCGAGCCGCGCCAGCGCCAGCGCTCCGCCTGCCGCTCGGCCTCGAAGTTGACGTCCGCCCCCTTCTGGGCGGCCGGCTCGGCGCCGTCGGTGTTCAGCAGTTCCTTGTACAGGGGGGGTTGGGCCGCCAGACCCGCCGCCAGTGCCAAGCGCCACTCGCCCACGCTTCGCGTCAGGCGCAGCTTCGGCAGCCACAGCAGCTCGTCGGGGCCATCGAATCGTACTGCTCTCAGTTCGGCGGTCGCCGCCTTGCGGGTCGCCCCGGCGAGAGCGAAGACCTCGAGCGAATCCGGCCGTCGGTAGCCCACGTCGAGGGCGCTGCTCAGACGATCGCCGAAGCTCGCCGGCAGCACGCCCACGTGGAACGACACATCCTCGACGAGGTCGCCATTGACGGGAGATAGAGTCTCGGCCAGCCCTGCCCGCAGCAGCTGTGGCGCGTCGATCTCGACCCCCTCGATGCGCACCAGATTCTCGTCCCAGCTGCCACCCCGTACGCTGTACGCTGTGGCCGACTGGTCTCCCCCCGAAGCCACTCCCGGCAGGACGCGCAGGATACGCACGGGATCCGGCACCGGCGACGGGTACCGCGTCACCTCCGTCGGCGCCAGTGAGGTCACCCCGGGTTGAGTCGGCTCGGCCACGGCCTGGGCCAGCCGTTCCGGCATGCGGTAGAGTAGGGGACGAAGCGCGATGAAGACCGTCGTGTCCCGATCCCCCAGGCGCACGGCGTGGTCGGTCGTGGCGAAGGATCCGTGCCGCAGACGCAGGGCCCACTGTCCCGGCTCGAGATGCAGCCGCGTCGTGCCACCGTCGTCGGTGCGGACCGTGACCTGTGGCGCCCCGTCGGCCTCTGCCGCTTTGGCGCGCACGCTGACCCCCGGAACGGGATCGCCCGACAGCGAGTCGGTCACCGTCACGACCAGACGTGACGACGCCGCCGCCACCGTCAGTGGCGCAGCCACGATCGACAGGAACAGCCACTGGAAGCGGCGGATAACCTTCTCCTGAGCAGATGGGGGGTAAATCTCAAGAAACGCGCGGCCCCTGATCCGGTTCCCGCCAGCATGCCACGACTTCTCAGACGTACGGACGGACGCCCCATATGTCCAGCGACGGCATCGTGTGCTATGCTACTGGCTTCTCATACCCGGCGGAGAACCGATGCAGACCGATGCTGTTCTCGACAAGCTGTGTGACGTGGGTGACGACGAGGTCGCCTTCTCGCTCCTCGACCTGATCGAGCGTGACACCCTCGACCTGGAGCTGGCCGCCTGGCTGGTGACCTGCGTCGCCGGGGGTGCCTCGTGGATCACCGGCTCCGGTCCGGGCGGCATCGGCAAAACGACGATCATGCGCTCGCTGCTCAGCTTCCTGCCGCAGGACAGGCTCTGTGTCGTGGCCCTACCGGGTCAGGTCACCGCCATACAGCCGCCGCCGAAGTGCGTCGTCTCCCACGAGCTCAGCGACCATCCTCCGGAGACCTACCTGTGGGACCAGGACCTGCGCGACTACTTCACCCTCGCCGACGCTGGTCACACCCTGGTGGGCAATGTTCACGCCGAGGATGTCGCTGACATCCACAAGGAGGTCGTTGATGACTGCAGGGTCCCGGACTCGCAGTTCCGCGCCGTCCACATCTTCGGGTTTGTCAGGATGGACGGTCAGGACCCGGAGGCCCGACGTATCAAGGACAAGACGAGCCGCCGCTACTTCGAGAAGATCTTCTGGTCCGATGGCCGGTCCGACCACGTGCTTGTCTTCACCTCCGCCGAGGGTCTGAGCAGCGGGCCGCATCGCAATCCGACGGCGGAGTCCGGCCACCGCGCCTTTCTCGAGACCGCCCTGAAAGGCTCGGCGCGCAGCGTGCAGGAGACCCGGGCGGCTTTCCTCACCTGGCGCTGACAGATGACGACTTCGCGACGCATCCTCCTGCTCTTCGCCCACCCGGCGTACCAGCGGTCGCGGGCCAACCGCCCCCTAGTGGAGGCGGTCCGGGATCTGTCGGGGGTGACCTTCCGCGATCTCTACGAGGAGTACCCCCGACTTCAACGTCGATGTGCCCCGTGAACAGGAGGCTCTGCTCGCCCACGACGTCATCGTCTTTCAGCACCCGTTCTATTGGTACAGCGCCCCGGCCCTGCTGAAGGAGTGGCAGGACCTGGTTCTCGAACATGGCTTCGCCTATGGCAGCGACGGCGAAAGGCTGAGTGGCAAGTTTCTGCTGTCGGTGACGACTACGGGAGCCGACGCCAGGGCCTATGGACTGGATGTGGTCAACTACTACACCATGCACGAACTGCTCACTCCCTACCGTCAACTGGCCCGGTTCTGCGGCATGCGCTGGGTACCACCCTTCGTCGTCCATGGAACGGTCCAGGGCAGCCACGACATCTACCAAGCCGCCGCCGGGACTACCGTACCGCTCTCGAAGGACTGCGGGACGGCACCATCGATCTGGACCGCCTGGCACCGGACTCCCTGCTCAACGAGGCCTTGCCCACAGAAGAAGCCGACCCGCCCCATGCACGGTGACAGCTTCCTCTTCCAGGCCTTCGTCTACCTGACGGCCGCCGTCGTCTCCGTCCCCATCGCCCAGCGGCTGGGACTGGGCTCCGTCCTCGGCTACCTGGCGGCCGGCGCCGTTATCGGGCCGTGGGCTCTCGACCTTGTGGGAGAAGTGGGTGACGTCATGCACTTCGCCGAGTTCGGTGTGGTCATGATGCTGTTCCTCGTGGGATTGGAGCTGCAGCCCTCCCTGTTGTGGAAACTGCGGGGCCCCATCCTCGGACTGGGCGGACTGCAGGTGGGTGTAACAGCGGTTGTCATCGGCGGGCTCGGCATGGCCGCCGGACTGCCGTGGAATCAGTCACTGGCGACAGGACTCATCCTGACGCTGTCGTCGACGGCCATCGTGCTGCAGACGCTGAACGAGAAGGGTCTGATGCCGACCCAGGGCGGGCAGAGCTGCTTTGCCGTGCTGCTCTTCCAGGACATCGCCGTGATCCCCATGCTCGCCGTGTTGCCCCTGCTGGCCATGGGCGGCGGCGGCAGCGCACAGGATGCTCACGGCGCCACCGGCATGGCTGCACTGCCGGGCTGGCAGCAGGGCCTGATCACCGTCGGTCTCATCGCCGCCATCGTGTTGGGCGGCCGCCTGCTCACACGCCCCGTGTTCCGCTTCATCGCCTCCACGGGATTGCGCGAAGTGTTCACGGCCTTCGCCCTCTTCCTCGTCATCGGCATCGCCCTGGCCATGCAGGCCGTGGGACTGTCCCCGGCGCTGGGTACTTTCCTTGCGGGTGTCGTAGTCGCCGAGAGCGAGTACCGCCACGAACTCGAGACCGACATCGAACCCTTCAAGGGCCTGCTGCTGGGGCTCTTCTTCATCAGTGTCGGCGCCAGCATCGACTTCGGGCTGGTGCAGTCACAGGTTGGGGTTCTGGCCGGTCTCGTCGGCGCCCTCGTACTCGTCAAGTTCACCGTGCTCTGTCTCCTCTCGCGGGTGTTCAAGCTCGACGGAGCTCAAGGCATGCTGTTCTGTTTTGCCCTGGCCCAGGGCGGCGAGTTCGCCTTCGTCCTGTTCGCCATGACCCGGGCCCGGCACGTGCTGCCACCGGAACTCGTCGATCTGCTCACCGCCGTCGTGGCCCTGTCCATGGCTGTCACCCCCCTGCTGATGATCGTCAACGACAAGCTCGTGCAGCCCCTCTTCGCCCGCAGCGACGACGAACGGGCGGCCGACGAGATCGACGACGGCGAGACGCCCGTCATCATCGCCGGCTTCGGCCGGTTCGGCAACGTCGTCGGTCGCCTGCTGCGTGCCAACGATGTGGCCACCACGGTTCTCGATCTGGATCCGGATCAGATCTCTGTGCTGCGTCGATTCGGCCTGAAAGTGTTCTACGGAGATGCGGCGCGCCTGGACCTGCTGCACGCCGCCGGTGCCGACAAGGCAAAGCTGCTCGTGCTCGCCATCGACGACCCCGAGCGCGCCACCGAGCTGGCCAGGCACATTCGTCACGAGTATCCCGACCTGACGATTCTGGCTCGCGCCCACAGCGTCGAGCACATGTACGACCTGATGCAGGCGGGAGTCGAGCACATCTACCGGGAGACCTTCGACAGTGCCCTCACCCTGGGCGTCGAAGCGCTGAAGCAGCTGGGATTCCGCTCCTACCAGGCCCTGCGAGCGGCGAGAATCTTCCGCGATCACGAGGAGCGGGGCGTGCTCAAGAGACACGAGATGAGTGAGGACGCCTACATCTCGCACGTGCGCGATCACATCAGTGAGCTCGACCGACTCATCGCCGAGGATGACCGTGACTTCGGTGGTGACGGCGACCACGCCTGGGAACCGTCGCCACCGAGGCCCGCGTGACCGCCGATCCTCTCGTCGCCCTGAAGCAGCACTTCGGCTTCGACGACTTCCTTCCCGGACAGGCAGACGCCGTCCGCCATCTGCTGAGCGGACACTCGACGGCCACGGTGTTTCCCACCGGTGGCGGCAAGTCCCTGTGTTATCAACTGCCGTCACTGCTGCTACCAGGTCTGACGCTGGTGGTCTCGCCTTTGATCGCCCTGATGAAGGACCAGATCGACGCCCTGCAGCGACGTGGCATCGAGGCGGCGCGGCTCGACTCGAGTCTCAGCCTGGACGAGTACCGATCGGTGATGGACGGAGTACGCTCGGGGCGACTGCGGCTGCTCTACGTGGCCCCGGAACGTTTCAACAATGAGCGCTTCAGAACGGCCATCGAGGGCCTGCGTATCAGCCTCTTTGCCGTCGACGAAGCCCACTGCATCTCCGAGTGGGGCCACAACTTCCGTCCCGACTACCTGAAGCTGGCCGGCTTTGCCCGTCAGTATGAGGCCGAGCGGGTACTCGCCCTGACGGCAACGGCGACACCCCGCGTGCTCGACGACATCTGCGCCGGTTTCGACATCCGCCCTGAGCATGCCGTTCGCACCGGCTTCTACCGTGCGAATCTGGTCCTGCGTGCCAAACCTGTATCCGCCGCCGGGCGCGACGAAGCGCTGCTGACCACCCTTGCCGAGCAACCGCCGGGTCCGACCATCGTCTACGTCACGCTGCAACGTACGGCCGAGGACGTGGCCCGGCGCCTGCAGCAGGCTGGGCTGACGGCGCGCGCCTACCACGCCGGCATGAAGGATGAAGAGCGCGGCCAGGTTCAGGACTGGTTCATGGCGTCCGGCTCGGCCGTCGTCGTCGCCACCATCGCCTTCGGTATGGGTGTCGACAAGGCCGACATCCGCTGCGTCTGTCACTACAACCTGCCCAAGAGCCTGGAGAATTACGCTCAGGAGATCGGTCGTGCCGGTCGCGACGGCGGCGACGCTCTGTGTCACACCCTTGTCTGTACCGATGACCTCACCGTGCTGGAGAACTTCGTCTACGGTGACACACCCGACCCCGGGTCCGTGCGCGACCTCGTGGACGATGTCCTGGCCCGGGACAGCGACTTCGACGTCAGCCTCTACGAGCTGTCAGCGCAGCACGACATTCGGCCCCTCGTGCTGCGCACCCTGCTCACCAGGTTGGAGCTGGATGGCTACCTCGAGGGTGGCACGCCGTTTTATTCGGCCTACAAGTTCAAGCCGCTGGTGGAGACCGAACAGATCCTGGCGCGCTTCGACGGCGAGCGCCGTCAGTTCCTCGGTGACGTATTCGGCGCCGCCAGCCAGGGGCGTGTGTGGTTCCAGCTCGATCCGGCGCAAACAGCCGTCAGTCTGCGCGTTGACCGCGAGCGGGTGATCCGTACCCTCGACTGGCTCTCAGATCAGCAGCTGCTCGAGGTGCAGGCCGGCGGTGTGCGCAATCGCTACCGTCGTCTACGACTACCCGAAGACGCGCAGGCACTGGCCGACGACCTGCACGCCTACAACCTTCAGAGGGAAGCCGCCGAGATCGGTCGTCTGCAACAGGTCCTGGATCTGTTCAGCCTCGAGGACTGTCGCGCCGCCGCCCTGGCCGCTCACTTCGGCGAACGCCTGAAAACTCCGTGTGGCCGCTGCAGTGGCTGCACAGGTGATACGGCGCAGGTCCCGACCCGCAGCGTCGCCGAGATCCCGCACGACTTGTGGGACCGTGTGCAGCCGGCTCTCTTCGCCGCCGGCGACACCCTCGGCACGCCGCGCGCGTTGGCCCGTTTCCTCTGTGGTCTCAGCTCACCTCGAATCGGCCGCGCCCGTCTCGGCAAGGATCCACTCCTCGGCACTCTTGCCGAGACGCCGTTTCCGAACGTGCTGAGTTGGGCGGAGAATAACTTGTCCGCCTGAGTCTCCGCGCCCTGCTTGACCACCCCCGGACACCTCGGGTACGTATCGAGGAATGGAGGAGCCGAATGGATACGTATGAGAAGAATACCGCCATGCGCATGCTGCCCTACGGGGTTCACATCCTCACCGCCCAGGCTGAGGAGGACCAGGCGATCGGTGCCGTGGTCAGCTGGGTGACGCAGGCTTCGTTCTCTCCGCCCGTTGTCATTACGGCACTGAGGGTTGGCTCCAGGATCCATCGTGTGGTCCAGGATTCACGTGCTTTTGCCGTCAACATCATCGACCGGCAGCACAGCAGCGTTGCCCGGACCTTCTTCGACACCGTGTGGGAGAAGGGCGGAACACTGGCGGGTCAGCGTTTCCGCAACGGCCCGACAGGCACTCCGGTTCTCGAGTGCGCTGCCGGCTACATCGAGTGCCGGCTGGACCTCTGCCTGGAAAAGGGAGACCACTCGATTTTCATCGGCGAAGTCGCCGATGCGGGCCTGTCCGGCCGCATCGACGGACGTCCTGATCGAGTCGGACTGGTCCTGAGCGACTTCGGCGACGACGTCTTCTACGGCGGTTGACGCGTCGGATCTGTCTCAGTTGAACTTGCGTGCCCGCTTCACGAGAGCCGGCGTCGCCGTGCTGTCGCCATCCCGGGGTGCCCCGGGATGGATACAGCGCGCCGGGCAGGCTTCGGCCGCCTTGACGAGCTCCGCGAACGTGCCGGCCGTCGGGTCGGCGAGCAGAGCCTGCTTGTTGCTGTCGTACTGGAACATGCGTGGATTCACGTTGATGCAGTCGTGGCACGTGGTGCACATGGGTGAGTCGATGAACCCTTCTTCGACGAGCTTCTCTTCCTCGACGTCGGCGTGACCTGTCGGCGGGGTTGGCTCGACCACCTTGCCGCCCTCGGCCAGAATCTGCGGCCAGTTCTCGCCGTCGGGGGTGAGGAGAGCTCGGGCCAGACGTTCCACGATCTCGCCAGTCACATCGGCGCGCCCGCGGCCTAACTCCACGCTGTGGGATTGCGCCGGTACATCTGGCTGGGTCTGTGCCTCGGCGGCAACCAGATCCCGTGCTTCGGTCGCCGCGCGCCGGGCGGACTCGCTGCGGTGACCGCCGAGTTCCTGCAGTGTCAGCCACTGCTGCAGCCGATCGGCACAGGCGTGCGCCATCGCGCGAGTCATCACGGCGCGGGCCAGGCGGCCCTCGTTGGTCACGACCCACAGGTATGGGATACGACGCATACGATCCGGCGGTGCCAGATCGAGGTATTCGACGATTGGCAGCTGCTCGGGTCCCCAGGCCTCGGCGGGGATCACCCGGAAGGCGTGTCGACAGCGTGGCGCCAGGGCGGCCGCGTGGGCAAAGGTGATCACCTCCTGACGCTCGACGGTCTTGCCGGTGGCGTCTTCAGCCTGCAGGACCAGGCGCGGCCACGGTTCGTCGATGTCAGGGTTGGGGGACAGGTCGAAGCGCTGAGCCCAGGTGGAGCCGGCGTCGGGATCGTAGAGATAGCAGGGGGTTTCCCTGGCCTGGTGCGCGGCGGTCAGTTGCACCCATGGCTCAACTGCACCATCCCACTCGGGAACAGCAATGACGGCCACGGAGGTCCTCGGGCTCGCCGCGAGCCGTGTGAGTCCGTCGTAGAGATGACCAGGCTGCACCAACGACGTCTGCAGTACGAGAGCGTCGCGATGGGCCATGGCGAGGGTGCCGAGGTCGGGATGAGACGTGGCCAGAGTGGCAGGATCCCCCGCAGAATCCATAGCTGCCGATGAATCGAGGATGATCAGATGTAGTGGCCGGCCCGAGCGCAGCAGTGTAGACAGTGCCGACAGAGCATGGGAGAGCACCCGGTCAGCTGTTTCGAGAACAAAGATGGATGGCACCAGCGCCAGTTCTTCCTGGCTCAGCGCCTGCCAGTCCAGGCGCGCCAGCATGGCGTCATGTTCGGGCAGGTAGGCATCCTCCACCTCGAGGCGGGCGGTGCGCAGGGCCCGGAAGAGATCGATCATCTGTCGTGCTGCCGCCTCGAAGTAGCCGGCGGCCGCATCCATTCCCCCATTGTGCGCGACGGCCGCAACACCTTCTGGAAGCTCCTCGGCGTCGATTATGTGCGGATGCAGAAGCACGACGGCGGGTTGTCTTTCTTCGTGGGCCTGCAGGAATCGCCGCAGGTGGTTCAGCGACGCATCGATGCGGTGACGACGAGTCTCACTCAGCGATTCAGAGCCACGACGAACCGTCAGTTGTCCTGCCAAAGAGTGGACGTCTAGCTGGGCGCCGCCCCCGAAGGCCGCGGAGAGTTCCTCTGGATCCCGGCGTGCGTTGTCGAATTCGGCATCGATCTGCAGTCGCTCTTCGAGGCGCCGTACGAGGTGCTTGATCTCCTCGTGAGAAGCGCTGGTTCGTTCGTCTCGGGCCCTGGCGGCGGCAAGTGCCAGCAGTTCGACGAGTGTCTCCCGGCCTAACCCGAGGACGACGGCGTCGCCGGACTGGACCTCGCGGAGACTATCAAGTTCGATGGTCAAGGTGGTGGCTGCTGCCGGGCCAAGGTCCAGGCCGGCGGCGAAGTCGGTGCGTGATTCGTCCAGAGCCTCGACCAGTCGTCGCCGGGAGCCAGTGCCAGACCTGGCGGCCATCGCCTCCGCCAGTCCCGTCAGATGCGGCCCCAGCAACTGTGACTCGTGGTTCTCAACGGCGGCGCCAGCGGCCTCGACGAAGGGCGAAAGACGTCCGTCCCGCACGACGACGGGATAGGTCGCCGGCTGGCTCTGTGCGGCGAGCAGGGGTTCCAGCAGCCACGGACGCAGCGGCAGTCCACGGATGGGGTCGGCGCCGGTGACGCCGCCGGTACCGGCGACGTGAAATCGGCGCAGGGCTTCAACCCACTCGGAGTCGGGCTCGCCGCCTGCTTCATCCACCACACGCGGGCCAGAACTGGCGACCTGACCCGGTGCTACCTCAGACAATGCGGTCACCGACGCGGCCCCGGCGGTCAGCGTCGCGCTGACCTCGCGGGTCGCGTCGACACCGGGTAGAGATTCCGTGATGCGATCGGCACAGGCCAGCACGCCACCGGCGTGGTAGGTCAGCTGTGTTTCGTCATCAACGGGCCCGGAGTCGCGTGCCGGCTGCCAGAGGAGGAGGGCGCCAGCCTGCTTCAGTGCCGTATGCACGTCCCCGACCAGCGCCGGAGGAGGCCCGCCCGCCGGAGACTCGCTGAGAATCAACACGACAGCGCCGTCCCGCAGATGGGCGACAATCTGCTGGTCGAGGAGCGAGTGGTGGGCGGCGACCAGAACATCGAGCCCCGCTTTGGTGTCGCCCATGCCGCCGGTGGTGATCGCGCTGATTCCTTCCAGGTGCAGCCGCGCCAGATGCATGTCGCCATCCACCTCTGCGCGTCGCGCCGCAGCCTCCAGCAACAGTGACTCGGACCAGTCGCCGGCAGGCACGGCCCCGATGCTCACGCCAGTCGTCGGTGATTCGACGACTGGGGTCGGTGATGATGCCCCCTCCAAACCGAAGGTCTGGCGCAGGGCATCGGCCAGGACCTGCGTCGTTCGTGGCAAGCTCACCAGCCCGTGTACGGGTCGCTCGCCCCGGCCTGCGATGGCAGCACGAATCAGATTTGTCAGGTGTACTTGACCGGGAACGGCGCCGTGGGGATCGAGCACGGTGACGGCAACGGCATCACCGATGGCATTCTGCAGCTCGTCGGTAGGGGTCGGATTCAGCAGTGCCAGACCGATGACGGCGCAGTCGACGCCCTCCTCGACCAGCCGTCTCGCCGCGGCACATCCCCGGGCCCAGGCGGCACCGGCGGCGACGATGACGTACCGCGCCGGCTCCGGGCCGGCGCGTTCGACGGGAAGACAGGGCCGTCCTGTCCACTCGCCAATGGCGGCGAAACTCTCGCGTGCCGCGACGAGAACATCCGTCTCCGCCGCGGCGACGCCCTCCGGTAGCCCGTCTGTGCCCGAGGGCAGGCGAAGCAGAGACAACTCTTCGGCGGTCTCCGGGTCGACAGCGCACTGCCCCGGACGACCGATACGGGATGCCAGATGGTGGGCGACCAGACAGTGATCGACGGCCTGCTGAGCGTCACGGGCGAGGATCTCGAAAGCGAAGGGACTGCGATCCCCGACCTCGGCGCGGCAGCAGTGTGAGATCCAGGCGCCAGTGCCGCGTCCGCTGATGACGAGCGGATGGGTTGCAGTCGCGCCGAGCAGCACCGCCGCCCGGCCGCCAGCGAGGGCGACCCCCTGTGCTGCGGCGGCACTGTCGACGGCACCGGTACCACACATGATCCGCTCCGTGCGATTGACGGCGTCGGTGCCAGCGCAGGCAACGAGGTCGCCTCTGCCGGGTACTGCAGTCTCCCCCGCGTCCTGATCTGCGATCACGTTACCCTCCCCGGTCTCGGTTACAGGGCAAATCTGTCCAGTTCAGCCTCGAGACCGGCAAGTTTCTCGTCGGTGCTCGTGCCCAACCCGATGGCGGTGATCTCATCGTAACGGCGGCAAGCCGTGTTGTGATAAAGCAACCCCATGGGAATCCCCTCCTCGCCGGTTGCCAGATGTCGACCGTCGCCGAGGTCGGTGGGATCGTGGGTGCGTGTCGTCGGGAACATGCGACGCACGCCATCTTCGACCGGGATCCCGTCCTCGTGCTCGAGCAGCACGACACGGCTGGCATCCTCCTGCAACTCATTCCAGCGGTCTCCCATGAAGTGCGGACAACGCTGCAAGATGCTGACGAAAGACAACCCCCTGTGCTCGTGGGCCGCCTTGATCGTGGCGTAGAGATGTGGCGGATTCCAGTCGAGGGTCTGGGCAACGAACGAAGCGTTGCCGATGCCGAGGGTCACTTCGAGTGGATTGATCGGCGCGATGGGCGCACCCTCCGGATGTGTGTTGGACGGATTGCCCAATGGCGTCGTTGGCGACGACTGCATCTTGGTCAGACCGTAGATGTTGTTGTCGAACAGCAGCACCGTGAGGTCCATGTTGTAGCGAATGGCGTGAATCCAGTGTGCCGTGCCGATGGCGCAGCAGTCACCGTCGCCTGTGACGACGAAGACATGCAGGTCCGGCCGACGACTGAGAATGCCGGAAGCGATCGGCAGCGGCCGGCCGTGGAGACCGTGAAAGCCATAGGTCTTCATGTAGTGCGGGAAGCGGCTGGAGCAGCCGATCCCGGAGACGATGACGACCTTCTCCGGCGGCAGCTGCAGATCACGCGCCAGGCGTTGCAGCGCGCCGAGGACGGCGTAATCACCACAGCCCGGGCACCAGCGTGGCGTCAGACTCTCGTAGTCCTCCAGCACCATGCAGCGCGGATCCTGCTCAACTTCCCAGTCCTGTTTCAGACCGTACATGGCACGTTCTCCAGGTCGATGGCGGGCGCCCAACCGGGCTCGCGTAAGCGTTCGCAGATCGCTGCCTCAATGACCTGCGGTGGCAGCGGTACACCGGGGACACAGGACCAGCAGTCGACGTCGACGAGGGTTTGCGCCCGCAGCAGCCAGGCCAGCTGTGCATAGGTTCGGCCCTCCCCCTCATCAGGTGGATCACTGTAGCAGATCTCGATGGTCAGGACCTTCCCGAACCCCTGAAAGATCTCCTTGAGCCCGGGCTCCATGGGGGACAGGAAGCGCAAAGTCAGGCAGGAGACCTTTCTGCCCCGGGCCCGCAGACGATCGACTGCTTCTTCGATGGCGCCCCGTGTGGAACCCCAGCCGACGACGAGTACATCCCCCGTCGAGTCGCCGTGTATGACGGGGGGCTTCAGAGACCCGGCCAACGCCGCCAGCTTGCGACGGCGCATCTTGAGCCCATGCTGGTTGGCCTTCGACTCGTATGCCACGTGGCTGTCCTCGTCGTGCGCCAGACCGGTGACGACGTATTCTCCCCCCCGCTGACCGGGGATGGGCCGTTGTGAGAGTCCGGTCTCCGGATCCCAGGCGTAGGGTGGAACGTCCTGCTGCCAGGGCGACGGATCGACTGGCGGCGCCAGCCACTCCTCATGCACCGATGGCCGAGGGAACGGCTGCTGCGCCGTCGCCAGGCTGGCATCGCTGAGCAGAATGACGGGTGTGCGAAAGCTCTCGGCCAGCTTGCGCGCCGTGATCACGAAGTGGAAACACTCCTCGATCGTCGTCGGCGCCAGGGCGATGACTGGCGTATCTCCGGGTTGACCGAACAGTGCCGCCAGCAGGTCGCCCTGTTCGACCCGCGTCGGCAGCCCCGTGGACGGTCCGCCGCGCTGCACGTCGATGATGACCAGAGGGATCTCTGCCATCGTCGCCAGGCCGATGAACTCGGTCTTCAATGCCAGTCCGGGACCGGAGGTGACCGTCACAGCCGTCCTGCCGGCGTAGGAGGCGCCGATGGCGAAGCCGATGGCGGATATCTCGTCCTCGGCCTGATGAACGATGCCGCCGACCTGATCAAAGCGCGCCGCAAGGTAGTGCGATACCGAGGTCGCCGGCGTGATGGGATACATCGAACAGACCTCGATGCCGGCAGCCATGATGCCGAGGGCCAGTGCCTCGTTGCCGTTCATCACCACTCGCCGCTCAGAGCTCGGCATGATTGCCACGCGGAACCGCCACGCAGCGTTCTGCGTCGCCCAATCGAAGCCAGCACGCAGCAGTTTCTTGTTGGCGTCGACAATGGCGTTCCCCTTCCGCCCGAGCTTGCGTTCGATCAGCATCTCGACGATGTCCAGGTCTCGCTCGTAAAGCGCGCACAACAACCCCAGGATCCAGATGTTCTTGCCACGCTTCGGATCCTCCACAACCTTGAGACACTCGTCGTTCATCGGCACCTCAACGACTTCGTACCCGCGCTGGCGGAAGTCGGCAATCGCCTCAGCGTAGGCCTTGCGGATCTGCTCGTATGGGGATTCGGCCCACATCGACTCGAGAAAGAGGATGGTGCCCGGTTTGAGAGCACCCACGTCGATGCGGCTGTAGGGAACCTGCTCATTGAAAGCGATGACGACGTCAGCCGCCTCGCCCATGTTGCTTACCGCCTCGGTGGCGATGCGGATCCGGTTGCCGCTGGCGCCGGCGCGCGAACGGTAGGGAGGCTCGATCTCCGCGGGAATGATCTCCACCGTCCACACACCATTGCCCATTCTGGCGCTGACGGTACCGAATAACTGTCCTGCTGTCTGGGCCCCCTCACCGGCGTCGGAGATGATCTCAACAATGTGTTCGCGGACCTCACTGACGATTCTGTCATCACCCAATTCGTCCTGCTCCCATCGCTGATGCGTGTTCGCGGCGTCCGTGGGGAGTACACTGGTGACCGAAGCAAACCGGATGCCGGGTTGGGCGCAAACCGGTGCCGGATTCAACGGCGGCAAGGGCCCTCGTCCGGGGGGCCCGAACAGCTGCTCCGGGCATGTTCTGTCCCACAGTGCCAGGTTGTGCCTGTCACACCTGAGACGTCCTTGTCACATCTGGCTGGCGAGCTTGATCTGAGGACGGCAAATCCTCTTCATACAGGCATGGACGCAATTGGCCGCACACCGAGAGAAGGAGGAACCATGAAGAGCTATCTGGAAGGATGTGGCGTACCCACCGCCACGGTAGGCAGTGCCGAAGTCCCGCGCCTGGTCATGGGGATCCACCCCTATGACGGCTGCTCCTACCAGAGTGCCGACCGCGACCAGGAGAACTTCGGCCGCTTCAGCCGTGTCGAGCGCGTCACTGAAGTCCTGCGCTGCGCCGTCGAGGAGTCGGGCCTCACCGTCGTCCAGGTCGACCACATGCTGCCAAAGCTCGACCGGTTGCATCTGCAGGCCGTGTGGGAGACCCAGCAGCAGACGCAGACCGAGTTGGGAATGGTGGCCTATATCCTCATCCCCATCATGCTGGACGGGGAGTTGGTCTCCTACTCCGAGCGCGCCCACTCGACATTCTATGACCACGACGACAAGCTGGGGGGTGAGGCCTTCCGTCAGCACATGCACAGCGATGCCATCATCCGCTACAACCTGGGCGACGACCTGTCCCGACTCGTCACGCCGGAAACCGTCCCCCCGTACACCGAGGAAGAGGCCGGCCGTTTTGAGATCGACTACGGCGTGCTCGAACAGTACCTCGGGTTCTTCGCCGGTTGTGATATCCTCGTGGCCGACCCCGGTGCCGAGATCGACTTGCTGGCCATGACCGGACGCTTCGACCTGATCCGCGAATACATCGGTTTCCTGCGTGGCCGTTTTGAAACGGTCATCACCAGTGTCCACCATGCCGGCGTCACCATCCCCCTGCTCGAATCCGAGAACATCCCCGTCGACGGCTACCTCACCACCGTCAATCAACCGGGCACCTTCATGTTCCCCACGCGGGAGCTGGCCCTCGACGCCATCCGCAACGCCAGCAAACCGATCATCGCCATCAAACCGATGGCGGGTGGACGCTACCTGGGGGAAAAGGCCTTTGAATTTGTCTTTGACGAGGTAGGTGTGGCCGCGTCGATGTTCGGTATGGGTACACTGGAGCAGGTTCGGCAGACCACGACGGCCGCCCGTTCCGTGTTGGGGGCAAACTGAAGGCCCCTACTCCGTCAGCTCACCGACGGTCCAGAGAGCCCCGCGCTGCAGCAGCCTCTCCATCGCCGGGTGGCCGAAGGCCTCCACACCGTGACCGAGAGCATTGTAGCAGACCCGCGCTGCTCCCCACGATCGCGTCCACAGCAGCGGTTCGATCACCCCGTTCCATGTGCCTGTCAGCAGCGTCCGGACCGTCTCGGAAAGCCGCGCCCCTGTGTACAGTTCGTCGGTGATGGAGAAATCGCCGAGGCCACGGGTGATCGGGTGGCCGCCGTCGACAACGCGAACCGCATGCTCCTGCACTGGTGCGTGTCCGGAATGGCCCCACTCCCACCAGGCGCCGAGGATGTCGCGGAACTCCGGCCAATCGTCGAAACAGATCGTCGCTGCGTGCAGCGCCAGCATTCCCCTGCCGGCAGCCAGGTGCTGCAACAGGCCCTGGCGAGCCCTCGTCGACAGCTCGAAGGTCCACTCGTCCCGCCAGTCCGGTGTCTGCTGACAGGTCCAGCGTACACAGTTGAGGGTGATCAGATCGAAACCCGCCAGACCTTCACTCTCGACCACGGCAAAGTCTTCGTGGATCTCTGAGTCGATGCCGACCTGCGCCAGCGTCACCGCCAGCATGGGTGACGTCCGCGCGTAGTCGTGGGCCACACCACCGCTGAGGATGAGATTGCGCACGTTTCCTGCGGCTGGCCTACCGGCGCTGGAAGGTCTGCCCGTCGAGGCCGCGATCGACGATCTGATCTCCGAGGTACTGTGTCGCCAGATCGACCGCCTGTGACGGAGCCCCATCGAGCGCCGTGGATCCATCGCCTCCCGCCGACCCTACACCCGCCGTCAGTGATTCCCCACGCAGAGTCAGTTCGTCACCTTGCAGCTGACAGGTGAACCCCAGTGAAGTCTGTGCCTCCGGCTGCAGCTCCTCGTGAAAGACAGGTAGAGTCACCTTGCCCAGGATCGGCACGCTGCCGAAGACCTCGACGATGAGCAGATCGTAGGTGACGGCCAGTGAGTCACCGGCAAGGCTCCAGGTCCCCACCCAGTTGACGTTGCCGCCGTCCAGGAGACTCACGTCTGCCAGCTGCTCGTCGGCCAGAGCCTCACGGACCTCGTCGGTCTCGCGCAACTGTGCCAGGAAGGCGCCGCCGATACGATTGCGTACCGAACCATCAGCCTGGAACGTGTAGGAGAACTCGAGATCCCCCTCTTCCACCTCGACAGCTGCCTGCAGATCCCAGGTACCGCGCAGCATCTGCTCCTTGGAGCGCACCGGATCCGTGCCGCCGTCATCATCGCAGGCGACCAGCGCCAGCAGCAGGAGTCCCAGCAGAACTGGAGGTCTTCGGAGAGATCTATGGTGGGATGTTCGCATTGGTTATCCTTGCTGACAAGATACACAGGAGGCTGATTCCGTGGGACAGATCATTGCCGTCGGCGGGGGTGGTTTCTACCGCCATGAGCAGCTACAGCTCGAAGAGTTTCTCCTCGCCCTGCGACCGAAGGCTCAGCCGAAGGTCGCCTTCCTGGCCACGGCAAGCGGCGAACCCGAAGGGTATGTGGAAGCCTTCCACGCCGCCTTTGGACGCCTGGGCTGCACAACGACGAACGTCCCCCTGCTCGGTCGTACGCCAGACCTTCGATTGCTGCTGGAGCAGGACCTCATCTTCGTCGGCGGTGGCAACACCAAGTCCATGCTGGCGCTGTGGCGGGAGTGGGGCGTCGACGAGTTGCTGGCGCAGGCCTGCGAACGCGGGGTCGTGCTGGCCGGCGTCAGTGCCGGCGCCATCTGCTGGTTCGAGCAGGGCGTCACCGATTCCTGGGCGGACTCCCTGCGTGTCATCGACTGCCTGGGATTCATCCCCGGCAGTTGCTGCCCGCACTACGATGGCGAAATCGAGCGGCGACCGGCCTATCTGGCCCAGGTCGGCAGCGGCGAGGCGCAGGCGGGCTGGGCGATCTGCGACGGTGCGGCGGTACACTTCCGCGACGGCGAGATGGTCGAGGCCGTGCACTGGTTGGAAGGTGCAAAAGTGCTGAGGGTGGAGGCGGAGGCCGGCAGTGCCCGGGAAGAAGATGTGCCGACGCGGCGGCTCTAGAGCTACCGGGACTGCTTCACCTGGGCCCAGCCGGTCACGCTGACAGCTGTCGGTGGATCGACCAGGGGAAAGACGGCCATCTCCGAGACTCGCCTCTGGCCTTCCTCGACGACCTCCGTGGCGACGCCGAACCGTGCGTCCACCCCGTCGAGTGTAGCGATGACGACTTGCACGACATCCTGACCGGGAATCGCGTCGATACTTCCCCAGGGAACCCAGACGGCCTCAGGCTCATCGAGGGCGATGAGTCCGCCGGACGGATCGGGGCCATAGTCGACGAGAATCTCACGATAGATGCGATAGAGCGAGGCATCCGGCACCGGAAGGAAGCGGATCAGGACGAAACCATCTGAATCGTCATCGCCGTTTGAACCCACGTACGGTCCCAGCGAGAGGAGGGCTGGCGGCTGCAGGTCTGCATCCGTGGTGGCGCTGTCCTGAGCGATGACGGATGTGGCAACGAGAAGGGCGGCAGCGAGTACGAGTCGCGTGTTCATGCTGGTCACCTCCGGAAGGTGGGACATCCCGGACAATTTGACTGCTTCTGGTGGACTTGTGCAACGTTTTTCTTAACTCGGACCGGCACGGTCCACAACAACGGGAGCTCACGATGAACCACCAGCTGCAGGTTTCACGATACGAGGACCTCGGCGTCCGTCCCCTGATCAACTGCATCGGCACCATCACCACCCTCAGCGGCTCGCTGATCCTGCCAGAGGTCCGCCAGGCCATGATGGATGCCTCCACTCGCTACGTGATAATCGACGAGTTGATGGCGGCCGTTGGCGCCCGTCTCGCCGAGATCATGCAGTGTGAGTGGGGCCTGGTGACCAACGGCTGTGCCGCAGCCCTCACGCAGATGACGGCTGCCTGCGTCGCCGGCACCGACCCGGATAAGATGAAATGCCTGCCGGATACGTCGGGCATGAAGAATGAGGTCATCGTGCAGACCGCACACCGTATGGGTTATGATCGCGCCATCACAGCCGTGGGTACGCGGTTTGTCGAAGTGACCACCCTGGACGAACTCGAGGCGGCCTACACCGACCGGACGGCCATGTTGTTCCTTTTCGGCGACGCCTCCGAACGGGGCCCCATCTCGGTGCGGGAGATGGCTGACAGCGGTCGCGCCCATGGCGTGCCATCCTTTGTGGATGCCGCCGCCGAGCAGCCGAACGTACCCAACTGGTACCTGGAACAGGGGGTGGATGCGGTTGCTTATAGCGGCGGCAAGTGTATGCGGGGTCCGCAGGCGTCCGGACTGGTGCTGGGCAGCAAAGAGCTGCTCAAGGCAGCGTTTGCCAATGGCTGTCCCCACGGTTCCATCGGCCGTCCGATGAAAGCCGGCAAAGAGGAGATCATGGGTTTGCTGGCCGCCGTAGAGCAGTGGGTGGCACGAGACCATGCAGCGGAACTTCGCGAGTGGGAACGCCGACTGCAGGTGATTGCCGAGGCGGCTACCGCCTTCGATACCGTGACCACATCGATCCGTACGCCCCGTCCGTCCAACGTCGCCCCGCACATGTCCATCCAGTGGGATGCCGGGAAGCTGGGCGTATCCCCCGCCGAGGCCAGAAAACAGCTGTCGGATGGCGATCCACGCATCGAAATCTCCGGCGGCGAGGATGGCCTCACCATCAACCCGTACATGATGGAAGAGGGCGAAGAGACCATCGTCGCCAGACGGCTGACGGAGGTGCTGGCAGCATGAATACCAACGATCTGCTCGAACACATGATCGCCCACTCACCCTGGGTTGACCCGAAGACCACGGTCGACACCCTCAAGGCCGGCGACGGCGAGAGGCCGATTCACAAGGTCGGGGTCTGCTGGTATCCGGGGCTGACCAACATCCGTACCGCCATCGAGATGGGTTGCCAGCTGCTGGTCACGCACGAACCGACCTGGTGGGATCATTTCGACCGTCCCGGTGGTTGGCGCGAGGGCGGGCCCGGTCTGGAGAAGACGCAACTGCTGGCCGAGTCGGGAATGGCCGTGGCGCGGCTCCACGACACGTGGGACAACTGGCCGGAAATCGGCATCCGTGACTCCCTGGCCGGGGGCCTCGGATTCACCCGCTTCGTCGGCGAGGACGAGACTCGCTGGCACGCCACCTATGAAGTGGACCCCATGCCCCTGAGAGATTTCGCCCGACGGGTGGCCGGCAAGGTGGCCCCTCTGGGAGAAGACGCGGTTCAGGTCATCGGTGATCCCCACATGGTCGTGTGCCGTCCATCCATCGGCGTGGGTTGTGGCGGCCCGGCGGAGGACATGATCGAGTTGGGCAGTGACGTGCTGATCGTGTGTTTCGACGGCGCCTCGTACTGGTCGGAGCGCGAGCGCTTTGCCGAACAGGGCGTCGGCGTCATCACCTTGGAGCATGGAACCACCGAGATGTGGGGCATCGAGTCACTGGCCCGTTACATCGGCGACACCTGGCCCGATCTTGGAGTGCACTACCTCGACGGCCACTGGCGCGCCTGGCACGTGGTGGCCTGACCAGAACTTGCGAGGCATCGGCTCTGACCTCCCTTCTGTGTCACTGTATGATCTAGACAGTGTAGTCGAAAGGCCTGGGCATCTCGGCCGTCGTCGCCCTGCAGTGGAGTACACTGTCGGACGACGCTGCCAGCAGGGGTGTCGCCGTGAGCATGGCGGACGGTCTCATCGGCGCCACGGCCCTTGTGCACTCGATGACGGTGGTCACGCGCAACGTCGATGACCTGACGGCCACCGGGGCCCGCGTGCTGAAATCCCTGGGAGGATGTGTGATCACGCCGAATCACCCCCACCACGGCTCGCCCTCCGCGCGATTCGCCTTCAGGTAGTCCTCGTCGAGCTCCAGCCCCAGGCCGGGCCGCATGGCCACCTTCATCTTGCCATCGCGGATGACCAGCTTCTCCCCCGTCGCTTCCGGCGCTGCCGCTGCCGTCCTGCGGCATTCCATCAGCGGGCAATTGAAGACGGACGCTGAAAACTGCTGTGATGCCATGTCCAGCACGTAACCGCTCACGTTGTGGCAGGAGATGGGAATGCGATAGAGGGCGGCCAGATCGGCGATACGGCGGGCGCCGCTGATGCCGCCGCAGTTGATGAGATCTGGCTGGAGGCTGTCCACCGCCTGGCTCTGCAGGAAAGGCAATGCCCCTTCGGCCAGAGCCAGGTTCTCCCCCGTCAACAGGGGGATGCGCGTCGTCCGTCTCAGGGCCATCCAGGCATCGCCAAACTCTGGCGCCAGAGGATCCTCGAGGTAGAGGGGCTGGATCGGCTCCACGGCCTTGGCCGTCTTGATGGCGCTGGGCAGGTCGAGCTCGTTGTGGCAATGGACGATGATGTCGATGTCGTCGCCCAGAGCCTCGCGCGCCAGCTCGTAGGCCTTGGCGATGTCCCGCGCTTCGCGAGGCCCGATGCTGGGCACGTACTCCTGCATGTGAGCCCGCAGGACGTGATGGATGTCGACCTTGTAGGCACTGAATCCGTAGGGATCGGCCTGCAGCTGGTCCGCCCGCTGTTTCCATTCATCCTGACTCAGATGGTCTCCGCCAGGACAGTGAGAGTAGAGGCGAATCTCATCGCGGAAGGGACCACCCAGCAGACGGCAGACCGGCTGCCCAAGCACCTTCCCCGCCAGGTCCCACAGGGCGATGTCGATGGCGCTGAGCACGCCCATCACGCGACCGCGCTGCGGATAGGCGTAGAACAGATTGTGGAAGTGGACGTCGATCGCCAGTGGATCCTTGCCGATCAGCCCGAGATGGGGCAGACGAGGCCCTTCCAGCCCCTCGATGGCGGCACGGACAGAGGGTCCCGAGCCGTGGCAGGGACCGATCCCATATACACCCGCGTCGGTTTCCACCTTGATGAGCGTGGCGCCCTGCTGCGGCTGCAGAGCCTTGATGGCGGTGATCCTGATCTGCCCTCGCAGACTCTCGGCGTGTGGTGATGGATCGGTCATTCGGCGCGCTCCACTTGTTGTCGGGTTAGCAACGGCCAGGCCGCGATCCCGAATAATCGTGAGTCTGGTGAACCAGGCTCAATCCGGGACGCACAGATCCAGGTCGGCAAAGCTCGGAAAGAATGTCAGGTCCGTTCCTCGGTCGTCCATCGCCTCCACCCGGTCGCCGCGCAAGCGCACCCACACGGGCTCATCGTGGTGATGGGTGAGGGGGAACTCCTCCACAGGCAGACCGAAGCGGATCCGTATGTCGCTGTCGAGGGTGGGCTCGGTGATGTGCAGACCGGCTGGGTCGACGGTGTAGCGCTCCCTCACCGGTTCGACGATGACACGCTGCGGATCCACCCAAGGAGGCAGTCGGATGTGCAGGGCGCCCCGCCGCAGAACACGTATCACGAGGATCTCGGGAGTGCTGTGCTGTCCATAGGGTGATCTCACCTGCACGCCGTCTGTTTCACTCGCCATCAGCAGGCGCACGTGGTGACCATCGTCGTCGGTACGCACGGCTGCCTGCAGGGCGGCGCACAGTGAGCCCACGACCCCACCGACGATGTCCATGTTGAACGACAGATTGCCACGCCCCTCGCCGGCAGGTTCATGGCCGTATGGAGCGGGGAATCCCCAGGCCCCCTGATGTCGTCGGGCCAGATCGCGCAGCCCATCCACGCCCTCGGGATTGTCCGGCTCTTCGACGAAGGACACGTCGAGCAGCTGCGAGGGCAGCAGATGGCAACGCAGGATTCGCTCGGCGTCCTGGTCATAGCGTGGGTCGAGATGACGACCCAGGATCAGAGCTGTCTCCAGGATGTCGCCGGTGTTGTTGGCCTCGCCGTGGTCGCTGCCCGTCTGCTGCGCCTGTTCGGGTGACCAGCCGATGACGTCGCGCATCTCCCACAGGCCGTGGTTGTAGAACGCCTGCACCCGCCGCAGCAGGTCGAGGTCATGTCGCAGCTCAGCGTACTGCGCCAGCGAGGACAGGCAGCAGGTGACCGAGTGAGCGTGACGGGTGCCGAAGCGGTCCTGTGTGTAGGCACCGTCCTCCAGGTAGAACTCCGCCGTCAGCTTGTCGACGAGATCCTCGGCCAGTCGCAGGGCACGCAGGCTGCCGGTGGCCTCGTGGAGCTTGACCAGTGGCCCGAGCATCCTGGCCTCGCCGTGAACGAACCCCTGGCAGGGCTGGTACTGCAGGCCGGCTCGTCGCAGACGCTCCTTATCCCAGCCACGCTGGGGATGCCACAGCTGCCGGATGGCGGCGATGCTCTTCTCCGCCAGCTCGGCCGCTTCGCCGTCGTCGCCCCAGCGCGCCAGGGCGAACAGGCCGTGGAAACCCTCCCTCAGGTTGTGCGGACAGAAGTTGACGGGAGGGATGTCCGCCGGTTCGGGGCGGTTCAGTGGCAGTGGCAGGACGCCGCCGTAGGACAACATCAGCGCCCGACGGTGGTTGGCCACGGCGTTGTCGAGGATCTCGGCATCAGCGCTGTCGTCGGGGGCGACCTCTTCCGCCGCCAGCAGGGCATTCAGATGACGTCCGGGAACATGGGCTTCGCTATGGTGCGGACTGAAGCGCAGAAACGCCTCCGGCCGCAGACGCGAGCCGAAGAACGGCACATCCCCATCGTCGGCATCGAAGATGTGCCGCATGGTGCGGCAACCAAAGCGGATCGCCCCCGCGATCCCTTCCGTGTTGACCGATCGCAGACGAGTCACGACGGCCTTGCCTACCCTCGCCCGATGTACGGCATCGTCGTCGCCATGACCGTCATGAACTGCACATTCGCCTCCAGCGACAGCGACGCCATGTAGACGACGGCGTTGGCCACATTGTCGACGTGCATGCGGGGTTCCACCTTCTTCGAGCCGTCCGCCTGGGGCACACCGTCGTTCATCCGCTCCGTCATGTTCGTTGCTGCATTGCCGATGTCGATCTGGCCGCAGGCGATGTTGTACTTGCGTCCGTCCAGGGATGTGGATCGGGTCAGCCCGGTGACGGCGTGCTTGGTCGCTGTGTACGGCGATGAGTTGGGCCGCGGTACGTGGGCCGAGATCGAGCCGTTGTTGATGATGCGCCCGCCCATCGGATCCTGCGCCTTCATCACCTTGAAGGCCTCCTGCGTACACAGAAACACTCCCGTCAGATTGACGTCTACCACTGCCGTCCACTGCTCGTAGGTCAGCTCCTCCAGCGGCACGCCGGGTGCTCCCATGCCGGCGTTGTTGAACAGCACGTCCAGGCGCCCGAAGCGTTGTGTTGTCGCTGCGAACAGCTGCTGCACCGACGCCGGGTCGGTCACATCGGTGGGCACCGCCAGGGCCACATCCCCCGCCTCGGCGGCCACCTCTTCCAGCTTATCCGCGCGTCGTCCTGCCAGGCCCACGGCATAGCCGGCCTCGACCAGGGCCAGGGCCGACGCTTTGCCTATGCCGGATCCGGCGCCCGTGACGATCGCCACTCGATCGGCTGCGCTCATCTCTTCATCCTCCCTTTCGGGTGAGTTTCCACACGTCGCTTTCCATATTGTTGCCGGTGACCATCCACAGCGCCTCCTCGTACACGAAGACACTCGCCGCGTGCCTTGGAGCCCAGGGCGTGCCGGGCAACTCCTCCCAGGTCACGCCGTCGGCGCTGTGCCAGACATCGTTGCGGTTGGTTCCCAGTTCGTGCCACCCCTCCAGCACCCAGAGTAGATCGTCAAAGCAGAGTACCTCATGATACATTCGCGGGTGCCATGGGGCCGCCCCGTTGACACAGGTCCAGTCGACGCCGTCCGTCGAGCTCCACACATCGTTCCAGTAAGCGCGCTGCGGTGTCGGCGGCGTGTCATAGCGGCCGCCGCCCAACAGCCAGATCCGTCCGTCGTGCACGGCGGCCGCCCCGATCGCGCCACGAGCCGGCCATGCCGCCTCGGCGCAGACACACTCCCATGCGACGCCGTCCTCCGAGCGCCACACATCGGCGTAGAACCGCTCTTCGCCGCCGGCAAACTCCGGCATCGTCTGCCCGCCCATCACCCACAGAGCATCGCCATGAGCGACGGTGTAGTGCAGGGCGCGCGGCGCCCATGGCACATCCGCGCATACGAGCTGCCAGTCAGTCCCATCTGACGTCCGCCACACGTCGTTCTGGTAGTGCCTCTGGTTGGCGTCCCCGCCGATGACCCACATGGCCCCCTCGTGTACGGCGTACCCAGCGGTGTGCCGTCCCTCCCATGGCGCGTGGCCATGCAGCTCCCAGTCGACGCCGTCCACCGACGACCACACCTCGCTGTTGCACGTGGTCGGGAAGTGCTTCTTGTTCCCCGGGTTCCAGCCACCCAGCAGCCACATTCGGCCATCGAAAGAGAGGGCGCCAGCGCCGTCCCTGGGCGCGAAGGCCGCCTCGCGGGTCACGAGTGACCATTCGTACTCCGGATCGCCATTGCTCATATGCGACGTCCTTCCTTGTTTCGTGGCATGCTACGCTCCGTCATCTTCGATCTCGACTGCACTCTGGCCGATCGGTCTCGCTCGATCGATGCCTACCTTCAGCCTTTCCTCGATCGTTTCGGCAAGGCCCTGGATACGGCCGACCCCAAAGTCATTCGCGAGACTCTTGGTCGGGCCGACGGCAATGGCTACGCCGCCGACACGCGCGCTGCCGATATCATCGCTGGCATCGACTGGTCCAGGCCTCCCAGAGCGGCAACTGTCGACAAGCACTGGCACTTGACCTTTCCCGGGTGTGCCGTCGCCATGGAGGACGCCCACGACGTGCTGGATGAGCTGCGCGAAGAGGGCCTGAGCCTGGGCATCCTGACCAATGGCACCGTAGCCGCCCAGGAGGCCAAGATCGCCCGCCTCGGTCTGGACGAACGGGTTGATGCCGTCATCGTCTCCGAGGCGTTGGGTGTCAAGAAACCGGACGCCCGGATCTTCGAGGCTGTCCTCGAAGCCCTGGACATGGATGCTGACGATGCCGTCTACGTTGGCGATCATCCCGTCAACGACGTACAGGGCGCCACCGACGCCGGGCTCACCGCCATCTGGATGCGTGGCTGGCAGGAATGGCCCGACGACCTGCCACCTGCCGAGCTCTTCGTCGATCGCCTCGCCGAGGTACCGCCCCTGCTGGCCTCCCTGCCAGACGGGTAATCGTGCAAGTTGCAGCCCCGCTGATCCTCCGTCAACGACTCTGACCCGGGGACATGATCCATGGAAGAACTCGCTCTCCGCGGCGGGCCGAAAGCCAAGCCAACTCCCTACACGCTGACGAATCGTTACGGTGCCGAGGAGGTGGTGCAGTTGTCCCGCGCCCTGGACAGTGGCAAGCTGATGGGCCCTGGCGGCATCATCACCGAGTTCGAGGCCGCTCTGTGTGAGGCCTTCCAGGTCCGACACGCCATTACGGTCACCTCGGGTACAGCGGCACTGCACACCGCCCTCTGCGCCCTCGGTGTCGCCGAGGGGGACGAGGTGATCACCACGCCGATGACGGACATCGGTACCGTCGCTGCCATCCTCGCCCTGCACGCGGTGCCGGTCTTTGCCGACATCGATCTCGACACACGCCTCATTTCACCCGAGAGCGTGCGGTCAGCGATCGGTCCGCGGACCAAGGTCGTCATCGCCGTGCACATGTCCGGGTTGCCCTGCGACATGGGCGCCTTCGAACTGCTCGCCGCCGACACCGGTGTCACCATACTGGAGGACTGTGCCCAGGGACATGGAGGTCGCTACCGGGGCAAGCTCCTCGGCGGGCTGGGCAAGGCCGCCGGCTTCAGTATGAATGAATCGAAGCAGATGACAACAGGCGACGGCGGCTTCGTGACGACCGATGACGGCGAGGTCGCCCGCATCGCCTCGCTGTTCCGCGACAAGACCTACCTGCGCGACGGCTCCGTCGGACGCGGCGGCCAACCGATCCCCTTCTTCGCCCTCAACTACCGGGCCAACGGCCTGCACGCCGCTGTCGGACTGGCCCAACTCGACAAGCTCGGGGCGCTGGTGCGGCGACGGGACCAGATCGCCCGTCGCTACTACGCCGAGTTGGCCGACCTCGAGAGCTTTGATCTTCCCCATCTCATCGAAGGCGCCGAACCTTCGTGGTGGCCGGTGGCCGGACGGCTGACCTGTGATCCCGATCGTCGAGACGAACTGGTGGAGGCCCTGCGGGCGGAGGGTCTGTCGATCAGCACCGGCATGTCACCGGCCAGCAACATCCTGCGCACGGAGCTGGTGCGGACAAAGCGTTACTATCCGCTCACCGACGAGGTCCCCGCCTTCTGGCGCGACATCGTCTACGATCCTGACTGCTGCCCCCATGTCGACGAGCTGCAGCGCACCGTGATCCGGCTGCCGGTGGACGAACGCTACACCGACGAGGACATCGACCAGACCATCGCCGGCGTACGCAAGGTCTGGGCCCACCTGATGGACTGATGCCTCCGGCCATCCTCCACGACTACCGGAAACCTTCGTCGCCGTCCTGGTGCAGCCCCTTGCCCTGCCGCGTGATCGGTTCCGGCGCCTCGTCGATCGGCACATTGGGACAGTTGTCGATCCAGCGACCGCCCGCGGGTTGAGCCCAGCGCACGGCATTGCGCAGCACGAGACGAACGTTGTCGTCGTAGAAAATGGGGTAGGTCTCGTGCCCGGGTCGGAAGTAGAAGATGCGCCCGTTTCCCCGGAAGTAGGTGATCCCCGAGCGGAACACCTCGCCCCCTTCGAACCAGCTGATGAAGACCTGCTCGTCCGGGGCCGGCACGCCGAAGGGCTCACCGTACATCTCGGTTTGTGGCAACTCGAAGTACTTGCCCAGTCCCTGGGTGATCGGGTGTCCGGGGTTGCACACCCACAGGCGTTCCTTCTCGCCGGCCTCGCGCCAGCACAGTGAGCACGTGGTTCCCATGAGGCTCTTGAAGATCTTCGAGTAGTGCGCCGAATGCAGGAGGATGAGTCCCATCCCTTCGAGCACTCGCTTCTTGGTTCGGGCTACCACTTCGTCCCGTACTTTGCCGTGTGCGGCGTGTCCCCACCAGACGAGCACGTCCGTTTCGTCGAGAATCTCCTCGGACAAACCGTGATCGTCGTCCTGGTCGAGGGTGGCGGTGCGCACCTCGATGCCGGGATCGACACGCAAACCCTCGGCGATCGTCGTGTGCATGCCCTCGGGATACACCTCTCGCACGACGTCGTTGGTGCGCTCGTGGACGTTTTCCCCCCAGACTGTCACGCGAATCATGGTGGCTCTCCCTCCGTGGTATCGGGTCTCTGTTGCCGGTGCCTCTGGTGGACCGACGGCATGTGAGGTACTGTAAGCGGGTCGTTTCCCCGGGGCCAGCGAAGAGAAGATAGAGGAGATTCCGTGGGCGAGATCCCGCGTTTCCAGCGCACGACCATCTACCACGGTGTACCCGCCGAGCGCGTCCTGCTCGTCGTCGGCGACCTCAATGCCGACGGTGAGCCCGAAATCGTCGTCGCTGCCCGGCGTGGCGCCGATGGCCTCTACTGGCTGGGACGTGAAGAGGACGGCTCCTGGCGTCGTCACCTGATGGACGACAGCTACCCGTCCCTCGAGGCCGGCGGTTTTCTCTACGACCTCACCGGCACGGGCAGCCTCGACTTCGTGGGCGGTGGGGACTACAGCACACAGCACCTGTCCTGGTGGGAATGCCCTCAGGATCCGACGGAGCCCTGGACACGGCACCTGATCTGTGAGTTGGGCGCCGGTCAGTGCCACGATCAGTATGTGGGTGACCTCGATGGCGACGGACGTCCCGAGCTCTACTTCTGGAACCAGGGCGCCCGTGCCCTCTTCAGCCTGCCGGTTCCCGATGACCCGCGCCAGTCACCCTGGCCCGGCCTCTGCACGGTCGCCGAGGATCTGGTCGAAGAAGGCTTTGCCGTGGCCGACGTCGACGGTGATGGCCGCCACGAGTTGATCGCCGGCCTTTCCTGGTATCGAGTCCGGGGCGGCGGGCGCGTCGAGCGCCATCGATTTACCGACGATTTCGTCTCGCCCCGGCTGGCGGTGGCCGACTTCGACGGCAACGGTCAGGTGGACATCGTTGTCGCCGAAGGGGACGCCAGCTATCGACGCCAGGACAGCGACTTCGGACGAGTCGCACGCCTGCGACACCGCGGCGACCCCGAAGCCCCCTGGGAAGCCGAGCTGCTCCATGACCGGCTCCTCGACCCGCACTCGCTGGCCGTGGCTGACTTCGACGGCGACGGTCGTCCCGATCTCTTCGTCGGCGAGCTCGGCGACCCGGGCGGCAACGATGCGCACACGCCACGGCAGCGCATCTTCTACAGCCGGGATGGACACCTGGTGGAGCACGTCATCGACGCGGGTCTGGGTACGCATGAAGCCAAGGTGATCAGCCTCGCCGGCGATGACGGCACCGTAACCGGCATCGTCGGCAAGCCCTACCGCGGCCTCAGATCCGAGGTCCCACGGTCCCCTGAGATCGATGGCGTGCAACTGTGGCTGCCGGAAGGACCCTGACTGGGCGCACCCGCATCGGCGGCCGCCCGTTGACAGTGTCCGAAGGCCCCGGTACGTTCGGGAAAATGACTGACTGGTCAGTTCAATTCAGCATGCGGAGCAGGGAATGAGCAGGCGATACACCCGAGAGATCGTGAGCCGAGTGGTGCCACTGGCCGCGGTGTTGTCCATGGTCTGCCTGAGCGCGTGCGACCAGGAGGAAGGCGGGGGCGCCAGGGCTGGGGGACAGCGCGGGGGTCGCGGTCAGAGGGACAGCGGCGACGCGGCGCTGCCGGTGAAGACCGAGGCGGTGACCCTTGGCGAAGTGACCAGCTACGTCGAGACACACGCCCGCCTGGAGGCGGAGCGCTGGGTCGAAGTGGTGTCGCGGGCTCAGGGCCTGGCGGAGCGCCTGCAGACCGAAGAGGGCGAGCGCGTCGAGGCCGGGCAGATCCTGCTGCATCTGGAAAAGGAAGAGTTGCGCCTGCAACTCGAGCAGGCCAGGGTCTCGGCGCATCAGGCGCAGGCGACGTTCGACCGCACGAAAGCCCTGCAGGAGCGCCGCATGATCAGTCAGCAGGAGTACGAGACCACGCGCAACGAGCTGGAGAATGCCGAGGTCTCCCTGCGCGAGGTTCAGCTTCGCCTGGAGTATGCCGACATCCGGGCTCCCATCGACGGTGTCGTCATGCTGCGCAGTGTGGAGATGGGCGATCTGGTCCGCACGAATCAGGTAGTGTTCGCCATCGCCGACCTGCAGCCCCTGCTGGCGCGCATCCGCGTCCCCGAGAAGCGCATGACACAGGTGCTCGTCGGCCAGGAAGCCCGCATCACCGTCGACCCCGTGCCGGACCGGGTGTTTTCGGCGACGGTGCGTATGATCAGCCCCGGCGTAGATCCCGCGAGTGGCACGATCAAGGTGACCCTCGAGGTGCCGGCCGCCGGAATTCTACGCCCGGGTATGTTCGCCACGGTGCGCATCATTACGGACAGCCGCAAGGATGCACTGATCATTCCGAAGAAAGCCCTGCTCCTCGAAACAGACGAGGACGACGTCTTCGCTGTCCGCGAAGGCAAGGCGGAGCGAGTGCGGATCGAGCTGGGCTACACCGACGGTGACCGGGTCCAGGTCGTGACCGGCCTCGAAGAAGGTGACGAGGTGATCACCGTCGGCCACGAAGGACTGAAGGAGAACGCCGCCGTCCGCATCGTGGGCGCCAAAACGTCAGCGCCGGCGGCCGAGGCGCCCGCTGAGGGTGGTGACGGAGGATGGAGCGGGTCTCGCGGCGGCAGCGAGTGATCAGGTGAAGCTCGTCGAATTCTCCACCTCCCGGCGGGTGACGGTGACGATGATCATGGTCGCCATCAGCGCCTTCGGTATAGTGGGCTTCTCCCGTCTGGCGGTGAATCTGCTGCCTGATATCACCTACCCGACCATCACCATCCGCACGGAGTTTCCCGGGACGGCTCCAGCCGAGGTCGAGCGCCTGATCTCAGAGCCGATCGAGGGCCTCGTCGGCGTCGTCAGCAAGGTGGTACGGGTCAGTTCGGTTTCCCGGCCCGGGGCGAGCGACGTAATCGTCGAGTTCGGCTGGGGCACCGACATGGACTTCGCCTCCCTCGACGTGCGTGAGAAGCTGGATCTGCTCCAGCTGCCGCTGGACGCCAGCAAACCGATCCTGCTACGCTTCGACCCCTCCCTCGATCCCATCCTGCGCATCGCCATGTACGGCGGCAACAGTCTCATGGAGCTGCGCCGGGTCGCCGAGGACCGCATCCGCCTCGACTTCGAGAGTCTCGAAGGGGTCGCCGCCGTGCGCGTCGAAGGCGGCCTGGAAGAGGAGATCCACGTCGAGGTAGAGACGCAGCGACTGGCGACGCTCGGTATTCCCGTCAGTCAGGTGACGCAGCGGCTGGCGGCGGAGAACGTGAATCTCACCGGGGGTCTGTTGAAAGACGGTGAGGCCGAGTTCCTCGTTCGCACGCTGAACGAGTTCACCAGCCTCCAGGACATGGAGGAGATCGTCATCGCCCGGGTCGAAGGTGCGGCGGTGAAGTTGTCGGACGTGGGACGGGTAACACGCAGTCACGTCGAACGCGACGTGGTGACTCGCATCAATGGTCGCGAAGGGGTCGAAATCGCCGTCTTCAAGGAGGGGGATGCCAACACCGTCAGCGTCTCGGCGACGGTGCGCCAACGGCTCGAGGAGTTCCAGAGTCGCTTCGGTGATCTGCTCGGGGACGCCACGGTCGAGATCGTCGTCGATCAGGCGACGTTCATCAAGCAGTCGGTAGAGGAGGTGCTGACGACGGCCCTCATCGGCGGCGCTCTCGCCATCCTCATCCTGTTCCTGTTCCTCCGGGACCTGAAGAGCACGGTCATCATCGGTCTGTCGATCCCGATATCTGTGGTGGCCACCTTCTTCATGATGTTCACCACAGATGTGAGTCTGAATATCATGTCCCTCGGCGGCCTGGCCCTGGGCATCGGCATGCTCGTCGACAGTTCCATCGTGGTGCTGGAGAATGTGCAGCGCTTCCGCGACGCCGGTGATTCGGCCCTCGAGGCGGCCCGCAAGGGAACCGGAGAGGTAGGTGCAGCCGTGATCGCCGCGACGATGACGACGATCTGTGTCTTCGTCCCCATCGTCTTTGTCGAAGGGGTGGCCGGCCAGCTGTTCCGCGATCAGGCTCTGACGGTCACCTACTCGCTGGTGGCGTCTCTCGTGGTGGCGCTGATGCTGATCCCCATGCTGTCGTCCTTGTCCATGCGTCCCCTGTCGGCCGAAGAGTCCGGCCGCCCCGACGGCCTCTTCGTACGCGGGCCTGCTGTCGTGCTGCGTCTGGCGGGGGTTATGTTCGGTGCCATCGGCAGATTGCTGACATGGCTGCTGACGCCACTCTACTGGATGTTCGACCTGGCGTATGGCGCTGTCGCCACCATCTATCCGCGCGGGCTGCGCTGGTGCCTCAGCCACCGGGCCGTGGCGCTGTTCGGCTTCGCCGCGATCTCCGCTCTGGTTCTGACCCGGGCGCAGCGACTCGGAGTCGAGCTGATTCCCGAGATGAGCCAGGGCGAATTTCTGATCGACCTGGAGTGGCCGGCGGGAACGCCGCTGCAGGCCACGGTGGACCACGTGTCGCGGCTGGACGAGGCAGTGCAGCGACTGCCCGGTGTCCTGACCGCCTTCAGCCAGGTCGGGGCCAGCGGTCAGACCGGTGGGTTCGCCGACGAGAAGAAGGAGAATCTGGCGCAGATGTTCGTGCGTCTCACCCCCGGGGCGCAGCGCGTCGAAGAGGAAGAGGTGATGGAGGGTACGCGGCGAATGCTCACCGACGAACCAGACCTGGACTTCAAGTTCTCCCGACCCTCGTACTTCTCCTTCCGCACACCCATCGAAGTAGAGATCACCGGCTACAATCTGGCCACCCTGTCGGACATTGCCGCCACCATTGCCCAGCAGATGCGTACCATCCCCGGCCTGGTGGACGTCAAGTCCAGCGCCGAAGGTGGCCAACCCGAGATTCAGGTGGTATTCGAGAGGAATCGTATCGCCGAGCTGGGTACGACGGTCCAGGCCATCGGCGCCTTGTTGCGCAACCAGCTGCAGGGAGACGTTTCGACCGAACTGATCCGGCGCGATCGACATGTGGGCGTGCGTGTACGCGCCGTTGAGGATGAGCGACGCTCGATCGAAGATCTGCGCCGTATGGTCATCAGCCCACCGAGTTATCCGGTGCCCGTCTCCCTCGACGCGGTGGCCGAGGTGGCCATCGTCAAAGGCCCGGCGGAGATCCGACGCCTCGATCAGCAGCGGGTGGTCGTGATCACCGCCAATCTCGCCGGTCGCGACCTTGGCAGTGCCGTCACCGACATCCGCGCGGTCACCGACCATCTGGTATTGCCCGACGGATTCGGTATCGCTCTCGGTGGTCAGAACGAGGAGATGGAACGCTCCTTCGAGAGCATGAAGTTCGCCATGATTCTGGCCGTCTTCCTGGTCTATCTTGTCATGGCTTCCCAGTTCGAGTCGCTGCTGCATCCCCTGGTCATCATGTTCACGATCCCACTGGGAATGGTGGGCAGTGCCCTGGCACTGATGCTGCTCGATGAAACCATCAGCGTTGTTGTGCTGATCGGTCTGATCATGTTGGCTGGCATCGTGGTGAACAATGCCATTGTGCTGGTGGACTACATCAATACACTCCGCCGCAGGGACGGACTGAAGAAGGTCGAAGCGGTGACAGAAGCTGGGAGGCTGCGTCTGCGCCCCATCCTGATGACGACCTCAACTACGGTGCTGGCCTTGCTGCCCATGGCCCTAGGCCTGGGTCAGGGCTCCGAGATCCGGGCGCCCATGGCGATCACGGTGATCGGTGGCCTGCTGCTGTCGACCTTGCTGACACTCGTCGTCATCCCCATGGCGTACACGGTGCTGGCCCGTGGCGACGGACACGAGTAACCCGTGAGGTAGGCGATGAATATTGCCAGATTCTCGGTGAAGCGGCCGGTCACTCTCGGCATGTTGACGATCTCCATGGTCGTGCTCGGATTGATCTCCGTGCTGCGGATTCCGCTGGAGTCGTTTCCCAGTATCTCCTCCTCGTCGGTGCGCGTCGGGGTGAACTACGCGTCGGCATCACCGGAGGAGCTGGAACGGGACATCACGCTGCCGTTGGAGCAGTCGCTGGCCATGCTCGGCAACGTGGAACGCATCAGCGCCCGGTCCGGGGGCAACTCGTCGAATGTGAGTGTCGAGTTCAAGACGGGCACCGACATGGACCTGGCGGTGATGGAGGTTCGCGATCGCGTCGACCAGGCCCGGGTCCTGCTGCCGCCCGATGTGGAGCGTATCTCCCTGTTTCGCTGGCAGAGCGATGATCGCCCCATCCTCGACGCGGATCTGGCCTGGAAGGGGGACGAGGGGCGTCTGTTCGACATCGTGCGCAAAGTGGTGGAGCCACGGTTGCTGCGTCTCGATGGCGTCGCCAACGTCG
>Ga0187827_10000164_pt1 | contig 101032 bp, 107 predicted proteins | sample ETNtaG_39_FD_167969 | JGI IMG/M metagenome (GOLD analysis project Ga0187827, IMG submission 167969) | Marine microbial and viral communities from oxygen minimum zone, Eastern Pacific Ocean - ETNP2014_SV_150_PacBio MetaG (Illumina Assembly) | ecosystem: Environmental > Aquatic > Marine >... | reverse complement strand
ATAAGATAACAAAAGTGAGCCTACGGAGACGGCCATCCTGCTCTCACACCTTCTTCTTAGGAATGGGCACAGCAATGTTCTCGATCATGCGAGCTTGTAATTTTTCTTCAAAGTGTTTCTGCCATTTCTCCGAGCGATCATAGGCAGTTCTCAATTCTTGTAGTTCCAATTTTGTTTTCTGTAGTTCGGTCTTCAGAGAACTGTTATCGTATTCGTTAACCTCATCAATTGATGAAAGGTCATCCTTCATGTGGATATACCTGTTGGCTTCTTTGCTAAAGGCGACGCCCCAATAACGGTAACAGAACTTTTTATCATTCTTCAAAATCTCTGCGTAATACGTGCATGAACTGTGCCGTAACGTGTGAGGACTTATGTCGATGTTTAAACAACTCAGAAACGCTAACTTTATGCTTCGGGCCAAGCTTTGGATGGTCTGGTCAAATATTCTCTGATCGGGCCTGTAGCCTTCTTGCTGCAAAGCCTTGTGTTTGAGGGCTCGCAGGTAATCGGTACTGTAGTTCAAGCTTACGTGCCTTTCTTTTTGTGTTTTAGTTGTTTCAGCACGAACGTGTACTTGGAAACGGTTCTTATCCTCTAACCACTTGATGTCTTGCCATCGCAAGCTGCATAACTCCTTAATTCTAAAGCCACCATCCCAAAGCATCACTACGGCCGTGATGTTCTTGTGAATGGTCTTAGCCCTCTTGACAACAATATCCAATTGTTGTTTAGTAATGACTGTGTCCATAGTTGGGATCCCTTCCGCGACGACCCAGTTCTCACAGTACTCGGGAAGTTCTTTTCCTCTACCGTACCGCCATTTCAGGAACTTGCGAATGGTCTTGTATATTTTTGCACGTGCTCCTTGCTTGTAGGGATTGGATTGTGCGTTAAGAATTTTGTCAGTTTCCATTCGCTCGTAGAACCTGTTCCAGTCTTGTGGCTTGGCTTGGTCGAATTCTTTGTTGACCCATTTCTCGCTAGCGAGACGTATGATACCCAGTGAACGGTAGAGTGTTATAGCTTGTATGTGCTTGTAAGAGTTGCCTGATTTCACTCTTCCTAGCTGGCATTCTTTCAGGTAGGTTTGAACGAGACGTTTGTTTTCAGGGTGTTTCCACTTCTCGGTCTTTAGTCTTTTGAGTGCTTTGCCGTATAGCTTGTCAAAACCTGCTATGTCTTCCATCCTAGACGAGTTGTGAGGGTTTAAGGTATATTAATGTTCCCTTAAAATAATAACCCAGTTATTATAGCCCCGCGCGGAATCGAACCGCGGTCTGCCGGTCCAGAGCCGGCTGTACTTGGCCGCTATACTACGGGGCTAGGTTAAGAAAAAGGAGTGTGGGCGGCTTTTAAAGGTTTTTGAACATGGTGGGAGCTTTGTCCATGAAGGCAATCACATTCGTGTCTATCATTCTAGAAACCAGCAAGTACGGCTCCATCTTTTTTCGTACTTGTTCGTACCATTTTTGACCTTTGGGTGTTAGTGTTAAGTGCTTGTTAGCGTACACGATGAATTTGCGCTCTTCAAGGTTCTGCATGTTCTTGTACAACGCTCTTTCTTGTTTTTTTGCAACCCCTGAACGTAGGGCTAGTTGGATGAAAGCTTGTTTGGACAGCCTCACGCTTATGGGGGCGGCAGCATACTTTCTTTCCAATGCCTCTTGGCTGCTGCCAATCACGTACAGAATGAATTCCTGTTCTGGCGTTGCCACGAGGTGTGTGAGGGTTTAGAATATATTAAGGTTAACCCGTCGGGAGCATTAGGATTACTGCCATACCTACTGCAGCTCCCAAGATGATCCCAAACACTGCATCAACAATATCGTGTTTGTTTTGCTTTATTCTTGCTCCAGCCACAGCAAGAATGAGTAGTCCGCTGACCACTAAGAAGTTTGGTGCGCTCAAAAAGTTGCCCACAACGATAAATAATGACGTTGCTCTGGACGCGTGACCTGAAGGAAAGCTTCCTGCTTGTATCTTTTCCATCCAATCCTTGTGGGCTGCCTTGTCTGGACGTTGCTTGAAATGTAATAATCGAGTTATAACCGTGAGTGCACAAACCACAACATACGCAACCAATAGCTGCTTTGCCACGAAAATGTTGCCAGCAAGATAGCACAATAGTGTTGAGCCCAAGAAAAGCGTGTGGGTGCCTAGCGCACCGATATCTTCAAGCCATAACTGCCATTTCATACGTTAAGGCAACGGCTTGCGTATTAAAAGCTTACGTGTTGGATTCCAAAAGTACTCTTACTCTTGGGAAGCGTAGGCTCTGCTTGGATCATGAATTGCTCGCCTCCAGAAGTGCCCAGGGCGACACCACAGACGGAGTCTTGGGGTGGAACGTAGAGGGTAATACGCGGATTTTTTTGTGGATCAAAATAGTGCAAAGTTTTCATCAATTTTGGATCTCGCACTCCTACTAGCTGTTCGAATAATGTGGCGGTGTTCGGAGAGGCATACACGTCCGTACCAAGGAAGACGGTGTTGAAACCATGCGTGTACTTGCTGTTGACGATAGCCCACTCATGTTGTGTTGGTGGGTGGTACATGCGCGCGTGAGATACGCGATGTTTGTTGGCTTGTCTTTCTATCGTTGTTGCTAGTGGAACGATATTGTTTAGTGATGCCCTAACAAACAAGTCACAGTCCTCTGCTGCAGTATTTTTCTTCTCTCGCGGGGCTCGCAGGGCTCTGAGTATTGCATAGAAGTCTCGCATGTTAGGTACGTGGACTCTGCCCTCTTCAGGTCGTGAGCCATCGAAATCAATTAGAGGATCATCGGGTGTGAAGAGTTCGTTTAGCAATCCTAAAGACCTCCCTTTGTGTCCGGGAAGATCCTCAAAGATAAAATAGCCCTTGTCAGCAGTAATAGTCGTCACTCGTTTTCCCTTTTTACGTTTTGCTTATAAGGTTTTCCAATGTTTTTGCAACAACATTGCATCCTTTTCTATGTTTGGGCTCTCGCAGGTGACTTGCCCTTTGAGTTTGAAATCGTGCCAGGCTTGGAGTACGTCCTTCCACTTAGCATCGCTATCTTTCAGATTAAGATGGTTTAACTCACCTTTTTCAGAATATCTAATGCCATTATAGTGGATGTGCATGTTTTGGAGTGCTTCCTTCCCCAGTTTCTTCTCAACGAGCGTGAGAACGTCCAACACTTCTTGCTTGGTGTTGTACTTTCCGTTGCTTCTAGCATGTAAGTGTGCGAAATCAATGCAGGGAAGAACTCCTTCTACCTCTGCAGCCATGTTGATGAGCTCGTTAATCTCCCCAAACTGGCTTCCTTTGCCTGTTGTCTCGGGTCGTAACCATATATCTACGCCTTCTTTCTTTAGCGTCTTTGCAATGTCCTTCACTTCTGCAGTGATGGTCTTGTATACTTTCTTAGGATCTTGTTTTTGATAAAATCCTGGATGGAAGCAGCAACTCCACGCTCCACAGAGCGCGCTTATCCTTGCGCTATTGAGTATTCGGTCCTTGCTTGCCTTGAGCTTTTTCTTGTCATCCGAGTTAAGGTTGATAAAGTAGGGAGCGTGGCAGGTTAACGCCACATCATGTTCTTCTGAAGTTTTCTTCACTGCCGGTGCTTTTTCTTTTGTGACAAAGATGCTTCGAACAAACTCTAACTCCATGCCCTCCAATCCTAGCTTGCGCACGGTGGCAATACCGTTATGCGTATCCCTTGGTTTTGTACAAAGAGGAATGCCTGCACTGCCAAAGCGTAGGGTGGTGGGCTTTCTCATGAAAAAATCGTGGTGCTGCCACTTTAAAAAACTGCCTGTAAAAAGAAGAAGCCTCAGGGTTAGGCTCCTTCCTGATTTTGGTACGCCTGTATCGCATAACCCACTGCAGCCACTGCCGCTAGAGCAACCGCACCCTGAACTATGTACGTGGTGCCAAGAGTAATATTGAGATCAGTGTTCACAATGTTGTACACTTGATCCGGCGTTAGCTCGATGGGAACATGGGGCTCTTTGGGCATGGGAAACACGTTTGCTTGGACGTCACTAGCTGCTATGGTGGCGGCAACTATTGCGGTCAGTCCCACATTCTGGACGTTATTATACGCCCCCTGTAATGTTTCGATTATTGTCATTGTTTTCCTCCTAAGGTTTTACCCTATCTTGTACAAAGCAAGACGAAGTATTATGTGCTGCGACCCGTACAGAACAGAAATACACTAAACTGTCTTATTTCGAACAAATAAGTATATAAAGGAGTTAAGGAAACCACACTCATGGAAGCCTCGACGGCAGAAAGCACCGAACAGTACGTGAACGAGCACCCAGATATCAAAAGATGTCTGAGAAAGGGCCTCATCAACTACTCATCCTTAGCTAGACTTGTCGTGAAGGATCTAGGCATACAAAAAAAGACCTCCAAGGAGGCAGTATTGATTGCGGCTCGAAGAATGCAAGATAGACTACAAAAGCAGGCAGTGTCTGACAAGGACGTTGTTGACATTCTCAAACGCTCAGAATTAGAAATCCACACAAAGGTAGCAGTTTTTACGGTAGAGAAAGCAGCAATCGCCACAGTGCTAAAATCAGAAGCTAGCGTAAGAAGGAAAGGCGCCATGTTTTACTTAGTAGAGGGAAGCAAAAGCTACACACTCATCGTGCAAGAAGAAGATGCAACCAGCATTCGCAAATCAGTAGGCAACTCCTTAATCAACCAGCACAAAGAATGTGCGTTAATCAACGTAAAATCACCAAAAGACATCGAAAACGTGGTAGGTGCCTTAGCATACCTTACAGGATTGTTCGCAGAGCACGGCGTTAACATCGTTGAAATGATGTCATGCTGGACGGACAACATATTCGTCGTCAAAGAGAAGGACGTGAATAAAGCGTTTGGCTTCTTGAGAATGTAATCACAACTGCTTAACGATGTCTAACAACTCGTTATGATCATTTATCTTATGGTCTGCTTTTCCTGTTGCGCCGCCAAATTCCACAGTAAGCGCGCCATCTTGGTGGGGTAAAGAAAGATCCTTTTCGTAGTTATCCCCTACAACGATGCATTCTCGAGGTGTGACGCCCAGTTGCTTGCATATCGTATCAAAATACGCTTTGTCGGGCTTCATCTTCCCTATCTGATCAGAAGTAATGATAAGATCAAAGTGGTTGGTCAATCCTAACTTCAAGAGCTTTGCTTTGGTTGTCTCCTCTGGATCCTCGGTCATGACTGCTAGCTTGAAGTCTTTCAGCTGCGGTAGGACTTCTTGGACTCCTGGTGCGGGCCGTAAGAGATCGGTGAGTTTTTGCATGAATGCTTTGTACGCTCCCTCAACGTTTGGGATGTTGTGCCGCATGGCTAGTAACCGTAAACTATGGAAGCGGTGTCTTTTCTTGGGATCCATGCTTGTTTGTAGCTCTTTGACAAACACGTCTCGCCATTCTTGGTGGAGGTCTTCTGCAGAATGATCGCACTGCTTTGCTAGGTATTGCATGGCAGCCATGTCAGAATCTTTGACTACCAAGCCAGTAAGGTACAACGTGTCGTCCGCATCAAAGACTACCGCGCGAAGTATCCTGTCCTTGTCGATGTGTTCTTTGATGTTTCTTCCAGGGTACACTACTTTTGCAGGTTTTGAATGCAAATTAGAATGGATGACCACATCTTTGCCTGTCATGAGTCCTAGTTTTTCTAGTGGTGGTGCTTCATCTTTGTCTTTAACAAAGACTTTTTCGTCTTTGACGTTGTCCTTTGTCTCGAACTCATCTCCTATCTTGTTGTTCTCACCAATAACACTGTTTGCGATGACGCATCGTAGTCCTACTTGGCTGTCTTTCATGATGACGCTGCCTTCTACTAAGGTTCCGTCTCTAACAACACCTTCTACGCTGGAATAGTTCGTGATAACAACATTCTTTCCTATGATCGCGTTCTTTCCTACATAGCTGGTTTCGTCCACTTTTGCTGTTTGGTCTACGGTTCCTTCTACTTTGCCCCCAAAGCGATCCAACAACAAGCGATTGGTGAGCAAAACATCCCATGGCTTGCCGAGATCTGTTCTTTTTCCATCGTACACCCAGTGCGTTAGCTTTCCTCCTTCTCTGAGTACGTATTCTTGTGGCACGACTTCTTTCTTCCCTTTGAACAACTTATCCTTTGCTAGCCCTGCTAGGAATTTTTCTGTGCGTAGTATCCCTATCCCCACAACAGCTAGGTTGGATGGCGGGTCTTGTGGTTTTTCTACGATTTCTATCACCCGATCGTTTTGCAAGCGCGCGATCCCATACCTGGAGGGGTCCTCCACCTCACGCAAGGTTAGGACGCCATCGGAGTCATCCTCAAACACGTCCAACGTTGGCTGTACCAAATCTTTTTCGTGCATGCTGTCTGCGTACTTAAACAGTACAAACTCTTCATCTTTGAGTAATCGTTCTGCGGTTTGGATGGCGTTGCTCGGCCCTAATTGCTCATCTTGGATGGCTATTGCTATTTTCATGTCAGGATACGCTTTTTTGGTGGATTCTGCGATCTCCATAGAATTGTCCTTGCTACAAACGATCACCACATCGGTAAGATCGTTGTCTCTAAACTCGTCCAAATGGTAGAAGAGCAAGGGCTTGCCTAGGAAGGGTGTTAAGATTTTGGATTTTGTTAAGGAGTATGGTTTGAACCGTGTTCCAGAACCTGCTGCAACGAGCACTGCTTTCATAGGCTGAGATCTTGTGCTTAAGCTTATAAGTATTGCGCACTTCTAGTAGACCATGCAATTTGAGTTCCTAGAGCACACTGCAGACGTCAAGTTCAAGTGTTATGGAAAGACGCTAGCAGAAGTGTTTGAGAATGTTGTACGAGCGCTAAGCCACCACATGAATAGAGGGGAAGCTGTCAAAACGACAAAAACCAAGGAACTCAAGGTAGAAGGCACAGATCACCAAAATCTTTTGTATAACTTCATCGATGAAGTATTGTACTTGTTAGACGCAGAAAACTTCTTGGTAGCAGAAGCAACAGTAACCATTGAAGGAAACAAGCTCAAAGCAACCATCAAAGGCGATGACAGCAAAGTATATGACAATCTAGACCACATCAAAGCAGCAACATACGCAGAGATGTACGTGAAAGAAACAAGCGAAGGCTGGGAAGCCCGAGCAGTGGTGGATGTATGAAAAAGCTCAAAGAAAACGTCTGGGAGATACCCAAAGACAAGGACATGCACGTTCCAGGAATCATCTTTGCTAGCGACAAGCTCATGGAACAAATAGCCGGAGACGACAAAACAATAGGGCAAGTTAGAAACGTAGCTCAACTTAAAGGTATCAAGAAGCAAAGCATCGCCATGAGTGACTGCCATTGCGGATATGGTTTTCCCATAGGAGGCGTTGCAGGCTTTGACACCAAAGAAGGCATTATCTCTCCTGGAGGAGTAGGGTACGACATCAACTGTGGAGTAAGGTTACTCGCGACCACCATCCCTAAAGAAGCACTAATGGGTAAGCGAGAGGAACTCATCAACGAACTCAACAAAGCAGTACCTTCAGGCGTAGGAAGAGGTGGAGAATTTGTTCTAACACCCGAAGACATGCAAGACGTGCTCAACAAGGGAAGCCACTGGGCAAAGCAAAAAGGATACGCAACAGATGCGGACCTCGACAAAACCGAAGATACAGGCATCATCCAAGGAGCTGATGCGCAAGACGTGTCAGACAAAGCCAAAAAACGAGGCAGAAACCAATTAGGAACCCTCGGAAGCGGCAACCACTTCATAGAAATCCAAGAAGTAGAAACAGTGTACGATGAAAACGTTGCAAACGTGTTCGGACTAACAAAAGGACAACTTTGCATCATGATCCACACCGGAAGCAGAGGCACAGGCCACCAAACCTGCTCAGACTACATCCACAAAATGGAAGACAAGTACGGCTGGGAACATCTACCTGACAGAGAACTCACCTGTGCGCCCATCAAAAGCGAGCTAGGCACACAATACCGCAAAGCCATGGCAGGAGCAGCCAACTTCGCCTTCGCCAACCGCCAAATCATCACGCACCAAATCAGAAACGTGCTCAAAGAAAACTTTCCAGAAGCAGACGTCAAGGTAGTGTACGATATCGCGCACAACATCGCAAAGTTTGAAAAGCACGTTGTTGATGGCAAGGAAGTAGAGCTCTGCGTCCACAGAAAGGGCGCAACACGAAGTTTCGGGCCTGGCAGGAAGGAAATTCCAGCAGACTACCGCGATGTAGGCTGCCCCATCTTCATCCCTGGAAGCATGGGAACCTACAGTTATGTGTTGGTAGGAACTAAAGAAGCAGAGGAAATCAGCCTAGCCAGCACAGCACACGGTGCTGGCAGAGTAATGTCTCGTTCCCAAGCCAAAAGAGAGATAACACCCGAACACGTCAAGCAAGAATTGGCAGCTCATGGAGTGGCCATCAAAGCAGGAAGTGTCAAGGGCATGGTAGAAGAAGCTCCCGAAGCCTACAAAGACGTTAATGAAGTTGTTCGCGTATCTGATGAGCTAGGCATTGGCAAGATGGTTGTTCGATTAAAACCTATAGCTGTCGTGAAAGGTTAGGTTTAAAACCGATAAGGGACATATAATACTATGAGCACTTCTATCTACGCAGTCGAAAGTATCGACCATAGAGTCCACGTACCGACTGCAGCAATGGAGCACGCAGAAGAGATAGTAGACACTGTAGTAACCTTGGAAATGTCAGGCGTTGCAGCAGCACATCAAATATACCCCCGAGATATTCGGAAATGCAGCAATTTGGAATTTGGCACAAAAAGTAGCCCGCGACTCCAGAAACACACTCTTGACGGACGAGCTCTACCTTAGAGTTTGCCAAAGATTAAACAACCAAAACCGAGGTTGGGTTGGCGAAGCCTGGCAAGAAGTTGATAGTGAATTGGTGACCGCAATAGAAAGCGTCCAAAGTTCCCAAGATTAACTAAAACTCTTCCCGCAACCACTATCGGCGGTGTTCGGCATCCCACAAAGCCATGCTTGTCTCTCTAGGTAGTCGATGACTATACCCTGCTAAACTCGACGCGTGCACAGCAATGTCGGGCTCCATAAATCCAGGATGTGCTGCTACCTCAACAGGATAAGCATACAGTATGTGACCACCCAAGGACATCATACTCTGGGAACCTCTGTGTACAGGAACGCAATCTTTCTCATCAACTCCTCCAAAAATCTTCCCATAGTCCTTTCCTGATCCCCAAGAAAGAACGCTTTTCAGCACCAAAATTGGTCCGGGAACACAACCCTCATCTGCTGGTTCGTACGTGACCACAGGAACCCATGCAGAGGTGGAGCGGGATGATTGAATATATAATGGCACACCCATGCGAGCGAACTCCGCATCAATTTTTGGGCGGACAAGATCGTGAGCTTCCTTCATAGCAGTATCTTTATGAGGGTCGCTGTCAATTTTTGTGCATAGTATCTTGGCCTCGCCCCTTGCAAAGCTTCTACCAGAACCATCTCCCAGGGACCATTCATAGAATTTCTCCCAACTTTTCCCCATAGAACTTACGGACGTCATCATCGTTGTCAGCGGAGTCATGAGAAGCTCTTCCCACATCCACAACCTTTGTTGTTGGGGTTTGTTATCCTAAAACCTGCTTCTTGCAAGTCATCACGATAGTCAATGGTGCTGCCTTTGATGAGATCTTTATCTTGCTTGTTGATGAATATCTTCACACCATGCTCTTCTAGCACTAATGCATCTCCAGCGTCTTCTGTAAGTTCTAACGCATAACTACTGCCGCTGCATCCTCCTTGGACGATGTCTACACGCAAGCCTGCGTTTGGCTTTCCTTCTGCCTTGAGTATGCCTTTCAGTTTTGCAGCAGCTTTCTCAGTTACCGTGATGGCTTTGTCAGCATTTTCAGAATCTGCAGCCGCCATCTTGTTAAGATCAGTAACAACGTTCTCTATTTCTGTATCACTCATGCCGTGGCTCTTGAAACCTTGCTCTATGCTTTCATGGCTTGCCCCTTGACAACCCACACATTGTACGCCTGCGGCCATAAGAACTTCTACAGAACTTGGATATTTTTGGATGACATCCCCTATAAGCATGTCTTTCTTAACCAAGGCTTCCATAGGTGAGTACATTCAAGGAGGGTTTATATGCATTTCGGATGGACCCAGGATACTGAAGGTTTTTAAGTCATCAAGTCGCAATCCTCGTATGAGTTATTTACGAGCAGCGGGAGTTTTAGTAGCCGCCGCATTTTTTTCAGCCTCAGACTGCATCCCAGTTATTGTCCAGCGTCGCGACTACCAATGGCGTGGCGTTTGCAAAGTAAACAGAATGGGTGAGCAACATCCCGTTCTTATGGGTGAAGAGATTCCCGGATCAGCCACGGAAAGTCAGGAAGACGTTGATGAGGATGGTGACATGGATGGCGTTCGCACCTCAAAAGTACCTTACAAAGTAATCAGAGGTGGAAACATGCATCTTACCATGCACGACGGCGTTGCCACCGTTCGCCACGTTAGGAAAAACCGATTTGGCAGACTCGGCAAGCAAAAACATCTGGACACGGATCTTAACCTGCCGCTCTGGGTAGACCCAAAAGACATTCATCTCGTTAAGAAGGATCCAAGAAAATGGAAGCGCTGGTAACAGGCGGAGCAGGGTTCTTAGGCTCCCACTTGGTGAGGCGATTGCTCAAGGACGGTCACACTGTACATATTTTGGACAATCTTCAAACAGGAAGCTTGCACAACTTACAACCACTCATTGACGAGTTTAAAGACAAGATAAAGTATCAACAACACGACGTCATCCAATCCTTTCCAGAATTTGAGAATCTAGACCAAATATTTCACTTAGCCTGTCCTGCATCACCCATCCACTACCAAAAGGATGAGCTGAACACGCTCCGCGTAAACGTTATTGGAACATTAAACGCCATTGCGTGTGCCAAGAAAACTGGCGCAAGACTCCTTATAACTTCTACATCAGAAGTGTACGGCGATCCTTTGGAAAGCCCACAAAAAGAGACCTATCGAGGTAATGTTTCAACAACAGGCATTCGCGCTGTGTATGACGTTGGCAAGATGGGTGCAGAAGCTGCAGTGGCTGCGGCAACAAGACAAGAAGGCGTCACGGGAAGGATTGTAAGAATTTTCAACACCTACGGGCCGGGCATGTCCCCAAAAGACGGTAGAGTCATTCCTAACTTTTTCCAAGCAGCACTCAAAGGGGAGGCCTTAGAAATCTACGGCGATGGTTCCCAAACGAGAAGTCTCTGCTACGTGGATGACATGGTTGAAGGATTGCTCAAAGCGGCAGCGAGCGATTACGAACAACCCATAAACTTGGGAAATCCAGACGAGCGTACGATAAAAGACCTCGCCCTGCTCATCATCAAGATTACTAACTCCAAAAGCGAGTTAGTGGAAAAGCCCCTACCGCAGGACGATCCAAAGCAAAGATGCCCAAACATCGACCGCGCAAAGGAAATATTGGAATGGCAGCCCTCCGTCTCTTTAGAAGACGGACTCAAGGCCACCCTCCCCTATTTTGAAGGTTTGTAGCTTCCCATCTTCTTCAACACATCCAGATAGAACGATGTTCCTTTTTGGAGATCGTCAAGAAGAATGTTCTCATCATCTGTGTGTTCAGACGAGTCATCGCCAGGACCTATCACCACAGTTGGAGCTACCTTTGACCAGAAATACATCTCTGTAAATCCTGGCTTGGCTATAGCTTCCACATCTGCGTAAGGCTGTAACACTTTCCCCAAGCGATCAAGAAGCGCCGCGTCCTCTACGATACATGACCCGTAGTCACAGATCACCCTCATCCTGACGTTGGCCGGCAGGATTTTCATGATCTGGGTCCTTATGTCCCGATCCTTGGGTCCGTACCTGAGTGAGAACGTAGCTGAGGCGTTGGCCGCAACCATGTTCACCGCGCTTCCCCCCTTGAGAGTACCAATGGATACGGTTGACTTCCCTAACAGTACATCAGTGCTTAAAGGCAGTCGCTGTATGGAACGCAAGACATCCATCAGCGTGGTGATGGCGCACGAACCTCGCCCGGGTGTGGCGGCGTGGGCAGACCTACCCTTGGCAAGCAACTCACACTCCAAGATTCCCTTTTGGGCGGTGCGCAATCGTAAGCATGTGGGCTCACCGACTAGCACGCATCCGGGCTTGATAGTGTCGACTATCTTAGTGATGCCTGCGAAGTCCGTCTCCTCTCCAACGTTAAACGCCAGGGCAAAGTCAGTGATTCCTTGTTGGACTGCCCTCTCTGCGGCAGCGATCATACAAGCCATCGGACCTTTAGCGTCTACTGCTCCTCGACCATAGAGCCTTCCGTTGCGTACTTCTACCGGAAGATCGCCAGGTACCGTATCCATGTGTATCGTGAGCAAAACATTTGGTTTGCCAGATCTTGCGACGACGTTGTACCTTCCCTTGGCGACGAACTGCTTTTCTACCTCAAAGTTTTTCGACAGTCTCTTCACTAGATACTCTCCAAGATCTCCCTCTGTGCCCGACACAGAAGGGATTCTCAGTAATTCCTTTGCTAGTTCTATCATAGTTCCACTTCCCGGATGAGTTTGTTTTCTGCTAGACACCGTGCTAGCAAGACAACCATATCTTCGCCTTGCAGCACCAGCTCGCGCATCATGCGTGCTGGAGGATCCACCAGCCGGTCTCTGAACAACAGATCATATTCTGTGGCGGCAGGAATTGCATCTGCCAGCTGTCTAGCGTACTGTTGTACAGGTATCTGCTGTCCGTCCACCTCAAAGATTGCCTGATCACCGTAGAACATCGCTTGGTAGCAATTTTCCTTGATCTCCCTCTCGGTTGTGGGAAGTGGTACCTCCCCTATGTCCGCAAGTGCGGACAGAGCTGCGGTTGCACGAACACACTCTTGGGCATCGATGCATCTGGTTTCGACAAACCAATCATCCGTTCCCCTATTGATTCGGACCACCTGATCTGTGGCCAACTTGTCAAAGCCCCACAACGATCCACGGTACTCAGACACCGTCTTTCTTGGATTCGTACCAAAGAACGAAGGATTCCGCTCAGTGAGCGCCTTTGCGATGCGCTCTCGTTGGTTCTCTAGACAACCCATATACTGATCCAGGCTTCGCAAGGGGTAGGAACCTGGCAGCACCGTGCCTGACCGCCATCCTTTGGAGTACACAATGGCTTGTCTTCGGTTCCATTGTGGTACTGCAACGCCGTTGATTGTTGGCGAGGTGGAGAACGCGTAAATCAGCAGAGGTGCTAGTCCAACCATTTGGTTGTAGGTGTCCACCAGGTCTTTCCCACTTAGATTAAGCTGGTCTGCGGCGGTGTAGCGTGTGCTTACGTCTGCAGGGAAGACCAGATTAAACTCGGACCAAAAAACGTTTGGTGCCTTTACGCTTACTCCCAGATCTAAGCGAGGTTCGTCAGTTCCTTGATACGTGCCACCGGACAACAGCAAGGCATCTGGAACTAGTTCTTGCAACGTTGCCAGGCGATTCTGCAGTCCTTGCTCTGCTTTTGAAATATCGTACTCTTCCTCAGGCAGCGTGCGTAGTTCAAATTGGTTCCACGCATACTCCCATTCACCCCCTAGCGCAGCAAGTTGCGTGGCAAACGCGACATTGTTTCTTAGGTCATACCATCTGTAGGGTGCGTCTTTAGTGACGCCGAAGAACTCGGACTCTATGCCTCTGCGTGTGAAGACGACCAGCACCGCTAGGCGCCTTAGCCTCAAACGTATCTACTGTACTTTGTTTTTTCATGTTTCATACCTCCGTCTCGAAAGACTATCAATGTTAGAAAATGTATAGCTACAACTAATGAAGACAACCAGTGATTTGCACTTGAGCCTCTATAGTCATAGAATATAGTATCACTCGTGAGTTAATAAATGTTTCGGTGAGAAAGACTTAAATCTGCAACGGAGTTTTCACCACTATGCGTATCGCTTCCTTCAAGAACTATGATGATTGGTTCTGCTTTGGTGTACAAAAAGAACAGCAAGTTTTAGCCAGACTGCAGATGTTTTTGGACTCTCTAGGGGAGAACCTAATGAAGCACGACTACAAGAAAGAAGTAAAGATTCGCGGGACGAAGAGAACAGAACACACCAATGAAGACGACACGGTTAACGCCATCGTGGATTATGTAGATCATTACGAGTTTGGCACAACAAAAGTAATCATTTTCTGGGGAGAGAACAAGGTGTACATCACCGCACACTTCACCAAAAGGAATAGAAAAAAAGTGTTAGACAAGTTCTACAACGCGATGAAAGCAAAGAAAGTGGTACCTAGAACTGCTGGACCGTGAGTGCTACTTCTTAGAGCATGCCGGGCACTTGTAGACGCGATTATGTTGATCTTCATAGGTAATAATCACCCCACATTCCTTACACTTCGTTTGAAACCGATACTTCACAAGACATACTAGTAGCGCACACTATATAAACCCCCTAGTTCCTTCTTCGGGCATATCCCAACGTAGAGTTAATCGTTCCGCAGTGGTGACGGTATTGGTTACCAACATTGGAAATGTTTATAAGAGTGCGTAAGCTTACAATACTATGAGTGTTGAGGGGAATGCGCTCGATTTTATCCGAGAAGCAGCACAAGGTGCGACCTTGCAAGAGGTTTGCACCCATTGCGGGCTAGAACGCCACACCATGACCAAGTACTTGGAAAGCTTACGAAGCCAAGGACTGGTCACTTTCAAACAAGTAGGCATGTCTAAAGTGTGGTGGCCCACCAAACACCCCCTAATCGAGGTGTTGAAGAACGACAGCATCGCCCTAGGCATCAAAAGCATAGCTGATGATGGCGAAGTAGCCATCGTGAACAAAGATTTCAAAGTAGAGTGGAGCAACAAAGGCAAGACAGAGAAGGCCTGCCACGAAGTCATGGGCCACAGCCCTGAAATGTGCAAGAACTGCCCCGCACACAAAGCATTCTCCACCGGCAAAAGCCAGTCAGTCACTATCAAAGGCCAAAAAGTGGTCACTCACCCCTTGAAAGACGAAGAAGGCAAGGTCGTGAGCATTGTTGAAGTGCGCAAATGAGTGAAGTCCTAACCATAAACAGGGACAAGTATGATGTGGCGGCTCCAGACACGAGTGTCAAGCTACCCGAAGGGTTGTCAGAAGACATCATACGGAAGATTTCCAAAGACAAGAACGAACCCGCATGGATGTTACAACACCGACTACACTGTTTCAAGCTCTTCCAAAAATTCGCCATGCCAACATGGGGCCCGGACCTCAGCAAACTCGATCTCAACAAAATAACCTTCTACGCAAAGCCAGACGCCAAACCCAACAGCAGAAGCTGGGATGATGTTCCCGAAGACATCAAAAAAACCTTTGACAGATTAGGCATTCCAGAAGCAGAACGAAATTCGCTCGCAGGCGTTGGAGCACAATACGAAAGTCAAGTCGTCTACCACAAGCTAAAGAAAGAACTAGAAGACCAAGGCGTCATCTTCCTAGACATGGATGTGGCTTTGCACAAACACCCAAAACTCGTCAAAGAACACTTCATGAAATGCGTACCCCCATCCTTGCACAAGTTCGCAGCCCTACACGGCGCAGTATGGTCAGGCGGAACCTTCCTATACATCCCAAAAGGCGTGAAAGTAGAAGCACCCCTACAAGCATACTTCCGGATGAACGCAGCACGCATGGGACAGTTCGAACACACGTTAATTATCGTTGAAGAAGGAGCACAAGTACACTACCTAGAAGGATGTTCTGCCCCTGTCTATGAAGAAGCAAGCCTCCACGCAGGCTGCGTGGAAGTGTTTGTCAAAGCAGGAGCAAGAGCAAGATACAGTTCTGTGGAGAACTGGAGCAAGAACACGTATAATCTCAACACAAAAAGAGCCATCGTAGACGAAAACGCCATCATGGAATGGGTGAATGGCAACTTAGGCAGCGGAATCACCATGCTCTACCCCTGCACAGTATTGAAAGGAGACAACAGCAAGTGTGAAAATCTGGGCATAGCGTTTGCCAACAAAGACCAAAACCAAGACACAGGCATGAAGATCTACCATCTCGGCAAGAACACCAAAAGCACGATCGTTAGTAAGAGCATTAGTAAAGAAGGAGGCATCACAAGCTACAGAGGACTAATCAAAATAGCGCCCGGTGCCAAGAACGCCAAGGCAAACGTGCAGTGTGACGCATTAATGGCAGACAACAAAAGCCAAAGCATCACCCTACCACACATGGAAATATTAGAACCACAAAGCGAGACAGAACATGAAGCAACCGTGAGCAGAATCCAAGACGACCAAGTGTACTACCTAATGAGTCGCGGATTAAGCAAACAACACGCCACCCAACTCATCGTCTCAGGATTTATTGAGCCAATAGTCAAGAATCTGCCTGTAGAATACGCAGTAGAACTCAACCGACTCATAGAAATGGAGATGGAGGACACATTAGGATGAGTTGGCAAACCCTCCCTATGCCCAACTTGAAGTATGGCATCACCGTACGATTAAAGGCGGAAGAAGCAGACTTCATGCTGCCACCCAAAAAAGTAGACACCACCCCCTTCACGGTTAGCCAAGAATTACCCACCAGCACGCTTCCAAAAACAACACCACAAGACAGACTTGAGGCTGCGCACCAAGAATTCCTAGGAAAAACCCTCACGATAACCGTGCCAGAAAACTTTACCAATGAAAAACCCATCATTATCACCAACCATGCTAACGGAGCAAGCTTTGATCACATCCACATCGTAGCCCAACCACACAGCAAGACCGTGTTTGTTGAGGAATCCGGCGCTAACCCACGATTCACCAAAGTAACCATAGAGGTGAAAGAAAATGCAGACATCACCTTTGGCAGCAAACACCAAGGAGGCGTGTTGTGGGCCAAACGAGAAGCAACCGTACATAAAGGCGGGAACATGCGATGGTGCGACGTCATCAAAGACACCGAGCTAGCCTACAGCCGCACCAAGACCATACTTCAAGGAGATCACTCCCAAACTTCCTACGCAGGCGTGTTTGTCGGAGAGCACGGCCAGTACGACATTGACGCAGTCAACGAACACGTAGGCAAGAACACCAAAAGCGACTTAGTCAGCAAGGGCGTGCTAGAAGGTACTGCCAAAGCCATCAACCAGGGCACCATAACCATCCAAGAAAACGCTAGCGGCAGTGACGGCTACCAAAAAGAAGACATACTTTTACTCAGCGAAGGGGCAGAAGCAGACGCGATCCCAAAACTCTTCATCCGCAACCATGACGTGAAGTGCAGCCACGGAGCAAGCGTCGCACCCGTCAACCCACAACATCTGTACTACCTCCAAAGTCGAGGAGTAGGCGAAAGAAAAGCCAAAGACCTCATCATCCAAGGATTCCTCAACACAGCCCTACAAACCATGCCAAAGGAGCTCCAATGAAAGAAGACTTTCCGTTGCTGAAGAAGACCATCTACCTAGACAGTGCTTCCACCACCCAAAAACCCAACCAAGTGATGCAAGCCATGCAAACCTATTACGAAGAGTACAACGCAAACGTCCACCGAGGCATCTACACGTTAAGCGAAGAGAGCACTAAGCTTTACGAAAACGGAAGAAAAGCCGTGGCCAGGTTCATAAACGCACCAGCAAACAAGATCGTTTTCACCAAAGGAGCAACTGAAAGCTTGAGCTTGGTAGCTCACGGCCTACAACTCACAGAAAAAGATGAGGTCATCGTCAGCATCATGGAACACCATTCCAACATGGTGCCATGGCAGCAAACCAAAGCCAATGTCAAGTACGCACCGATGAAGGACGGAAAACTAGATATGGAAGCTCTAGAAAAACTAATCACTCCTGCCACCAAAGTCATCAGCGTCGGACACATCTCCAACGCCATCGGCGTCGAGAACCCTATCAAAGAGATAGCACAACTAGCACACTCCAACAACACTCTACTCGTGGTGGATGCCGCACAAAGCGTTGGCCACCAAAAGGTGGACGTACAAGAACTAGAGGCAGACTTTGTAGCTTTCTCTGCCCACAAAATGTTCGGACCCATGGGAGTAGGAGTGTTGTACGGCAAGATAGAGCTGCTCAAACCACTCGTGACAGGAGGAGGAAGCATCCTTACCGTAACCACCAAAGGAACCACCTTCATGGAAGGACCTCACGGATTTGAAGCCGGCACACCAAACGTCGCGGGCGTTGTAGGATTAACTGCTGCGATCACGTATCTCGAACAACTAGGCATGGACAACGTGGCCAACCATATCCAAGAGATGACCACCTACGCCACAAGCAAAGTGGTAGATCTTCCTCACATAAAACTTATCGGACAAGGAAAAGGCATACTAAGCTTCACAGTAGACAACGTGCACTCTCATGATGTCACGAGCATCCTTAGCGAACAAGGAGTGTGCGTACGAGCAGGACACCATTGCGCCATGCCGTTGATGGAAGTGCTAGGAATAAACGACTGTGTACGAGCTAGTTTTCATGCATACACTACCAAAGATGACATTGACGCGCTCGTCAAAGGACTTGCCCAAGTCAAAGAGGTGTTCGCATGAACATGTACCAACAACACATCATGGAACACTACGGTAATCCGTGCAATTATGGCACTGTGCAAGATTGTACGCATCAGCATACAGACTTCAACCCGCTCTGCGGAGATGAAGTCACCATCCAAGTAAAGGTCGAGGATGACAAAGTGGTAAACGTAGGCTTCACATGCAAAGGATGTGCCATCAGCAAGGCCAGCACAAGCATGCTCACCGAACACGTAGAAGGAAAAGGCGTGGAAATAGTAAAAAACATAAAAAATGAGGACATGATGCAAATGTTAAACATCCCAATCAGTCCCTCGCGGGTCAACTGCGTACTATTAGGATTGGTGGCTATCAAAAAAGCATTATACGGGGTAGAGCATGCTGAACATTAACCATCTCACGGTAAGCGTTGAAGGAAAAATCATCATCAAAGACCTCACACTAGCCATACCTCTTGATAAAGTCACAACTTTACTAGGACCTAACGGTGCTGGAAAGTCAACCTTAGCACACGCCATCATGGGCAGTCCCACCTGCAAGATTGAACAAGGAACAATACTACTTAACGAAGAAGACATCACACACAAAGATACTAGCGAACGAGCGAGAAAAGGACTATTCCTCAGCTTTCAATACCCACTAGAGGTTCCAGGGGTGAATCTGGCCAACTTTCTACGCCAAGCATACATCGCGACCCATGGAAAGATAGGAATATTTGATTTCAAGCAATTGCTGGAAGAAAAGATGAAAGTGTTGGGCATCGATGCCAGTTTTGCAGACCGTAACCTCAACGAAGGGTTTAGTGGAGGAGAAAAAAAGCGCGTAGAACTACTCCAACTCGCAGTACTCCAGCCAAAGCTGGCCATCCTTGATGAGACAGACTCAGGACTGGACACAGACGCCCTCGCACTAAGCGCGAAGGGTATCAATCTTCTCAAAGAACAAGGGATGGGCGTGCTTTTGATTACACATTATGACCGAATGCTTGACCAAATACACCCAGAGGTTGTACATGTGCTTGTTAATGGGAAGATTGTTAAAACAGGCGATATTTCTCTTGCTAAAGATGTCACCCAACAAGGATTCCAACAGCTCCAAGAAGTATAAAGTTATTTTTGACAAAGAAGGCTGCATTGGGGCGGCAGCATGCGTTGCCTCAGACCCTAACAACTGGAAATTACAGGACGATGGCAAGAGTTCTCTCAAAGACAGCACCGAAATCAAAGACCAGTTTGAGCGCGAGATTACTGAAGAAGAATTACAAGCATTCAAAGACGCTGCAGAAAGCTGTCCTGTCAATGTTATTCACATTACTGAGATCGCTACCGGTAAGAAGATCATCTAAGGCATGATTAACTTGAGCTTCTTGAAAGTCACGTCAATGTACTCAGACGACATCATAATGCATGCCTTTTTGATGTCCTTGGCTTCTCCGTTACCCGCCTTAACTTTGACCGCTGTCCTGACAGACTCTTCACACAAGCTTGCGATTTGGTCTGCCGACGCAAACCGTAACTCCTCTCTCCCTATAGACGTGAGGCCATAGCTTGTCAGGCCCTGGCCGGAAACGATCCTGCAGGACAATGACCCTTTGGGATGCAGTTCTCGATGAATCAAGGAATATGTCATCATACCCCCCAAGTCTTGTTCCGAGGGCAGCGCGTTGTTGCGAAAGACTCTACCCATTATGTTCTCGGTTGAAGTAGCGTGGATAGTAACGGGCGTCAAGTCTGAAAAAACATCCAGTATTGACCACGGATGCGTATGATAGATCCTAACGTGTTCATGCTTTTTGAGCAGATTTTTCACGTAACTAAGATTGGCAGACACCGTCTTCTGTCCATGTTTTGTGACGGAGGTCTCTTGTATACCTATCTCTATGAACCCTTTTTTTGGAGCAAAAAACCATGCTTCTTCATATTCTTTGTTAATGCAAAGAAGCTCCATGTCCTGGACACCCTTCTCTTCAGAAATCTCAGCATACGTACGAACCTGGTTAGCAGTATTAATGCGCAGATGATCAACCTTCTTCATGGGCGCCTCAGCAGCCAATCCTTCCACACCCATCAAAAACCAAAATAAGCCGTGGAGTAAACGCATTAGTAAGAAAAACAATCCCGACTTATAAGGATTCTGCGGTTAGAGATTTCTACAACGTTTTATATATCCCAAACACTGCTTTTAAATTATGAGTGTCATCGTCATCTCAGTAGGCGGGTCTTTAATCGTTCCAGACAAGATCAACACTTCCTGGATTCGCAAGTTTGCTTCTTTAGTCAGAAAGCAAGTGCGCAAGGGTAACAAGATAATCTTGGTCACTGGAGGAGGAAGGACTGCTCGCTTGTACCAAAATGCAGCCAGAAAGACCGGCAATCTCGTGCGTGACGATCTTGACTGGCTAGGCATACACTCCACAAGACTTAACGCGCACTTGTTCAGAGCAATCTTTCGAGACATAGCACACCCAAACATCATCAAAGACCCTACAAAGGCCATACCTTGGAAAAAGAAAGTTCTCATAGCTGCAGGATGGAAACCTGGTTGGAGCACGGACTACATTTCTGCCTTGCTCGCCAAGAAATTCGGTGCTAAAGAGGTGCTAAACCTGTCCAACATTGATTACGTGTACGATAAGGATCCAAAACTTAAGGGAGCAAAAAAACTTCCTCTCATGTCCTGGAAGGAATTCCGGAAAATGGTTGGCAACACATGGGATCCTGGACTCCACAGCCCCTTTGACCCGGTTGCATCACGGATCGCACAAAAGGCAAAGCTCAAAGTGGTTATTATGGATGGTACAGACCTCCCTAACGTGGAAAAATACTTGGTTGGTCAGAAATTTAAAGGAACAAAAATAGAAAAATAACCGGGATTGCTCCCGGCGACTATCCAAAAGAAACCTGCTTACGCAGCTTCTTGTTGGTCGTCTTCGCCTGAGTCGTCGCTTGATTCATCGCTTGAATCATCGCCAGCGTCTCCGCTTGCATCGCCATCAGCTTTGCTCACGTTAACAGCCTTTAGTCCTTTGTCGCCTTTTTCTCCGTCAAAGGTCACAGCGTCGCCTTCTTTAATGGTTGCGCCATCGTTGATTGCAGTCTGGTGTACGAAGTACTCCTGACCGTCATCGCCGACTATAAAACCGAAGTGTTTATCGTCGAAAAATGCTTTTACATTACCGTTCATCTTGTCTACCTCCTTTGTCTTATATCCATGTTGGATTGTTATTTCCCAAAAACCTAAATAGTTAGTTTAGAACTTTTAGTCTAGAGCACGTATAGAGTGATCGCTTTTAAAGTCATCGCTTCTGGGTGCCAAAATAGCCCGCGCGGCTCTCTACACATAGGGAGAAAAAAGGGGCAAAAAGAACCAGATTCGAAAAATCCTCCAAACTATCACGCTGCGCTGCGGTTCTTGAATGCCTTGTTGTAGGTTTTTATGGATTCCAGGATTATCTTTCCTATTACGTCGTCCCCAAGGGCGCATTCAATACCCAGATCTTCACATGCTTGTTGGTAATCCTTGAACAATTGCATTTCTCCTATGCTCATTCTTTTTGCCATTAATTTCACGATTCGCTTGTCAAATCTGTACACCGTAAAGTTATGCCCTTCGTGGTACTTTTTTGCAAAATTCTTCTGTGTAACTGGTTTTATGCCGGCTTCTTCCAAAAGACCTTTGAGTTTGGCAGGATCTCTTCTTGCTTTGAAAACTTCTTTGTCCATGCTTTCTTGTCTTAGTTCTTTTGGAAGCGTGTAGCCGTATTTGATTCCTGAAAGATACTTTTGGGAGATCGGGAAGCTTTCCTGGCCTTTTTCAATTAAATCGTTTTTTGTAATGATAAGAGGGTCTTTACCATTCTTGAAAAGCCAGTTAATTGCAACAACCATGCTCATAAGGTATCCAAACTCGTAGGCAAAATGATGCATGCCTTCAGACCCTCCCAAACGTTCCCTCACTGATCCAACAATAAGTTCGGTGAGATTAGCTGCAAGCATCCTGAAGTGTTGGAGGATGTCCTGGGTTACTTGTTTCAAAGGCAATGTTACCATGAAGTCTCCGTAGTATTCTCCGTCTTTTTCTACGAAAAACTCAGTAAACACCGTTATGGCTTCTGCTCTTGATCTTACGAAAAGGTCGCTTAGGGATTGTATTTCGTCAGGAGGGAGTATTAGAAAGTTCCCGAAGATTTCATTCATCGTTTTGGGAAGGATTTGGAACAAAATCCCTCCTTTTTGGTCTAATCGCAATGCAGCAGGATCTATTGAATGCGTAAACTCGTGATATAGAGTATGGTAGAAAACGCGATCTCTGTACAGTCCTTCTTTGTAAATTTGTGTAGGCTGGAGTTGGAGCGAGAACAGTTCTCTAACTAACCTTCCGGTTTGCTGATTTAGTATTTGGGAAATCATCTCCTTGTCAATTGCGGAGTATAGGTCCTGTGCAAAAAAGAGGGGCAGGTAGAGGAATGTGCATCCTACGTCAATTACTTTGTAATTGTCTCCTAGGCATTTTCCTGGATTGCAAGCAGCGTCGAAAGTAAAATTTCCCTTGGCAGATCCAAAAATGTTAATAACAAATGTCATCGAGGGCATGATGAAAAGCTCAGGATTTTGTTGAAGAAGCATGACCATTGCTTGGTACGTCATCTTCAGGCCGTACTCTTGAAAAGTCCTAACGTCCTGGAACTTTTCGGCATGGGCACGTATTAACTTGTAGTTTTCTGTATTTTCGTCGAGCTGAGACGCAGTGCTTTAGAATTCTTCTAGTATTTGAAGGGTTTCTTGAGGGTCAAAAGGTGCTTCGTATCTCACAATTATTCTTGCTTTGTTGCTTCCGAACTCTACTTTCTCATCGATCGGTTTTGGCACGTGCTTGCTAGGCCTTAGCTTGACTTCATATGCAGGTATCCACTTTAGCACGGCACCTACCTTTTTTTCCGCCTGCAAATAGTCTGTAAGTAATGCTTGCAACCAGGTTTCAAAGTCTTCCGCTGCGTCCATAAGCTTGCGTAGGGAATCTTTTTGATCCTCTCCTGCAAGAATCAGTCGCTGAGTTTCTTGGAGACCATCTCGTATGTTTTTTTCAAAGTTGGCGCAAATGCTCTCATTTTTTGCATGTAGTTTATCAATGCTGTCCATGAACTCATTTACAACTCTTTCTTCCTCTACCGAGGTCGCTCTATCATACGGTTGCCCAGAGATCTTCCTTCGGATTGTTTCCTTCATGCGGGAATAGGTGCCTTTTAATTTTGAATTTTGTAGGGTTTTCTGGATCAGCGCATTTATCTCATACTTTATTGTTGAAACATGCATGGCCTCTAAATGGGATCTTTCTTTTAGAAACTCTAATTGATGCATTACTTGTTGTAAGTCTTCCAAGGATTCTGCTTGTAAGGCATTCTGACAGTCTTCAACAAGTTTCCTTATGCTTCTCTTCAAAACTTGAAAGTACTCGAACTCTTTTGATACTTCTGTTACCGCAGCATGAACCTCTGCTTTTAAGGCTTTCATTTCCAAAGTTTGGCGTTAAGGGTATTTAAGATTTTCCGGATGTGACACGGAAGAGATGTGTATAGCCCCGCGCGGATTCGAACCGCGGTCTCAAGGTCCAAAGCCTCGCATACTTGGCCACTATACTACGGGGCTGCAGTATGCGTTGAAGGTTGCGGGCGGCCTTTTAAAGGTTGCTAATGCGTTCCTACCTTAGTCCACTCTACCTTGCCTTGAGAGGCTTTGAGAAGTTGCTCTTTCGTCATCTTGTACACACCCGCATCATCATGGTTTAGGGCGTACAAAGCAGCGTTTGGTCCGCTAAGAGTTGAACGAAGCACCATCCTACCATTGATAAGGTGTTTGGGCTCGTGGACGTGGGCACCAGCAACATGAACGTCGCTTTGTTGTATCATGGTGCACAATCCTTGATGATTGGGATCATCAGAGAAGGCAGGGTCAGGGATTTTGTGCATGAGCACCATGTCCGCATCACGAAGCGCTTCCTTGGTGAAGGTCATGTTTGCTTCAAGGGAAGCATACTCATCTTCGTCAGGATCATGAAAGTTATGGCTCGTGTGGTACACTCCTGCAATCTGCATACCATTCACGTTTGCAGTTTTGAAACCAATCATGTTGATGTTTTGCAAACTTTTTCTCGCAGCAGGAAGGTCATGGTTGCCCAGAATGCCATGCGGGGTGTGTTTGTGGGTGGCAAACGTGCGATCTATGCCTTCGTAGGAACGCATTCCGCTATTCCACAAAGAAAACACCCTCTTTTTCAAGTGCTCTCGAACCTTACTGTGCGGGCTGGAACCTAATGCCTGACGGGCGTACGCCAATTCCTCATTATCGCCCATATCTCCCAAATCAAGATACGTACCATCAACAGCGTGCGTGAGGTCAGCAATAGCTTGCATGACCTTTCGGTTAGCATGCACATCTCCAGCTAGAAGTGTTACCGGCATAGTTTGGGCTCGAAAAATATGTATTTAAAGACTTGTAGAAAATCGTTCTACACTGAATGTTTCGCGTATTTAAACCGAAAGCACAACTTAATAAGTAACTTTCCAACGAAACCTTCGTGAAAAAGGCACTCATCACCGGCATCACCGGCCAGGATGGATCGTATCTTGCAGAATTCTTGCTCAGTAAAGGGTATGAGGTTCATGGCATCGTAAGACGTGCGGCACTGGAAAGCCCAGAAGCTAGAATGAGTCGAATCAACCATATCAAAGACAAAATCACCTTACATGGAGGCTCTATGGAGAGCTTTGCACGCATCTTGCAAATCGTGGATGAGGTACAACCGGATGAAGTGTACCATCTCGCAGCCCAGAGCTTTGTCCACGAAAGCTTTGATGACAGCTTTACCACCTTCAACACCAATATTGGGGGCACTCACCACATGCTCGCTGCTCTACACACAAGAGCGCCAAAATCAAAGTTTTACTTTGCAGGAAGCTCAGAGATGTTCGGCAAAGTAGACCAAACCCCACAAAACGAACACACAAAGTTCCATCCTCGGTCACCTTATGGCATCACTAAATGTGTTGGCTTTGAGCTTACCAGAAATTACCGGGAAGCACACGGCATGTTTGCCTGCAGTGGACTACTTTTCAACCATGAAAGCCCAAGAAGGGGATACGAGTTTGTCACGAGAAAAATCACACAACAGATAGCACGCATCAAGAAAGGTCAAGATAATGTTTTGGTTATCGGGAATATGGAAGCAAGACGCGATTGGGGCTTTGCTGGAGATTACGTAGAGGCCATGTGGCTAATGCTGCAGCAAGCCGCACCAGAAGATTATGTGGCTGCAACAGGAGTTGCGCACTCTGTACGAGAATTTGTCCAGGCAGCTTTCAAAGGTGTTGATCTTTCCTTTGAAGAGTTAGACTTGCACCACATGAGCGAAGAGTTAGCAGATGCTAAAGTGGCTGAGCTCAAACAAGAACGTGGAAAGATTTACGTGGTACAACACCCAAGATTCTTTAGACCTGCAGAGGTAAACTTGTTACAAGGTGATGCAACCCGAGCAAAGCAAGTGCTTGGATGGCAACCTAAAGTGACATTTGAAGAATTAGTAAAGATGATGGTAGAAAAAGATCTTCAAGAAGTTTAGTTTGTATCCGAAACTGTTTCTTGTTGTCTCAATTGACTTCTTACTTCAGCAGCCTAGGCATACTCGGCCATAGGAACTCTCCATCGTGGTCCCGGCATCATGCCTAACTCCACGTTAACTAAACGCTTTTCATCTCTCCGAGATTGGTAGTCCTCTCGCGCTCCACCTATAATGCCTGGGCTTGCCAATTCCAATTGTTCCGCAGCTTCAAACCACAGCCAACCAGGACTGAAAAAATAGGAAGAACACCTAGGCGCATGCATTGCCGACACATCAAGGATGTTTAGACCTCGCAGATTCTGCGCAGCCCGTAACCTCGTAGGTTCACCCCCATTATCCGTGATTTCAATCGCGCCATCCCACAGGAGATGCGACGGATCGGACCAATTGTAGTTCCAGATCTCCCGAGCAAATGATATGGAGTCATCATGGACCTCTGTCTTGAAAACATCATCAGGCATGTCACGTTTCTGAATGGGACTCATAGTAAACGTTCCCTCCCAGTGCGGCTTGCCTTCGTAATCAACAGGAGAGAAAATTCCTGAGTAATGTTCTGGTCCGCTAGCTAAGAAATGAACACCATTTCTGGCCCCCCCATTTTTGCAAGCTTGTGGACCGAATTGTTTAACCATAAAGATTTCGGAAGGATTATCCTCGTCGCCTCTAGTAAGAGCAACTATCTCTGCAAGACCATATCGGTCCTTCATCACGCCTTTGCCATCATCACCGAGCCACAAATAAAAGCGCGTAGAATCATCACTGAGGGGCACTCCGTCATGAGATTGATACTTTCCCTTAAATATTTGTAACATACTCATTAGTTCTGCAGCAGATATAAAAAGATGAGCCCTGATTTCTAACGTGGCCAGAACCGTATTGCATATTGTATGCGATCACGTTGAGAGACATTCTCTAGCATGGAAAGCACAACATAAAAAGCTACCTGATCGGTACAAAATTGCGAAAAGTTCCGGTCATGGCTAGCCCTTGCTTTTTCTGGGTGGCGTTTTGAAAGGTAACCCAGATAAGATTCAAGTCTGGTGATGGTGCAAAGAGCACGTTTTTACCCATGATGGAACCTATGGTTTGGAATGCGCTTACAGACTCAATCCCACCAGTACGTACCGCCTTTTCAAACTCGGCCCCATCAGTAATACACTTTGCAAGGTCTATCTTGGTGGGATCAAAAATTGCGAAAGGATAGTACCAAGTATCATTACTGTTGATACTCCAGACTTTGTTTTGGTTGTAGAAGAGCCAGTTACGGTTGTTTGTTTTTGCTAGCCAATAGCTTCCCATGTCCGCATGTCAGTGCTTGACATTTATAAATCCCACGTCACTCTTAGTAGTATGTTGTATCTTATAGGCTGGGGAGCGAATGACCTCACGGTAGCAGGAAAGGATGTTGCTAGCTCTTGTGCACACGTATACCTAGAGAACTACACTGGAAAAGCAGAGATTGCGCTGTTAGAAGAACAAATAGGTAAGAAAGTGATCGCTCTTGAACGAGAGGACGTTGAACAAAAGCCTGAAATTTTTCTCGAGCAGTCAAAAGAGGAAGAGGTTGCCATCATCTTCACCGGAGATCCTTTGGTTGCTACGACCCATACTGATCTCTTACTCAGAGCAAAAAAGGAAGGCATTGAAACAAAGGTAATACCAAACGCGAGCGTTCTTACTTTGGTTGCGGCTAGTGGCTTGCAATTGTACAAGTTCGGCAAGACAGCAAGCATCCCCCGACCTACTGAAGAATACCATCCAGAGACACCTTATGACATACTCAAGCAGAATCAAAGCATAGATGCACATACCCTATTCTTGCTAGATACTAACAATCACCTTACAGTCAAGGAAGCTATTGAGTATTTGCTGAAAATAGAAGAAAAAAGGAAGCAAAAGCTCTTCACACCAGACACGTTATGCATTGGATGCGCTCGACTGGGTACCGATACTCTGATAAAGCCAGGCAAGGTTACCGACCTTATGAAACAAGATTTCGGACCTCCACCACACTGTTTGATTGTTCCATCCAAACTGCACTTCATGGAGGAGGAGTTCCTTGCGTGAGCAAGTGACACCCCAAGATGCATTCCGCCATATTATGTCCACATACCACCCCGAAATTGTATCCATCCTGCCCCGCACATACGAGAACATACTAGCTGCGTCGGACAAGGATCGCGAGAAGTGGGCGTTTGTGGCAGGCGTTGCAGCGAAAACCGTGGTCACTTATCCTGCAGCAATACAGGACCCTATATTCCGAGTAGTGGAGGAAGCGTATCCATCTTGGTTAGACGACTTTGTCGGCTCCACAAATAGAATGGCAGAAACTCTCGAGAAGGTCATGCAGTGTACTAAAGAAGGAACACTCGCTGCAGCAGTGCGAGACGTTCTAACAATGAATTCTAAAGATAACTAAAAAAAAGAAAAAAAACCCGGCTAGGCCGGGCAGCCCTGGACCGTAGTTGGGGGGCGTGTCCAGAGCTCTAATGTAAGAGCTCGATTCCTAACTCGTCATCAAACTGGACGTTTGGTGCGCTCGTACTTGCAGATTGCACATCCTTTCCAGTGATCCACGGGCTTTGGACTCCAGTGATGATGCTCATCACGGTGAGCTTGCCTTTCATGTCTTCCGAGACGCGAGCGCCCCAGATAACATTGGCATCCTCATCCAAAGCTTCAGTGATCATCTCACCAGCTTGGTTGATCTCGTCCAAAGTCAAGTCATCTCCGCCGCATATCTGAATCAGAGCGCCAGTGGCACCTTGATAGTTGATATCCAGCAAGGGATTCTCTAGGGCTCCCTTGACAGCTTCGGTGACTCGATTGTTCGTGTCGCTTGTTCCTACGCCGATGCAAGCTACTCCACCATTTGTCATGATGGTCTTGACATCTGCGAAGTCTAGGTTTACCAGACTTGGTATGCTGATGGTTTCAACAATACCTCGGATCATGGTCGCGATGAGTTCGTTTGCTACAGCAAAGGCTTGTTGGATAGGCAGGTTTCCTGCTACCTTGACAAGTCGATTGTTGTCAATCACGATGACCGTGTCGCACGCTTTGCGTAACTGGTCAAGTCCAAAGTGTGCTTTGTCTATCCTTGCTCTTTCAATGTTGAAAGGCATGGTAACAACACCAATAACGATGCCGCCCATGTCTGAGGCCAGTTGCGCAACAACAGGCGCTGCACCTGTTCCTGTTCCGCCACCCATGCCTGCGCACACAAACGTCATGTCTGTGGCCTTGAGCAAGTTCTTGAACTCAGACATACTTTCCTGAGCTGCTTCAGTCCCCTTACTTGGAAATCCTCCGCATCCTAGGCCACGTGTGACCTGCTTGCCGATCAAGAACTTTTTGTCTGCCTCGGTGATCTTCAAGTGTTGGTGATCCGTGTTTGCTGCAATAATCTCAGCACCTCTTATGCCTTGCTTATACAGCCAGGTCACCATATTGTTGCCGCCGCCGCCTATGCCGATAACTTTAATGTTGGCATGGCCGATTGGCGTCTCAAAACTTTCTGTTGCATTAACTTCGTTTTCGTTCATTTCCCCATTTCCCCCCTTCCGAAATAGCATCTAGGCTACCGAAAAGCTTATTAGGAAGTTCATACTCCCCTATCTTAGAAAGTCGTTCGATGCTTTTGCGCCAACAAAAGTATCTGACCAATGCGACTGGAATTACATTCAACCAATGGTTTGCGCCAACAAACCCCATTTTTAATTATCTTCTGGCAAACAATGTTCTTATATAAATACTACCAATGTGTAACCTAACTGTTACAGAAGTAGGGGTACTTTTCTCGTGGAGGCGTCACTCTGGATGGATGAAACAAGAGCAAGTTATTTATACCAGTGATGCGCCCAGGATTGCATGGGAGAATTTGAAGCAGAACTTGAGGAGTACATTTCTCAGAGGAGAAAAGGTAGTTTGATGAGCTTCATAGCCTCGAAGAAGATAGAGAAAGAGCAGCCTCCTGAAGAAGAGAAAAAAGGTATTTTTTCTAAAATGTTCGGCGAAAAGCCAAAGCCACAAGATCTCAAAGCAGACCTAAAAGATGTGGCGAAGATAGCGTTCAACGCCATGCAACGCCTGCCACCCGCCGAGGTGGAAGAGTTCAAACGAAGCGCAGACTATGCGTACTTTAAGGAAATACTAGCCAAGCACGATCTCATAAAGTAGTCATCTATATATACCCGCAATCTCTTTGTAGGATATGAAAAAGCTCGTTTGCTTGTTGTTATTCTTGGCAGCATGCCAAGCCCAGCCACCATTAGGAGGCGGGCAAGGAGACTGTATCTGCATAGCACAATACGATCCAGTGTGTGGCCAGGACGGTAACACGTACGAGAATAGCTGTCGAGCAGACTGTATTGGAGTCACGCACACCCCGAGGGCTTGTGCTAACGGAGTCTGTCCAAGAATTTTCGACCCAGTATGCGGAGAGGATGGAAAGACCTACGACAATGGCTGTGAAGCAGACGCTGCTAAGGTAAGTTATGTTCCTAACGAATGCCAGTAATCTACCTCTTCAACGTACTTCTTTGCTAGATCCGGATGGTGGATGATTATCACATTCTCATCATTCTTTCTATACCCTGCCTTGCTTGGGTTGGCACTCCCTGCGATGACCCATTCGTTATCCACCACGAAGAATTTGTGGTGAATTTTCTTTCTCACACTATTAGGTAGACGGTCTGCCTTGCTTGCCCTCCCACCCCACTCTCCAACAACCCCATGAACGTCAAGCGTCTCTGCTTTCTCCTCTAGCATGGCTGCAATATCTTCATCGGTGATGAGGTTCAAAGCGTACAAGATGGATGAGTTCGCCTGTTGGAGAACCTCTAGGATTGCTTGCTTGCATTTGTCTTCTGGACAGAAACGAATCCTTAAGGTATGATTGTTGAGCATGATGACAGGGTTTTGGACAGGAAATCCTTTGCCGAACGTTCCTGCAACCAACTCTCCCAACTCAGCTTCGTAAAGTCTGCTGACGTAAGAGGAATGGAGTACTAGGAGATTGTTTGCTTGTTTCATGTTACTCGTTGTAGGGTTCATGCTTCCTGTAGCCACCATGTTGTTTACCACGCAAAACTTGTTGTGCATCAAGCCAGATGTTCGAGCATCCTTCGTGACTAAGATTCGTGGCTGGAACTTTGGTGAGTTATAGATTGCACAACTTCCGTTGTTGAACTTTTGGAGTTGTCCGAGGCAATCATCCCTAGGACAGAAGTATGCCTCCATGGGAAGGTTCTCTTCAACAGGGATGAAGGGTTCTGTCACGTTTCCGGTCAACGTACAACCGAACAGGCACAAAAACAGCCAGATTTTCATGATTTCGGGCCCCAGAACTTTCTTTAAAAGTGTTGCTACTCCAGACTCGAAATCTTTTTATGCTAAACACCATCCTGGAGTAGTTACGGGGTAGGACAAAATCCTATCACCTCTTTTTCCCGCGCAGGCTTCCTCGGAGGCCTGCGAGGGTTTTATCTTTGCGCCTGGCGGACTAGCTCTCTCCAGTGTGAGAATTTTTCTGGCTCGTGTTCGTTAAGATATGCCTCTATGCCCTTAAAGTTTGGACATCGTTGGACCTCAATCAGGTAGGGGGTAGAGCCCTGTGCTGCGGCCAAGTCAATGGTAAAGATACGCGAAGTCCAGACGATTTTTTCTTGGGTGACCACACCCGCGTTAACAAGAGTTTCTGCACACCTTCCTACTATATCTGTTTGGTACGCGAGGTAGTTCACATCGGCACCCACCTCTGCTAACACTTCCTTGCAAGGCAATCTTGTGCCCACGTTCCTCACGGTGCCAAAATGAGGATTTACCCCCACCTTTGCGTAGGAAGCGAGGTACTCAAGCCTGTCCGCAAAGACAAAAACGTTTCTTATCTCCCAGGTGTTTCCGCGATAAGAAGGGATACCCATGTCTGCGTCTACAACAATCTTATCTCGAGTGCTCAGACGGTAGATTTTCATGACCTCAGACACTCTTTCCTTGTCTGCAGGAAGGGAGGTTGCAGGGAGATCGTTCGCACCTGCCTCATCAAGCAAGAGTTGTATGTCGTTATCAGGTGTGTGAAATCTCACACCCTCTCCGTTCCTCGCAATCTTTAGCAGCCCTCTTCCACCCCCTTGCGCGGTAGGCTTGAGATACACTGCGCCATGTTGATCTAGAAAGGCCATCACACCGTTTATGGCTTTCTGCTGTTCCTGACTACCAACCTTCCAGACAAACCAAGAGGGTCGTTTTGCTACACCACGTAGTGCGTTATAAAATTCTAGTTTATCAGGCATTACATATTCCTCACGTAGGCTACACCACCGATTAGGATGAAAAGAATTGCTAGCCAGCGAGCGTGCCATCGCAAAAGAAGGTAGGTTGCTGGTGACTGAAGGAACCCCATTTCCACTCCGAAAATGCTTGGGCTACACAGTCTTGGAACAACACTTGCTAGTGCTTCGCATATTTTTTTCTTTTTTCTCATCGTAACTCGAACCGTGTTGGATCTCTCTCTGCAACCCACTGGAAAGCGTCCCTCGTACGGTCTAACGCTTCAGCATCAAAATGGTTGAACGCATCAACTGCCCCTTCGTAACTAGGACCGTATTGCACTTCTACGAGAGAGGGAACATCCTCATCGGGAGCAAGATCAATAGAAAAAAGCCTCGTGTGTATATCTCGATCGCAACGTTCTCGAAGCAACGAATACACGGGATTCGCGCAGCTCGCGGCAATGGCTAACTGCTCGACCTCGTACCATTGTGCTATGCCCCCCATGGTCGCTTCGAGAACTTTTTGTGGAAGCTCTCTGTGCCCCCCCTGTTCTACAGTGGCAAAGTGTTCATCATCCCCCACCTTGACATAACTTCCAAGCCATTGCAATCCCTCCCCCATAAAAAAGATATTGCGAATCTCCCACGCGCACCCTTCATACAAAGGTATCCTCAATCCCGCCTGTACCGTGGCAGGGAGATACCTACAATTCTTGTAGGCATCGACTATCTTTTGAACTGCGTGCAGCGAATCCGTAAATTCTAGAAATGGCTCGCCCTCTTTCAGCTCGAGCTCTCGGCATAGATCATGCAATTCCAGAGAGGGAGCACACAGTTCGATTTGGTTTGTGTGCTTTATCGCTTTCGCTAGCCCAAAACCTCCACAGGTTACAGCACCAATAGGTTTGAAGTAGATTGCTCCACGTTCGTTTAGCCAGGAATTCACTTTGCAGATTTGTTCAGGCGCAGTCTTCAATCCGTCATAGACCATGTCGATGCTGGGAGGTTTGTTCACGAACCCGTCTACCGCAATCTCCAGATCTTTTTTTGCGAGCCTAGGTTCGGAGGGCGAGGAAATCATATATTTCTCACCCAGACTATGCCACCGATGAGGATGAACACGCTTCCTAGCCCAAAGAGAACGTATTGGTAGGTTTCGTGATCTGGGAAGGTGTCAGTGTGGGCGTTCAATGTTGCAAACTCTAGTGCGTACTCTGCAAAGAGCAGGCTGGTGGTGGGCGTGTCTTCAGAAAGGCTTTCTGCCAGTTCATAGTAGCTGTAGCCGATGATAGGGAAGACACCTTTTGTCTGTCCTCTTGCTATCTCCTGGTTCACCACGTCTAGTTTTGTGCGTAGCACTCTAGGTAGGGCTTCCTCTCGGATGCCTATGACGCCCATGATTGCGTTTGCTTCTGCTTTTGCTTTGGATGCAGAGTAGAGACAGTCGATGTAGTTTTCATCAGCATGGAAGGCATATGCTTGGTCTAGGGTTATGCGGACTGCGGTTGCTAGTGGTGGAGTTATGGAGACCACATAACTGTAGCGTTCTTCTGCTTCAGCTATTTTATGCTGGCACCCTTCTTTTAATCGTAGTATTTGTGGCGGACTTTCTGTACCTAGAAAGGTGGACCATAGCTGTGCGGAGTACAATCTTTCTTTTGCGTACGCTAGATTGCCCTTGCTCCCGTTGAGTATTGCTTCTTTGGTCTCCCTTAGACGTTCGTTGACCATCATGATGGTCTGGACGTCAGTTAGAGATAGTATTTCGTGTTGTTTGAGCTCTTGCTCAAAGGTTTTGAGCTCTTTTTGGAGAGTTACAGAACTTTCTTCGGTAGGATTTTCTCGGGCGTTGTTGACTCGGCTCCTGAAGCAGGCAGAGGCTGCTGCGTAGTACTTTCCGTTGTCATACTCGTCTGTTTGCGTGGAGCAGAGCCCTTCTGCTATGCGTTTCATCCTGTCTGCGTAGGTTGCATCCAGCGTTAGTGTCGTGTGGGGTCTTGGTTCGTAGTTGGGCAGGAAGTGAGGTAGTGCCTCTTCGATGGTTGACACCTCAATGATGGTTAGTCCGAGTTCTTTGCCGTACTGTATGGGATCGATATCGATACCTTCCACTTGCATTTTCGTACCTGGAGGGATGAGGACGGTGGTGATACCCTTCTTTTGGGCTGCTTGGATCTTCTCTAACGTTCCACCTACAGGACCAATACTTCCTCCGCTGTTGATGGTGCCAGTCATGGCTACGTGTTCTTTGACTGGCTTGCCTTGTAGGGAGGCTACCGTAAGTATGGTAGCTACTCCACCAGCACTTGGTCCGCCGATTATGCCCGGGGGTGCGCGTATGGTGAAGAAGAAGTCTGTCTTCTTGCATTCTTTCTCAAGGACACTGCATGCCACTTGTTGTGCAAATCGCATGCTGGTCTGGGTGGTGACTCTCGTAAGGGGAAAGGTGTCTAGGAACACTCTTCCAGTACCCCTTCTGGTTTCTAGGGAGAGTTCTGCAACAATGCCATCTCTTATCTCTCCTTGCTCAGTTAGGGCTAGCAAGGGTATGGTCTCCGCTAGTACGGGTGTGGCTAGCAATACAAGTCCCAATAGTAAGAATAGTTTCATTCTGGTAGTTTTGCGGTGAAAAAGCATTTGGGGAATCTGTCACACGCGATGAACGCTCCGTACATGCTTTTTCTGAGCATTTGGTTGCCCTCTTTGCATTTGGGGCATTTGCCTTTGATTTCTACGTCTGCTCCTTTGGTTGGGCAGTCGGAGTTCATGCATAGCTCTTGTGGTCTTTTTCTTTTCTTGATTACCTTCACAAAAGGATACTTGCAGGCCTCACATACTTTGTCTAGGGCTTGGATGAGTCCGTTGGCAGGTAGTTTTGCTGTTGTCTCGCAGTCTGGGTACTTGTTACAGGCTGCGAACCTTCCAAACTTTCCTTTGCGGATCATTAGTACGCCATCACATTGTGGGCAAGGACCTAGGGTGTTCATCTCGTCGCGAGTGTTGGCAAAGGTGTGCTTGAGTTGTTCGCCTATGTCTGCTTCTTTGTCGCCAAACGCTTTGAGGAGTTCTATGATCGCGCCTTGCGCTTCATCAAGAACCTCTTCTTCTTTTTTCTTTTCTGCGCGTATGTGTTCCATCTGCTCTTCAAAGTGTCGTGTTAAATCCTCGTCCACCATAGGGGGACAGTACTTGTCGAGGATATTGCACACCTTGACACCTAGTTCTGTCGCTTCGAGATGTTCGCCTTTAACGTAGCTTCTTTGTACTAATCGGTCGACAATATCTGCTCGTGTTGCTTTGGTGCCTAGATTTCTTTTTTCTAGTTCTTTGATGATGCTGCTTGGCGTGTATCGCTTGGGTGGAGAGGTTTCCAGATCGTGCTTTTTTATTTTCTTTATTTTTACTTCATCCTTTTCTTTGAGTGAAGGCAATTCTACTTCTTCTTGCTTGACGTAGGGTGCGTAGATGGCGTGCCATCCTTGTTCTATCGTTCTTGTTCCTTTGGCGACGAATTTTTCTTCGTTGACGTTGAGTGTTAAGGTGACTGTTTCTCGTTTTGCGATCTGGCCAAAGGTTGCCAAGAATCTTTTGACGATAAGATCATACACTTTGTAGTCGCGGCCGTCTAGTGATCGGGGCATGCTTCCTGTAGGATAGATGGCGGGATGCGCAGGATCTGTTTTCTTTCCGTTGTTAGGTGTGGGACCGGTGAGCTTTACTAAATCACCATACTTTTTCTCTAACTTTTTCTTAATGCTTGCAAACCCTATTGCAGGCGGTAGTTGCTGCGAGCTCGTTCGTGGGTAGGAGATGTATCCAGAAGTGTAGAGGTCTTGTGCTATACTCAAGGTTGCCTTAGGATTGATGCCAAAACAACGATAGCTTTCTGTTTGAAGCGTGGTAAGATCGAACGGAACAGGTGGTTGTTGGGTGTACTGTCGTTGTGCTACCTTGTCCACGATGGCGGTTTTCGCTCCTTTCGTGTTGGCGATGATATCTTTAGCTTTGGGCTCTTCCCATATCTTGTCATCCTCATGCCAGGCAACAAATTCTTTGGTGGTTAATTCTATCTTCCAGAAGGGTGTGGGGGTGAAGTCTTGGATGCTCTTTTCTCGATCTACCAAGATTTTTAGGGCAGGCCCTTGTACTCTTCCTGCACTGAGGATCTTGAACATGCCTGCTTTCTTTATTGCGTTGGTTAGTGCTCTAGACATGTTGATCCCGTAATAGTAATCTAAAAAGTGTCGGGTCTCTCCTGCTAGTGCGAGCCCCCAATCTAGGGTAGGGGAAACGTCATCGTAAGCTTTTCGTAGGTCCTCTGTTGTTAATGTTGAGAAGCGCATTCTTTTAGCGTCTTTTCTTTTGCACACGTACCGAACGATGTTCAGCCCTATTACCTCTCCTTCGGTATCTAGGTCTGTTCCTACGATGACGTCATCAGCATCCTTTGCTAGTTTTTTTAGCACTTTTAGGTACTTGTCTGAGAAGGCGCTTTTTTTGGATACGTCTTTGAGTTCTGTCCATTGGATGTCAAAGACAGGGAATTGCATGCCTTTTTTCTTTTTTTGCGCTAGCCCATAGAGGTGGCCGGCGCTGCATCCTACCACAATATCCTTGTCATCTTTGGTTATTTTGTAGTAGGCTATCTTGTTGATCATTCCCTTTACGGGTTTGCCGTCTGCGAGCGCCTCTGCTATTTTTTTTGCTGCAGCTGGCTTCTCACTCACCACAAGCGTGTACATGTTTATAAATATTCGAAGTGGGTTTAAAAGTCTGCTCGACGCGCCCCATAAAGACTATGACTTAAAAGTCACACTTTAAGAGAACCTTTATATATGATGTGGAAATCACACTTTACATGATAACAAGAACGAAGAAACGCGACCCCTATATGCTAATGGATCGACATCCAAAAGGATTAGGAAGTCGCGAAGAAGGAATAACATATGATCACAAGGCCGTAGGCCTTGCTGAAGACGCAAGAGAGTTCGCAGACGCGTTCATCTCTTGGTATAACCGAGACGGGAAGACGTTTGATGGATACATGCAAGATCATGGCTACCAGAACACAACTTTACAACGGTTTGGCTCTGCAGATTTGGGCGAACGCGCCCTTGCAGGTCTTGAAAGAGACGACGAAAACAGCAATCTATACAGCAATGGAAACATTCCCTTTGAAGAAAAAGTACAACTCATGCAATCTCAGTACAGCGTGAACGTTGAGGGTGAAGAAGTAACCCCTAGTGCGAGAGCTGTGAGAGATTACCTAGTAATGCATGAATGGCACCACAAATGGCAAAAGATTGATCCTTCAGACAGTGAGGAAAGCATTGAGCTGCAGAATGAAAGAGGCATCATGGAAGCTGCACAATACCTGATGGAGATGAACGACGATCCTGAGGCACAGTCGCATTATGCAGAAGTGATTGGGATTGCAGAGAAGCGCGAGTACGAGATCATCCACGGTCAGTCCGCCTACAGTCCTGATTCGATTGATGGCGTTGTCTCACCACATACTGCGTACGAAAGAGATTCTGCACCGCTGCCTGGGCCAAGCTGGGCAGCGTACAGTAACTAGCGACCTCGCTGGCCTTTGTATAGGTTTTCGACTTCTTTGAGGTCGGCGACGTCATTAGGTCCTCGATCTTCTCGAAGACGAACTAATCTGGGGAAGCGTAGAGCATACCCTGAAGCGTACGTGGGACTTTTTTGTATCTCTTCGTAGTTTATCTCTACAACAATCTTTGGTTTTGTTTTTACTCCCTTTCCCTTTTCTTCTATGACTAAAGGTTTTAGCATTTCTGTCATCTCACCAAAGCTTAATCCCTCTTCTGGCTTTTCTTTGATACCTGTACCCATCTTTCCTATTTCCAAGAATTCATCACCATCCTTGATGGCAAGGGTGAAGCTTGCTAACCATTTGCTTCGTTTCCCTTCGCCCCATTCTGCGCCAACAATAACACAATCAAGTGTTTCCATGACGGGTTTCACTTTAACACCAAATCCTACACGAGACCCCGGTTTGTAGACGCTGTCTAGCCGTTTCATCATGACTCCTTCGTTGCCTGCTTTCAAGCTTTTTTCGTAGAATGCTGTTGCTTCCTTCTCATCGTCAGTGATGAGTTGTTCGGCTGGCTTGATGTATGTTGTTACGTTTATTGTTTGTTCAATAATCTTGTGACGTTCTTGGAACGGCGTTTGGACGAGTGGCTCCCCATCTTTTTCGAGGATATCAAACACACACACACAGACGGGGAGTTCTTTTGCTGTCTTCTCAATGTCGTATTTTCTTTTGATCCTTTGGCTCATCTGTTGGAAGGGAAGATACTTGCCGTCTTTGGTCAATCCTACCGCTTCTGCGTCAAGTATGCATTCTTTTGCCTTAACATTGTCTTGTACGAGCTTGACCACATCTGGAAACTGGCGCGTGACGTTTTCCATCCGTCTCGTGAATATTTGTACGTCCTTTTTTTTGTGGATTTGCATCCTGAACCCATCATACTTGTACTCTACTGCTGCGGGCTTGCCTACGGTCTTGAAGGCGTCTGCTACACCTTTTGATTTTTGGTAGAGCATGACCTTCAATGGCGTGCCCACGGTCATTTTTGTTTTTTCCAGCCCTTTGAGTCCTTGTTTTTTGAGGAGTTCTGCCACGCTTCCAAAGTCGTTGCTTACATCGAGTGCGGCTTGGACTTGCTCTACCACTTCGTTGTATTTTTCCCTGTCAACATCGATCTTCTTCCCATCGTATTTTGGATCAAGAACGTACGCCCATACCAATGCATCCCGCAGGGTGCTGTTCCCTACGCCCGCGCGTAGGTCTTGCAAGACCGTTCTAATCACATACCTTGCTTCTACGGGTGATGCTTGGCTTAGCAATTCTGCAATGAACTTGACTTTTCTGTCTACTGTTCCTTGTCCTTCCATGCTTGCTAGTTTCTGTAACGTATCAAACACTTTTTGGACGGTGAGATGGCTACTAACAAGTGTTGCTTGAGATTTTTTTTGTAACACTTCTGCTGCCGCCTTACCCAAATCTCCTGTTTTCTTCCATGACGTCTCTACTTGGGTTTTTGTTCTTCCGCTTGCAACAACAATAGCCTTTACTGCTAGTTGTGAGGCTACCCCTATCTCTCGTTCATCCCCGGGCATGAACACTCTTCCTTGTAAGAGTAGTAGCACGCGTGGTAGATCGTCCACTTTTTGGAGAAAGTCTGCCAACTGTTTAGTCTTTTCTAGTCGTGAACTGACAGATTCTAGCTGTTCATAAGCCTCAGCAAGGGTTTGGTAGCGCACACGCGTACTAGCAATTCTTCCTTTAAAAACCTATGGAGCTCGTAGAGTACGTACTCAAAAGTTATATCGCCACCCGTGGAAAGCAGGGTATGTCAGACCTCATTGACACGTATGTTAGATTGTGTGATGAATACAGAGAGAATGAAATCCCTGTACTCACCCAAGAAGACATTCCTACTCATGCAGAATGGGAGCATGCCGAGCCTGTGAGGAGTATGTGTAAGCACACAAAGAAAATGCACGTTCTTGACTCGCTTAAGAACCGCTTTTCGATAGCGCATGTTCCCGTCCTGCAGCATAAACACGAACCGCAGAATAAAGACGTGGTTATTCATCTTCTTAAAAACCAGTTTCGTGTATGATGCACTAGCGAGATACGAGCATCTCAAAGGACGCGTTGATAAAACTGCTAAAGCATAACTGTGACTTCCTCCACAGACTAATCTGAGGATGCCAGCAAATAACAACTGGCACGGTTCCTGCTTCACAAACCGACTTGCCCAAAAGGGTAGAGGTCCTGTCTCCGCAAGCGTGAATTCGGGCAAGTCCTGCCCTACTTATTAACTTATGCGCATTACGTTGGGAGCAATTTCAGCTTCCCGTTCATTTTCTTTTTGGCCATTGCTTTCTTCATCTGTTCATGCCTCACATGTTTCTTCACCTCTGATCAAGTATAAGAGTTACATCCTAATAAGCTTCACGCGCACATGTCCAGTGTCCAGTGGCCCGACGAGAAAAACCGGAAAATCTCCGGGAACGGCCATTCATCCCGTGCCTGCGCCAACGATGAGCACCCTCCTACTCTCTGGCCACTCGTCGGCCTATTTAAGACTTATTTCTTCCTATCGCAATATTTAAATAGACTTAGTCTTAAGTCTAAATTACATGGCACACACTATTGGGGTTATCTCTATCAAAGGCGGTTGCGGGAAGACTACCGTTGTTTCGAACATCGCCGCTGTCATGGCTAACGAGTTCAACAAGAAGGTTCTAGCCGTCGATGCCAACTTCAGCAGTCCTAATTTAGGCCTACACTTAGGCATTATTAATCCAAAAAAGACCATTAATGATGTACTAAATGACAAGTGCAGTCCTTTCGACCCCATCATCGAACACGACTTCGGTTTTGATCTTTTACCTGCAAGTTTGGGAGCAAAAAAGACAAGTCCTAATCGCTTGAAGAACAAACTCCACATTCTCAAAGACAACTATGACTACATTCTGGTTGATTCTAGCCCAAACTTGAATGATGAGATGCTCGCCACCATGATGGCAGCAGACAAGCTACTTGTGGTGTCAAGCCCAGACTATCCTACACTAAGTTGTACGATGCACGCAACAAAGATTGCTGTTGGCAAGAAGACACCCATCGCAGGCATTGTGTTGAACAAAATGTACAACAAAGCTTTTGAGCTCACCATAGATGACGTGGAGGACGCCACCAAAGTTCCTGTATTGGCAGCTCTACCACACGATGTTAACGTCATGCACGCACTATCACAAACAGCACCTGCCTCCATATACTATCCCAAAAAAGAGTTAGGAGTCGAGTACCGCAAGCTCGTGAGTGCGCTAGTGAATGAAGACTATAAAGATCCTAGACTTCTAAAGCGATTGTTCTCTAAACCCAACAAAGTTGATGAAAATAGAGAGCTCTTGAGGGGATCATGGAAACCCTAGAGTGTATTAGGACAAGAAGAAGCATACGATCTTACACCGACCAACAAGTAGAGATGGAAAAGATCGGCAACATCTTAGATGCGGGAAGGTTAGCACCCAGTGCGGGCAACCTCCAAGCATGGAAATTTATCTTAGTGACGAACGATGGCTCACGAAAAACCATTGCAGAAGCATGCATGCAACAATTCTGGATGGAAGAAGCACCCATCCACATCATTGTCTGCAGTGAGAGAGCAAAGGTAGAGCGAATGTACGACAAGAAGGAAGTGCTGTACTCCACACAAAACTGTGCTGTGGCAGCAGAAAACATGCTCTTGGCAGCGCACGATCAAGGTCTTGGAGCGTGCATGGTGTGCGCCATTGAAGAGGCAGCCATAAGGCGTTTAATGAAGCTTCCTGATGGCGTTGTGCCAGAAGCCATCATCACGGTAGGGTATGCAGATGAGCTTCCAGAACCTGTACCCAAATACTACATAGACAACGTTACGTTCTTAGAAAAATGGGGCAACCGAGTGGCAGACATGGCAGACTTCCTAGGCTATCATTCTCACAAGATACCCGAAACGATCAAGCAAGTCAAGAAAGCCATCAAGAAGCGACTTAAGAAATAATTAACTTAATCACGAGTCATAGACTTAGCCTGACCTTTTTGGCCCGACAATACTGACTGCGGCGGTTTTGCTTGTTTGAACGTGAAGTTTGAACGCTCCATTTCCATCAGCTCAATATAAGATGTTACTGCGTCATCAACGGCTTCTTGGCACGACTGAGAACTGAAAGCCAGCCGTACAAACGCACTATCTTCTCGAGGGCCACCAACATGAACGGTACACCCTTCATACCAGTAACCGAACGGTATTTGGTCCCATCCTTGATCACGCAAACACGGTAAGGGTCAGGCGTTGTTATTCATCGTGTCTAGAACCTGATTAAAGAGCTCATACACCTTGTGCGAGGCCTCGTTATGAACAATAATTCTTCCGTATACTGTATCTTGTGGAGCCATGTTAGTCTAACAAGAAATGTTCATCCAGGCTGGGGCGCTTTGCTCCAGAAAAGATAAGCGTGATTAGGCCACCCAATACGGTTAGCAACATGAAAAAGTTCATGCGTGTTGCAGGCACTAGCAACTGCTTCCAGCCTACCAAAGCCAGAGCAACGATCATGATGATCGTTAACCACACGCTAGCGTGGCGGGTGAACAATCCCAAAAGTAGACATATTCCGCCTACGATCTCTAAGATCATCACGATAAACGCAAACACCATAGGGATAGGCATGCCCATTCCGCTGAACATTTGTGCAGTAGCGCTCAAGCTGAGTGCTTTGTTAATTCCTGCGAATAAGAAGATTGCTGCTAACACCAGGCGCAAAGGAATCATAGCGTAATCCTCGTACCGGTGTAGGTGCATCATAGAGTAGTTACAAACGGTCCCTGCTTAAAAACCTTTCGGCAAGCTTTTTATAGGTGGATTAGACTATGCGCAAGATGCCCAGCGCGAGAACATCCGAATTGTTGAGACCTTCAGAAAGATTAAGCCAGTTCAACTCAGACTACTTTTGGGTGGCGTATACTGACCGAATTGAGATTGTGAGAAAGTATGTAGAGATCGTGAATGGGAAGAAAAAAAGGAAAAGAGAGCTTCAAAGCAGAATGCATCTTTGTAAGCCAAGAACACGAAACCAGTACAGCCCAGATGAATCACGCATGGCCCCTGTCACAGATGCGCAAAAGGACTTAATCAAGCGTGACAGCTACAAGGCACTCATGGCCCTACGCTCCAACCCTATTGGTTGGGCTCACCAAAACATATGGCATATCGCGCATGGCCCGTACGTCACGTTCTTTTCTCTAGAAAGCATGATCTCCACAGGCCAGGGATATCGCGCCATCTTTACTTTTGAGCATACAACACCCATAACTCATATCGGATTTGCCGACCCTGACGACAAAATGACAGAATCTACGCACACAACCACGGGCGACACCCCCTTGTGCGTTCGATCGCTGAGTGAAATTGTTTATCTTGACGAAGATGGCAATCGCATGTGAGCGAACACTCAAGAAAAGCCGCACGCGTTGACCTAGTAAGCTTTTTATAGATAATACAAAAAGACAACACATGCCTCAAACCTCGCCTAGCCTGGTCCTTCCTCACATAAACTTTTCAGCAAACAACGAAACATACCGGTGGTGTCTCTATTCTGACAGGGTAGAGGTAGATCAGAAGGTCGTCGAAAAAGTTGATGGCCGAACTAAAAAAACCACCACTCTTATCAGTTGCATGTACTTATGCAAACCAGATACAGACAACACTTTTAGTCCGCAAGAAAGCGAGATAGCTCCCATCACCGACCGACAGATACATCTGACAAAAGACCGAGGACACCAAACGCTCCTAGCCGAACGCATGAAAAATTCTGGTTCAGATTATTTCTTTTCGCTCCTGCAAGTGGCACACGACCAATATGTGACGTGCTTTTGCTTGGAAGAAATGGTAGATAAGGAGAGTAATTATTCTCCTGAGTGGGTTTTTGATAACGACACACAAATAACCCGTATTGGTTTCGCAGACCCACAAAAAAGAAATGAAGAAGCCGAACAATTTGTTGATGACGACACACCTTTGTGTGTTGTCTCTGCAGGAGAGATTGTTTATCTTGACACATGGGGCGATCCTGACTAATCCTCAGTATTCTTCAGGAAAGCTGCCAAAGAAGATGCCTTCTACTACTGTCTTTCCCATGAGTTCTTGATTGGTAAACACACTTTGTACCTCGCTCTGAGGAAGTTGGGCGCGTACCTGGTCAACGATGGTGTGCTTTTCTTCGTCAGCAATACCACCACTGACGTGGACCAAGGCAAAGTTTGAACGCTCCATGCCTGTTGTTAGTTTGAATAGTTTTGTTTTGACCGTGTGCAACTCCAAGGCAGAAGAATACTTCTTGCTTTCTAGGTCGATGATCTTCTTGTTCTCCATGCTCACTTTCTTGTGACGGACACCTTCCTCCACGCGTAGTGCGTGCTTGATGAAGTCCATACCTTGTTTGTTCTCTCTCAGCTCCTCACTGAGATAGCCAAGCTTCCAGCTCACCTCATCATCAGCAAAACCTTTGAAGTCTATTTGGTGTAGAGAATGTAAGATTCGAGTTATCTCTCGCAACCCTTTGGTAGGTTCTGTGGAGGATATGCTTAATTTGAGATTGGGAAAGTCAAGCTCGGCCTCGAGCTTTTCGGTTTTCTTCATTGTTGTTCGCATAGGAACGCTACCTATATAAGCTTGTCGGGAAAGGCTTTTAATCCCTTCGCGGGCATCCACGAGACGCTTCCGGAAAGTTTTCGGAAAATCCGGAAGAACCCACTGGACATTCCGGAAGATTTTCGTGACTAAAAAAGCCACTGGACATGGACGCGTGAAGCATATAAGGATTCAAATCTTACAAAAAGTCATGCGCATTGAGCTCTCCTACCATGCCTATCGTCGTATGCGCAGGAGGAAAATACATCTAGAGTGGGTTAAGGAAACCATTCGATGGCCCCACTCTACCAGAAAGATAGGGCACAAGTACTACGTAACCAGAAAAATCAACGGCCACACGTTACGCGTGGTGTATGTCAAGGAAAAACATTTAAAGGTTGTGACCCTATACTTCAAATGATGAAAGCAGAATATGACGCGGAGGTAGACGCTCTCTATCTTGATCTAAGAGCGGGAAAGTCTGAGCAGTCCATCGAGCTGGACAAGAACGTAATTATCGACGTAGATGCAGACGGAGAACTCCTTGGCATAGAAGTCCTGTTTGCCAAAGAGCGCCATCCAAAACTTCTAGAGCAGCTTAACATCAAAGCCGTAGCGTAAGATCCGGAAAGTTTTCGGAAAATCCGGAAGAACCCACTGGACATTTCGGAAGATTTCCGTGACTAAAATGAGCCACTGGACATGGACGCGTGAAGCATATAAGGATGAAAAACGTTATCTTCATTATGATCAGCGTGTACTTGTTTGGAAAACCCAGCTGGGAATTGAAATTAACGAACCCCATGGACGCACAGCACGTCATGGAAAAAGGCTATGACTTGCAAAGAAGATTACGCAAGATAGGCATCATCATTGCTAGATTGCAAGCCTCCGGATGGGAGATGGTAGAAAACAAAACTTACAACTTGTACTTCCACAAGCAAGGTATGACCAAAGAGCAGACCTGGGAAGAGTTGAGAACGTTAAGCATAGGCAAACGATGGGTAGAGGTGGTGGAGGATAATGCATGATCATACACACCACCCATTGGAAGGAACAGTTAAGGAAAAGAAAGGAAATTACTGATGACCTTCTTGAGCTGTGCATACTGACTTCAAAGATTATCCCAGACCGGTTGGAAAGAAACACGTGGAACGCGATTGCCCCAATACCTCCTTCTGGAAGAAGACTCAAGATTGTGTACACGCGGCAAGGGAAAGACATAAAAATAGCGACAGCTTACTGGTTACGATGAAGCACACATATGACAAGGAAGTGGATATTCTGAACATTCAACTAGAAGAAAAACCTAGCTGGGAGTGCACAGAGTCTGGGAATTTTATCCTCGACTTTGATAAGGAAGGAGACTTGATCGGTATCGAAGTACGGCAAGCTAGCAAAGTATTCACCGGCAAGACAAAAAAGATTCTTGAGGAAGGCCTTGTAGAAAACAAGAAGTCACTCCTCGCTAAGGCGTAACCATGCGACGAATTGATAGAAAGCGTGTATGATAATGGGCGCGATCGTGGGCGCAGCCTATGCCGGTACGCCAGGCGCACTTACCGGAACAGCCGTTGGCTACGTCTTTGGAAAGATAGGCACAACATCGTAAATTTTATTAACCCAAAGACTGAACCAGCACCATGGCCTGCCTATTCTGTGGATTTGTAAGCGGAAAGAAAGAATCCCATGAGAACGGACACCCGTTCATGAAGCTAAAAGAAACCAAAAACACCCTAAGCTTTCTCTCCATAGACGAACCCTACCACGAAGAAGGCCACACACTAGTCATACCCAAAAAACACTACAAAAACTTCGAAGACATACCCTCCAAAGTACGCTCAGAAATGATCGAACACGCCGTGAAGATTTGCAAAGCCCTAAGAAAGAAACACGGAGGATGCAATTTCTTACTAAATGACGGCAAAGCCGCAGACCAGTTCATCCCTCACTCCCACCTCCACGTCATTCCTCGGGATAAAAAAGACCACATCAAGATCGAGCAGTGGAAAAGAAGACCTATGAGTTTAGCAAGATTCAAAACACTCAGCATAAAGATGAGAAAACTTATTTCTTAGCAAGCTTCTTGATGCTAGGAGCAAAACTAACCCCTAAAGGAATGCCTACTGCTAGGGCAACAATAACCCCAATCGTGTACAACACCACACGATACGTCTCTAAGAAGACCTGGACTTGCAAGCCTGCGATCTCTAGAGCAGCCAAGATGAAAGTTACTAAAATTAACACCTCAACACCCACAGCAAGATTCTTCTTCTCAGCCCAGGTGAGAGACATGCACTTCTTGCTCACAATCCTAGACAAGTACATACCCACCAACACCACAACTCCTGCCACAAGCAGCTTAGGAAGGTACAGAGCAGCCTTTTGGGTAAGCTGGGTTAGGACTTCCAACCCATAAAACGAGACGCTCTGGGTCAAGAAAAGCAATAAAACACTCGCCTGGATGAAGAGTTTAGCAACGCGAACGGCAAGCAAGAACTGCGGACCAACATCTTCCCTAGCTTTAGCCCACTTCTTGATACCCTTGGTAAAATGGTTAAAAATGGCACCTACAATAAGCGCGGCAATAATGCCAACGACGAAAATACCCACACTCGTGATGAGTGTATACGTTGTCGCCATCTCATACATAGAAAGATTGCCTTTAAAAAGGTAGGGTAACTATGGGCACTATGCGTTTGAACGTGCTCAAGCTAGGATGGTTCTACCATCCCGTCGTGGGCGGAGTGGAAACGTGCATGAAATTGTTGGCTGAAGAACTGCTCAGGCAGGGCCATACCCCCACCGTATTGTGCAGTGGACAGGGTCATGACGTGATAAATGGGGTGCACGTGATACGCTCTCCCTTGATCAACCCCAAAAAGAGCGACATCAAACAGTTCGAGACCTGGTTTGGAGAGTTTTTGGACAAAAACAGCTTTGACATTGTACACTGCCACAATCTAAGCTTGCGTTTCAACGTAGAAAAGAGCCTCGCCATCCTCAAAGCATGCAGGCATCGTGGCATCCCCATCCTAGAACACGCACATAACGCACAACTACGCTTTGCTAGAGACACCAAACCCATTATTAGCTTTGATTTTGACAAGATCTTATGCGTTTCCTACTTTGTTGCTGGCAAACTCTCCACAATCCGAGATAAAAAAGATCTTGTGGTGAGTCACAACCCGATAGACTTCTCATTTTTGAGCCACAACAATGTGAATCAAGACAAGGTCATGCGCACGTTGGAAGAATTGAAAACAAACTGCGTGATTCTCTTCCCCGCAAGACCGGTACGCATCGTAAATGGCAAACCCGTCCTGCACCCTCAGAAAAAGCTCAAGCATTTGTTGGATGCCGCAAAAGTCATGAAGAAAAAAGGGCTAGATTTCAAGATTGTTATACCTGGCATGATCGGACAACCCGGAATTGACAAAAAAACAGCCCTGAAAGCCAACAAACTAGTGCAGCAAACCATCAAAAAGTTAGGGATAGTTGACAAGGTGAAGTTTTTGGGCAAGACCATCCCTCTAGAAGAGATGCCCACCATGTATACTGCTTGTGACGTCGTGTGCATGCCCGCGGTTAACGAAACCTTTGGTTTGGGGTATGCTGAAGGTCAAGCCATGGCCAAAGCAGTTGTTGCTACTAACACTGGCGGAGCGTTAGAAGTGGTGAAGAACGGAAGAACCGGATTCTTAGTAGAGCCCAACAACGTCAAGGACCTTGCTGCCAAGCTAGAAATCCTCATCACCGACCCTTCCCTACGTTCAGAGATGGGCGAAGCAGGCAGAGTGCGAGTCAAGAAGTTATTTGCCAAGGAAGAGGTCGTCAAAAAGCTCATCAGCACGTACAGAAAGGTCTACATGGCAAACATCATTCCTATTACGTTAAGAAGAATCAATCACTGGGTGCATAACTAAGAAGGATCTGCATAGAGGAAATCGCTCACCAATCGGGAGTTCCCTTTGCAGGATTGAGAACTATGGGCTGCAAAGGATAACGCATGTGCACTCAATGAGTGATCGATACTCGCGACCAGTTCAGCTTCCTCTCCTCGAACGCTTCTCAAAAAGTCTTGTATCAGTAAGGCATCAGCCCCTCCGTGGGTTCCTTGACTATCCCGAATTTCACTTAGCTCTTGGGAGAGCGTTTCGTATACCCCTGGGCGAACTTGAACTTCAAGAACATTCCTTCGCAGGTCTCCTTCAACCTTACCGTTCTCAAAACGCATCTCTAGTTTTCTTGTAGGAGCGCAAGGATAGTTAGCATCCAGGCGGAAGCGAGCTCTAAGGCCTCCAGACCAGAAAACCTCTGCCTCGTAAGAGTCAACAACGTCGTTGCCACATTTCCAGATGCACCGACCATAGGGCCCCTCTTTGATTGCTTTGAGCAAACCAGGAGAAGATGTGTCCGCACTCATTTGTGCGGCCTGTGAAAGAGACACCTGGGCTTTTTCACTGGCGTAATACTCTACGGCGTCGAACGGACAAGAACCCTTCTCACCATCCGCGCATCTCTTACCTTCCGAGTCAATGCATCGATCAGGAATGTCTCCCCAATACTCAGCACCATCATGGAAGCGGATTGGCAGCGCTCGAGAGATCACACCTAATGCAGAGTCACCCACCAAAAATTCTAAGATACCAAAATCATGCACTGACTTGGAGAGCGTTGTTGGTCCAGATACATTCTCTAAGGACTCGTTACCACGAACTCCTGTGTGTTGGAAGCTTCGGTCACCAGAAAGATGGACTAGTTCGACGTACTTCAACTCTCCTAAGCTTCCTTCTTGGATAAAGTCTCTAGCCGCGATAAAGAAGGGAGAGTAGCGAAGCACCTCTGTCACAAGAACTTTTGCATCGTTCTCTCGTGCCGCTTGTGCTATAAGGTTGCACGCGTTGGATGTTGTCGCCATGGGCTTTTCTAGAAGCACGTGTTTGAAACCATGTATAACCATAGCATCTGTAGCAGGAGTATAATGCTCTGTGGGCGGTGAGGCGATGATGATGGCGTCCTCGTCTGTTCGTTGGAAACTGCTCCAAGCCGCCATGGAATTCTTGGCGCCCACCCCATCAGCCAAGGTGTTTCTTTTAGCGCCGTCAGGCTCTACTATCGTGGTAATAGAAAGATCATCAGGATGCTCAAGGGCATACCTTCCGTAGACTTCTTTCCCGCGATTTCCCGCACCCACTAACACTGCTTTTACTGGTGGCATTGTACAAATAAGACCGGAAGGCACATAAAGGTTAGCGAAAGTTTCTCGTCGACAACTATGCGGTTTTTAAAGGCACGTGTAACCGTCTTTCATGCTCGATGAACGCTTCCATGTCTACTTTCTTCTCCGTGAGCCTTGCTTCTTCTGCTGCGAAGGCGATAAGATGAGAATGCAGGGCTTCCTCTGCTGATGTTCTGACTTTGGTGGTCTCTCCGCGTATGGCAGAGACAAAATCTTGGATGAGTCGTGGATCTCCGCCCCAATGCTCTGCAGGATCTCCAGATAACTCCACCCTTCTTTTCTTTCCATCCCCGTACACGAACAGTTCTCCTGCATCCAAACTTCCTGTGATCCTTCCTTTCGTACCCACTACCTCTATCTTCCTCGTGCAGTTAGGATTCTCTTGTTCCATCACAAAATGAACCTTAAGCCCGTCCTCAAATTCTAGATCTGTCTCCTGATAGTCAGGAACGTCATTATCACACTTGTACACGCATAGGCCGTAAGGACTTTCGGGTAACACTTTGAGTATCATCTCGTGATCTTGGCTTGGATGGACATGCGCCTTCAACTTAGGGCTTGCCTTTGCCTGAGTATAGATCCGTGGAGCAAAGTAAGGACACGTTTTGGAATGGCTGCAACCATCGGTACATTTTGAAGGCACCTGTCCTGGTGCGTTTGCCTCACGAAAATACAATTCCTTTGACCAGCTTTTTACGGTTTTGCAGGGTTTGCCCACCAACCAATGGAATATGTCAAAGTCATGGCAGCATTTTGTTAGAGCTACGGGTCCAGAGGTGGCTTTGTTGCCCCAGTTGCCTCTAACGTAGCTGTGCGGGAAGTGCCAGTTCCCTACTTGCTCGGTTTGGTTGATTTTCTTAACATCACCTACTGCTCCACTGTCAATAAGGAGCTTGATGCTCGCAAATAAGGGCGTGTAGCGCATCTCGTGCATGATCATCAACCTTGCGTTTGCTTGCTTGGCTCGTTCAACTATCTCAATACAGTGTGAGACGCTTGTTGCTATGGGTTTTTCTAACAAAACGTTCTTGTAGCCTGCATCTAACGCACATAGCGTGTTTTCATAGTGGCATCTGTCCGGCGTGGCTATCACAACCGCATCTGCCATCGGCTTTTTGGAGAATAATTTGTCACAATTAACAAAGCGCTTACTTTCTGGGATGTCATGATGCTCCCCAAACATGTCTCTCTTCTCTTTGTCTGGCTCCACAACGGCAACATAGTTCAGGCTTTCGGGCCGAGTGAGCGCGAATTTACCAAAAGTATTCATGCCTCTTACGCCGGCACCAATGAGAACAGCGTCGACGGGCTTCATACACAAAAAGCAGCGGTCCATCTATATAAAATGATAGTCTTTTATGTGTCAAGGCTTGCTTGTGCTGCATGAAGCTGTGGAAAGGCGTTGCGATGCTGGTTGGCACCATCATTGGAGCAGGTATTTTAGGTATTCCGTATGTTACGGCAAAGGCAGGCATCGTTGCCGGTCTTGGATGGATACTCCTCCTGGGAATGGTGTTCTTGACGGTCAATCTTTGTTTTGGTGAAGTGATTGCAAGAACCAAAGGCCACCACCATATTGTTTCGTTATGTAATAGATATCTAGGCAGGTATGGTAAGTGGGTGATGGCACTCTCGTTCCTTGTTGGCACGTACGGTGCCTTGGTTGCTTACACGATTGGTGAGGGGGAAGTTCTTGCCCAACTACTCCCTATATCTCCCTTACAAGCCAGCATGATCTTTTACGTGATCGCTAGCTTGGTAGTACTAGGAGGCATGCGCTGGTTCGAGCGCTTTGAGTCTTTTTTTGTGATGTTGTTGCTTGCGGTGGTGCTCCTAACCATCGTTGTTGGCCTGCCGTATGCTTCAGAAGCAAATTTAACCCCTCTTTCAGAGCATTGGTTCTTACCGTATGGTGTTATCGTGTTTGCCTACATGGGTATGGGTATCTTGCCTGACGTGCGTCAGTCTGCAGGGAAAAAAATGTTCAAAACTGCCATAGTGTGGGGTTCTCTCATCCCTATGGCTGTGTACGCGGCATTTGCACTTATCGTGGTTGCCATCACGGGTACTGCCACCACGCAGGTTGCCACCGTGGGTGTGGGAAGAGTGTTAGGATCAACAGGTATTCTTGTTCTGAACGGCTTTGCAGTCATCGCTATGGCCACATCCTTCGTGGGTTTGGGCTTTGCGTTGAGAGAGATCATGATAGAAGCAGGCTATTCAAACCTGAAGAGCGGATTGCTCACGTTTGGCATCCCGTTGCTCATTTTTTTCGGTGCAAACGAGGGTTTTGTGAGGACTCTTAACTTTGCAGGCGTAGTGAGCGGTGGGCTAGCAGGAATCCTCATCATGGCGATGTTTGTTAAGGCAAAAAAGAAAGGTAATCAGTCTCCGGTCTTCTCTACAGACTTACCGTTTTGGCTTGTTGTTTGCATTGCCGTTTTGTTTGTCGTTGGCCTTCTTACCGTTGCGTAAACCGTAGATCAACACCAAAATCACGAGTATTATGGCTAGTGCTCCTTGGAGTATGCTTCTGTAGCTTGCTTTCAACAAGTTTGATTGGACTTTCAACACTACTGTGTTGGAGGTGGCTACGCCACCTTTGCCATCACTTGCGGTGATGGTGGTGAACTCGCGGCCGTGCCAGCCGTCATCTGGAACAAACGTTGCAGTATCTCTAAACACGTCGATACGTATGTGCCTTGTTGGTTGGGCGTCATACGTTAGACTATCCCCGTCTGGGTCGTTGAAGAACGTGCTCAGGTTGAGCGCGTGCACCTCGTCTTGCCTCCAGGTTTGCTCAGGAATACCTTCTACAACGGTATCTGAGGGCTGCGGTAGGCTAATGAGTAGTAGTGCGATAACAACACCAATTAATAATGGCATGAGCAGGTTTGAACGCTTTGGCGCCTTTACCTGGACGGGTTTCTCCTTCAAGTACACTACATACGTGCCTGTGAGCTTGTCTGTGCGTGCTTGATAGTGCTCGTATTGTGCATCTTGGCTCACACGAGTGATGGAAAGATCTTCCCACTTGCTGGTGAGTTGCGCCACGCGTACATCTGCGTTCTTTGCAAAGGATTTGGGCACTTTAAACGTCACCACAGCCTTTCCTAGGTGTTCTTCACGGACGTTAGCGCCTACTCTGTAGTACTTGTAGGGCTTGCCGTTGGGTGGAAGGAAGGTGAGGTTCCTTTTGCTTCTGCGTAGTTTGATCTCTAAGTCCTTGATAGGGGAGTTTGCCTCGAAGTTCATGTTGCTCAACTCCCAAGGTGTTGAAACGCTTGCCTTGTTGACCACTACAGGAACTTTTATGCGCGTGATGTGGGTGCGCAGTATAAGGGTGAAAAGGTAGAGTAGTGCTACAAGACCTATTGCAAGGAGGGTTGCTCCTTGGTTGCGGATAAGAACTTCTTTGAAGCGTAGTCCAAAGCCAATGAGTATGATGAGCACACCTAACAGGATAAGCCAGCCGGCTCTGCTCTGGCGCACGTGCTGTACCACGTCTTGCTTGCCTACGACGTAGTTCATCTTGCGGTATTCTTTGTCTATTCTTTCCTTGAGTTGTTCGCTTCTGCGAGTCTCCCAGTGGCTGAGTAAGGCTTTTTGTCTGTGCTCGACGCGTTGTTGTCGTTCTTGTTCTTTGCCTTTGCGTTCTGCCTCGCGCTCTGCGTGGCGTCTTTGCTTCTCTTCTTCTCTTTGTTTGAGCTGGTGTTCTCTTTCTTTTTTGCGCTCGATCTTGTGCAGGTCTCGCTTCCTTCGTACGTCAGCAACCCATGCTTTGATCTTAGGTATGAGTATGCGCAGCCAGAGGAGGAAGAGTACTACTGCTAGGGCGATCAATGCTGCGTACACGTACTTCATGTTTGCGGTTACCGCGCTCCAGTATTTGGCGCCTGCGAAGATGAGCAAGCCTAGGATGGCTAGTAGGAGTATGACCCAAAGTATCTTCAACCAAGGTATTGGGTTTCGACGTGCTTTTGCAGCCTTCTTAGCCCTTCTTTCTTGTTCTCGTTTGAGTTTGTCACTTTCTCTCTTGGTTTGGATGCGTTCTCTGGCTAGTTTTGCTTGGCTTATTTTCCTGTCTCGGTCTTTTTGTTTTTGTGCTTTTGCTTGTTGGAGTTCTTTCTCTTTTTGTTGTTTGGCTCGGAGGCGGTCAGTCTCATTCTGTCTTTTGACGGCTAGCTTCTCTTTGAGGCGAGCTAGCATCTCTTCCTTGCGCTTTTTCTGATTTTCTTTGTATTCGGGGGTGTTGGTGTGCTGGACAAAGACTACGGCTACTGCTGCACACACGAGGAGGAGGAGGACGAGCATAAGTATTGGTATTCTGTAGAGTTCCCAGAAGGTGGGTGGCTTCAGGTTAAGTTGTAGAGGGAAGTTGTATTGTTTTGCTCCCACCACAACAATGTTTGTCTTGTAGAGTCCTTGTGGTTGGTTGGCAGGGACAAGGTTGAGATTCACAGTAGTACTCTGCCCTGCATCTAGTGTGATGGCACTTGGACTGACGCTTGCCCAGCTGAGTCCTTGGACGCTGAGCGTGTAGCTTGTCCTTTGACCGGTGTTTTGGATGGTGAAGGGCAGGGTTCTTGCGTTCAAATCTATCCTTGCAGAGGGTGCGGTGAGTGCGGGGATGCCAGGGTTGCTTATATCTAGTAGAACTCCTGCTCGCTCTTCGATTCCCGTGTTGGCAGCTTTTGCCACGAGATTTACGGTGTATCGTCCTGCACGAGTGCAGGAGGTTGGGATAACAACAATAGGAACGGCAGATACTTGGTTTGGTTGTAACGTTACCTGGGCAGTGCTGCTGCTTAGCGGGATGTTACTCTCTGCACTTAGTGAGAACGTATCTGGAAAGCTGCCGATGTTGCGGACGTGTACTGAGTAATCTGCAGGTTCACAAGGCGTGGTGAATGCTTGCGGTGTTTGTGGGGTGAGCTGTGCGTTTTTAGGCACTGCCACGAGTATTCTTTGGTTGAGTGTTTGTGTGTTTCCTAGAACCGTGGTCACGGTGGTGGAGAGTGCGTCAGAAGGCGCGTTGCATGGCACACTGAACGTGTGCGTCACTGTTTGGGATGCTCCAGAGGTTAGTATGAATCCTGCTGGAGAGATGCTAGAGTAGCTTGGTCCTCTGTGGAAGACGCGATAGTTAGAAGTTATTTGACCGTTGTTTGTTACGAGAATGGTTTTTTGCTGGGTCGAACAAGCAAGTAAGGAGACGTCCGATGGTCCGCTAATAAGCAGGCTCTCTTGGAGAGCCACCGCGGTGCTCGCGAGCACCAGCAGCATTAGCACCAGTGGTATAAGTTTCATGAAAAGACTAATAATATGGCTGGGTGTTGTCGTCGCCTGTCCTCTTGAAGGCCATGACGAGTCCGATTAGCACTAAGATTGCTACCAGCGCGATAAGCACTCCTTGGAGTGCCTTGTTGGATTTTGGCTTGCCTTTGTGCACGTCAACCGTTATGTTCTCGCTTTCCACTACCTCGGTGCCAGAACTTACTGTGGCTACGATGCTTTGTGGGCCTGCGAGACCTGCACCCGCGCCAATGGACACAAACAAGGTTTCTGTCTTGCCAGGTCCTACGATTACTGTGCTACTTGGGCTTACTTTGATAGAGATGCCAGCAGGTGCTTGGAAGCTCATGCTGTACCCTTTTTGTGTGTTGCCACTGTTGGTTATGCTGAACGGTACGATAGTACTCTCTCCAGCTTCTACACTTACCAAGTTGGTGCCAGCTACCACGCCTCCTGTTGGTGTGGTGGGCGTAGTTGGCGTTGCTTGGTTGCCACACACGTCGTTTTCGGTCACTTGGACGTCAACACTTGTGCTTTCTTTGTCTCTGTTGTTATTGTAATATACTTCTACGACCATCTTGTAGACTCCTGGATCCGCACATTGTGGCAGACGCAAGAACATCTCTTCTGTTTCGTCTTGTCGGTCGTTGTTTTCGATCTCGTCGATGTAGTCTGTTGCGCTTACACCTAGGGCAGGGATGCCCAGGGTTACCTTGACATCATCAAGGTCTATTTGACCCTTATTTTCGATGCGTACCTTACCCAAAAGGGCAGATCCGGCACGTACTCTGTTGCCAGGGATCAAAATTACATCTTCGATGCGTAGGTCATGTCTCTTTGTATCGATCTTAAAGTCGAAGTTTGCTACCGTACTCTGGCCAAATCGGTCAGAAACAATGATTCTCAACTTGTAGTCATCCACGTCTACGTCATCTGGTAGCGGGATCTTGAGCGTTCGTACATAGCTTACGTTAGCGTCCAATTGGAACACTTGGGTGATGTCGGAGATTCTTTCTCCAGGAATATCGTTGTATTCAAAGCCGGAAATGAAGCCTAGGATTTCCACATTGTCTAGGGGTGCTAGGGCTGTGATCTTGATTCTCACGTCCAATCTGTCGTCTCTTTCAACATTCAAACGAGAGGTACTATTTTCTGTAAGTAGAACTTCCTCCACCTCAACAGTATCAATCGTGATTGGTACTGCTTGTACTGCTACCGCTAGCAGGATGAAAAGAAAACTTAATGCTAATAACTTTTTCATTGTTCTACCCCCAATTTTTTTTGATATTCAGTACATGCTTATAAATCTTTCGGTAGCTTCCTCATTCAAGAGTAGTTATAAGCAGATACTGGCATTCAGTAAAAGGTTACTTCTCTGTGAATAGTTCGCGAATGCTTGCCGTTTCCGACGGAGATTCGCATCCAATAGGTGCCTTCTACGTCGTCTGTCCATACGAGTAGCCTTTGGGTTACACGGTTGTTAGGACGCAAATCTACGGGTTTTGAGGCTGCTCTGCCAAAGGCCCCTAAGAGGTTGGCAACCACGCGAACGTTCTCTATTTCCTTGTTTCCGGTGTTCTTGTACTCGACGGTGAGCGGTATTAATCCGTCATACGAAATGGAATTTACATTGACGTTTTCTAGGCGAATCTGGAACGAATCATCGTCAAATTCTACGTCCGGATTTCTTGGCAATAACAAGATCACATCAGTGTCTCCTGCCACAGTAACAATGCGAGATATCGCTAAGTATGCAGAATGGCGTGCGGTTGCAGTGAACGTACCGTTTTGGACGTTCAATATGGTTGCTTTACCCTGCCTGTCGGTCAAAGTAGCTACCCCTTGGAAGCCTATTTCTACACCCTCAACAGGGTCACGAGTGCTAGCATCTAGCACGGTAAAGGTCGCTTTTTGTAGGCTTGAAGTGAGTGGCGTCATGGCCACGTTTATTTGCGTGTTTTGGTTGAGTGTGAAGCTTGCTTGTTCGTTGCTAAAGCCTGCTGCAGTTACTGTGAAAGTGTGCTGGCCCGAAGGTAACGTGGCTGTTGCGATGCCTGCACCGTTCGTCACCAACGTGCTACCACTTACTTGGATGACTGCTCCAGATAGAGGAGTCCCCGTAAAAATGTTCGTCACCAAGAACGTCGCCGTGTGCACGGTTGCTTGCTGTGTTAAGGACAATGTTATGGTGGTGTCTTGCTGGACGTCAAGGGTTGTTTGTGCTGAGCTAAACCCTGGCCGGGATGCTTGGACGAGTGTGCTTCCGCGTGGCACGTTGAAGATGGTTTGTCCGCCTACGGTTAGTTGTGTGGTTCCGCCTACCTGGACAGAAACACCGTCGATAGCTTGGTTGTTTTGGTCTAGCGTTCGTACAGTTAGTCGTAGAACCGCTTTGGATAATGTTACAGAAAGTATAGTATCTTGGTTTAGGTTTATGGTGTTTGTCACGGTTGCGAACTGTCCACCAGTAGATATGGTGTACGTGTAGGTTGCTGCGGTGAGTACGAAGCTTGCGATACCCGCGCTGGTGGTTTGTTGGGTTTGTCCGCCTACAGAGACGGTTGCGCCCTGTACTGGAGCTCCTGCGCTTTCGGTAACCACAAAGGTTAGCGTGTGCTTGACGGGCGCGATAGGCCTTATTTGGATGGTGACGTCTTTGTTTGCTTGCAAGCTTACGGTTGCCGTGCCTGCTTGGAAACCTGCTTTGGACACTAAGATGTCATGAGTTCCTTGTACGAGTTGGAAGTCTGCCCTGCCGTTTACGGTTTGTTTTGTTTGGCCGGCCACGACAACATCTGCACCGCTTAGGAGTGCTTGGCTTGGTTCATCAATAACGATGACGCCTAGGTTGAACTGACTAGCAGGAATCTTTTGTAGGTCGACAGTTACCACTTGGTTTGCGGAAAGAGCGATGGTTTGTTGGTTCACGAGGAAGCCAGTTTTGGTGACAACCAATGCGTACGTGTTTGCTGGTAGCTTTATGGTTGCTTGACCGTTTACTTGGATGGTCTGGCCAGCGATGGTGGCTGTTGCTGTTGTTGGTGCGCCTTGATCGCGAACTACTATGACAAGGTCAAAGGTTGTTGCAGCCACAGGCTGCAATTGTATGGTTACGGTCTTGTCTGCGTTGAGAACGACGGTTTGTTGTTGGGTCAGGAAGCCTGGCTTGGTGACCACGAGTGTATGCGTTCCTTCAGGGATCGTTACGGTCCTCTGTCCGGTGATGTCAAAGGTTTGGCCTGCTATCGACGCTGAAGCAGAGGTGAACACGCCGTTTTGGTTTTGTATTTGGATGGTGAGTTGGTGAGTTACTGTTAGTGGCGAAAGTTCGAGTATGATTTCTTTGTTTTGCTGGACGTCTGCTGTGACCGAGTTCGGTTTGAAGCCTACTTTGGATGCTACGACAAGTTGTTGGCCTTTCTTGACTGTGAAAGCGGCTCGTCCGTTCACAGTTTTCTTGATCACTCCGTTGACGTTTACGTCCACATCACTCACTACGTTCTTGTTTGCTGCGTTCACTGTGGTGACGCCTAACGTGAATGTTTGTTCGGGTACGCGCTTGAGTTGTATAGTGATGGTTTGGTCGTTGACGACGTCTACGTTTCGGGAAGCGGTCTCAAACCCTGGCTTACTTGCCACGGCGGTGTAGCTTCCTTTGGTGAGTCGTATCTGTGCTTGACCACCCGTTGTAACAAGTATGGTTCCTGCGATGGCAACCTCTGCTTCTAGAGGGGTGCCTGCTTCGTCTGTAACTTTAATCGTGAGTAGGTTTGTTTGCGGTTGCAACACAACGGTAAGGAACTTATCGGCAGTTACTTGTATTTGACCTTGTGCCGTACCTGCTGCATGGGTGATTATGTAGGCATAGTTGGTTGGTGCTAGGTTGGTGAAGACAGTAACACCGTTGACAGTGGTTTGTTTTCTTCCGCTAAGGGAGACCTCTGCGTTGTTGAGCTTGTTGCCTGCGTTGTCTAGCACAGTGAAAGTAACGCTGAATGTTGGTGCGGGTGGCACGAAGAATGTGGTTGATACTTGTTCAGGTGTGTCTTTCCCACATAACGGACTTTTGGACTCACCGTTGATGGTTATTTTGTGCTGGCCAGGTGGCAGGTTGAACACTTCTTTGTGTGTTGCGATGTCTCTGCTGTTGGCGTTTGCGCTTAGCAAAACTGCTCTGTCTACGTCTGATCCGTCTGCGAGATCAATATCGTATTCTAGTTCTGTAAGTACGGGGTTGAGTTGATATCGTGCGTCGTTAGGAAGGAAGTCTGTTGCGTAGTTGCTGATCTTCGACACAAACACTTGTGTGGTTGGTCCGGGTTCTACGCGTAGGTTGTTTACTAAAGTGTAGCATTCGTTTCTTGGTAGTGCAGGGAAGACGTTGAAGTCTTTCTTGCTGTTCTGGGTTTGCTGTGATGCACACTGGCTATCTACTACCTTTGCGCGTACTGTTGCTTCGTGAGCGCCTGTTTTTCTTGGTACGTAAGTGAATTTTACCTTAACTTTGTTGTCTGCGAAGATGGCGTTAGCACCGTTGAACGTGTGGACTTGTCGTGCTTCCACATCATCCGGATCTTCCACAATTAATTCTACTTCCGTATCTACGCTGTAGTATTCTGCCTTTCTTGCAGGTGGGATGAACTCCACGTTGTTTTTTACTAAGCTAAAGGCAGAGTGTGTGTCTGCGTCCATGCTTGCAGCCACGTTAATCTCTACTGGAACGTTTGCTCGAGCGTCGTTGATGACCTCAAAATTGTCTATCTGTGCTCGGCATAGGGCCTTTTTGGATAGTGTTATGGGTGCTGTTGCAGTGGCAGTACCACCATTACCAAAGGTGTGCCAGGTTGCGATGGCCTCAAAGGGCAGGTATCCTGGTGAAAAATAGAACATAGCATAGCCGTATTGGCTTGCTATGGTGCTTGGATATCGTACTAGGAGTTTTCCGTTGTTTGTGGTCTGTCCTTGTGGAAAACTGCCAGAAAACTTGCGAACATTCACACACTTAGCGTCTAAACAGTCGTATGCTTCTACCTCAACGTGGTTGACGTTAAAATCATACGTGATATCAGCTATGGCGCTTACGGTAGGTAGTACTAGTACTAATGCAATTGCCAGTGCTATGGTGTTACGCATAAATGTGATTTATTGAACGCCGTCTTCGCCGTCAACGCTGCCACCAAGGGTGACTTGCTTAACAACGGTTGCAGGAGTTAATGATGTGCTTCCGCCAGCAAAGTGCAATCCTACAAGGATTGGGGCTGCGGTGCCAAAACCAACTCTTAGAGCTTGGCTTGGGTTGTTTATTAGGTACGTTCCAGGATTCTTCAAGAGTGCTGCGGCAGCTTCGCTGCCCTCCACACCCACAATAAGTGGTGTGTCAAAGATAGCCCTTCTTAGGTTTTCTGGAGCATGTAATAGACTCCATTGACGGTTATCGTTATCGCGGGCAAGATTGTCTAGAGGTGCCGTAAACACACGAGGCACATAACCTAGAATGGTTGAAACATTCCAGAGTTTAACTCTGCCATCGTACATGGTGTCTGCTTCACCTTCTCTTTCGTGAAGTAGTCCAATAACGGGTGCGTTGGCCCAGTTGAAGGTTTTGACATCGTCAAAAACCTTGTAGTCGCCTTTCTTGTCAGCTTGATTGTTGAGTTTTTCCTGTTGTCTCGTGCTTAGGTAACCTTGGAAGTGGCTTCCTACTAATCGAGCTTCGTCCTTTTCTCCCTTAGCAATCAAATCTTTTATGGTGTCGTATGCTTTGTCGTCAAGATCGTGCGCATTTACAACTGACTTTGGAACGGATTTTCCGTCAAGTCGGTATTGTAATGCTTCGTTTTCAAAACCTTGACGTGCGTCATAGAGACTTCTTACTTCAGGTAAGAGTTCACGGACTTGCGTGGTTGGTTTCTGAACTTCCTTCACAGGCTCATCCACACGTTCATCCAAAGGTTTGTCTGTATTTTGGACAGGATCTTTTCCCATACCGTGAAGTCTTAGCAAAGCTGCTTCTTCTTGGTCGTAGGTCTTTTGCTGTTGTGTAACTGCAATATCAACCATGGTGTTAACGTATTGAGCTGCGTCAGCTGCTCTTTCATCACGGGCTAGGGCAGCTCTCTTCTTCATCTCTTCAGCTCGAAGTCTTGTTTGGAGCGCGATAGAGCTCTCGTTGAGAACTTGGCTTGCTCCGGCTAATTCGCTGATGTTTAAGCCTGATTGGCGGCGGTACTCTTCAGTGTGTATTGCAAGATCTTTTCTAGCTTGCTGTAGTTCTTGATCGTTTTTTGGAGCGCTTGTTTGAACAGTACTTGTTCGCACGTTTTGTGATGTATTCACTACTCTCCTTTTTTGTGGTCTTTGCACTGCGCTTGTTGCATTTCTTTGTGCTAGGAACTGTTGTTCCTCGTTTCGGGCAGCCTCTATTTGGCTGAATGCTTGTGTTTGGTTAATGTTAGCTCTGTGTGCAGCTCTTATTTCTGCAGCTTTGTCGTCGCCGCAGCCAGTTAAAGATAAGGCGCCAGCAGCAAGTATTGGTAGAATAGTGGTTTTACGGTTCATAGACGAGAAAGTCACGCGTGCCTTATAAAGCTATCGGCCTGTAACTATTGGATAGTAGTTATAGAAATGAATGAAAATAAGAAAAATAAGAGTAAAAAAAGAAATTTATTGGGCAGTCGCAGCGTCGTAGTGCTCTACAATGTCTACTTCGACCAATCTTTCTTTATCTCGTCTGAGAATAAGAGATTTGTACTTTTGGGTAACGTTCATAGTTTCTCCAGCAGGTACAGTACCCTTTACCAGATTCCAAGCGTCTGCAGCCATACTCTTTTTGCCTGAAACCAAACAAGCGTTAACAACGGACAAACCTACTTGTCGGAATTCTCCGTCGAAATCGGCGCGATCAACTTGGTCGTCAGCTGTTGGATCTGCAACCTTAGCAGGATCGTAGTTGTCCAGTACAACTTGTGCTGCCTTGTAGTCTCCCCATGTTACTAAGCCTTCAGTTGCCTGGTTAGCATAGGTTTCGTACAACATCTTCGGTACAGGTCGTACAGCAGCGTCGTCGATTGCTTTCTCTGCAGGAACTCCTGCGTCAGGAGCAACGTCGGATTCTTCAACTTTGCGGTCAAGATCCTGAGGAGCCTCGATTGGTGCTTCAGGTGCAACTTCAGGTGCAACCTTGTCGTCAACAGTAGGTTCAGCAACCTGACTGTTTACAGCGTCTTGGGCTTCCCTTTGCTGTTGCTCTTGCTGATATAACGCGTTTTGAGCGTTTTCATCTGCGTAAGCTTTAGCCCTGTTTTCTCGTTCAACTTGTACCGTAGCAGCAGCTTTAGCAGCTTCAGCATCGTTCATCTTTTGCGATGTGCGCATGTAGGACGCATTTAGAGCCTCGGTAGCACCAGCACTTTCAGTGAGTTGCTTTTCCTTTTGAGCCAATTCAGCAGTGTTGTCTGGCGTTTTAGCGTCAGAAACTACTCTGTTGTTTGCCAAAATTTGTCGAGCAACAGCAGTGTTTTCAGCTAGTTGAGCCCATCTGTTTCCTGTTGCATACTTTGCAGCTTGTTTAGCTTCGAATTTTTGCTCAGGCGTTTGTTCAGCTACAACCGTTTTAATTGTAGCGTCGTCAACGATTTTTTGCCTTGCAGCAAGTTCTTGGTTAGCTATGCCTACATTTACTTTTGCAGCGTCTACACCTTCTTGGCGTACTGCAGCTGCTTGAGCCTTTAGAGCAGCAGCTTTTTGAGTAAACTCTGCACTTTGATTGTCCATATCTTTAGGAGTTGGAGCGATGTCCAATTTTTCAACTTCAACAGGCTTCTTATCGTCGCCAGCTTCGCCGTTGACAGTAGGAGCGTTAAGTTGAGATCGCTCTAAGTGTTTATTATATTGATCGTTACCTATATATCCGCCACCAGCTAAAGCGCTTACGGCCAATGTTGCCCTTACTATTTTTTCTTTTCGTGTTGCCATTTTATTGTAAATCCTCCAGGATATTACTAAGATTATACATGGTCAGCTTATAAAGGTTAGCAAAATCACCCCTCTAGAGTAGTCCCTCTACGACGAGAGCTAACCTATTTATATAGTGCTTTAGTGACCAAAACTATGAAGATTTGCATCGTGGGGGCCGGTCCAGCAGGCTCGTACGCAGCACTCCTTTTGGCAAAACAAGGCCACAAAGTGGACGTTTTTGAGGAACATCCAGAGATAGGGCTACCCATACAATGCACCGGCATCGTCACCAAAGCGTTGTTCGAACTCATCGAAAAGGACGACTATATTTTACAAACCATGAACGCCATCAAGATTAACGCCCCTAACCATACCGTAGAAATGCCGCTGCACGAGTACATCATTTGTAGGCACAAATTCGACCAACACCTAGCCAAAAAGGCACAATCAGCAGGCGCAACCTACCATGTAGAGCACAGGTTTGTGAGAACAGAAGACAACAAAGCAGTATTCCGCCATAAAGGGGAAGAGACTAGCCAAGTCTACGACATACTTATCGGAGCAGACGGGCCCAGCAGCGAAGTAGCCAAAACAGCAGGGTTACTCACTAAGCAGCCCGTCTGGGTGGGTGTCCAGGCAACCATTGAAGGCAAGTGGGATCCCCACATGTTTGAGACCTGGTTTGGAAGCGCCGCAGCCCCGGGATTCTTTGCGTGGTCAGTACCCGAATCCCCCACCGTAAGCAGAGTGGGCGTTGCAGGAACGCACAAGCCAAGAATGTTCTTTGACAAGATCAGCAAAAACATGGGAAAGGTGAAGGATATGCAAGGAGGACCCATACCCATCTACCAAAAAAGGGCAGTGCACAAGGACAACGTCTACCTCGTGGGAGACGCAGCAGGACTTGTGAAAGCGACAACCGGCGGAGGCATCATCACAGGCATGTTATCTGCCAAAGCGCTAGCCACCGCCTTACTCAAACAAGAACCTTACGAAAAGCACTTGAAAGGGTTACGCAAAGAGTTACGCATACATTCTTTGCTTCGCTGGCTGCTCAACCGCTTCTCAGACAAGGACTATGATAGATTGGTAAGATTGATGCAGAACACAAAAGTGAAAAAAATCTTGTACGAACACCCAAGAGAGTTTCCTAGCAAATTCTTAACAAAACTTTTGCTAGCAGAACCCCGATTCATACTCTTTACAAAGGTACTGTTTCAAAGGAAGTTCGCAGCCCAGAGCATGCCTTCATCTGCATAGTACCCTAAACTCTTGTACGGTTTCATACGATCGTCATACAACTCAAACAGCGTTCCATGCTCCTCGATAAGTCGCGCGTACTTTTGTTTGTGACTTCTCGCAACATCTGGCATCACTTTCTTCAACAATTGCAAGTACAACAGGCCCATGTGCGTCCAACTCGTCTCTCTTTCCCAGTTAGGCACCAAAAATTCCAGCATGATCATCCTTTCTTCGTGCACTGAAGAGTATTTGAGTGGCAAAGGCTGTACCAAATCGTGCTCCAACATGGTGAACGCTTGCTTCATCATGCTTTTGGGAAGATCCAAAAAGAAAGGAGCGATGTTCGCATCCCCAGTAATATGCCGTGCTCCGCTCAGGTCTGGCTTGAAGTGTGTGCCAGTCCAGTATTTCATCAATGCTTTTTTTGCATCAAAACGAATAGGGTTGTGCAAACGTAAAGCATCAACAGACTTGCTCATCAGCCCCACCATGGCACAATCGTAGCAGCTCTGTTCTCGGATGGCGTAATCCCTCATCCCAGAAAACCTTCCTTTCGCGATGTTGCCATCCCGACCCACCACTTTATGCGCGAACTCTTCGGCTGCGGTGACAAGAAACGGTTCATTCTCTCTCACTAAAGATTTGTCACCCAATTTTGCGAGCGCATGGAACAACCATGCCACACTATCCGGACTGTAAAGATTAGGAAAGTTGAAACACATCCCTTGTCGTGTTATCGCAGTGTGCACGCCTCGACTTTTGAAACGAGACAGGGCATAATCTAAGGTTGCTCTCACTTGAGTTTTTTTGCCCATACGCAGCAACGCTTCTGTGGCCATACCAAAATCTCTCATCCAGAACTCCCTATAATTACCCAGACTGTTCTCAAAATACCTTCCATTCCAGCAAGCATCAACTATTTGCTCGCAAATACGGTTGGCACTGCCGGAAAAACGTCTATTGCCGAACATTTTTCGTTTCAAAGAGGAACAGCCGTAGCGGAGCCCTTGCCATACTAGAACAGGCGTGTGCATAGCCCCCAAACAGAACCTCACTATATATAATATAGACGATTAGCGAAGCTTTTTAAGCAGTAGCAGTGTGCCCTAGTCGTGGCAGACGACGATATCAGTATCGATTTTGGCAAGATGGGAGACAAGATTAAAGGGATGTTCTCCAAATCAGAGAAAGAGCCCACTGAACACGAAGAAGAGATCGCCATCGATACAGGCAAGATCAAGGATAGTGTTAAAAATATCTTCAGCGGCCAAGGAGAGGATCTTGGCAAAGTTAAGAAATTCGCCACCACCCACAAGACCCTACTCGTCTTGCTATTGGTGTTGGCACTGCAATTCGTTCCTAACACCCACTTCTTTCCTTGCGTGAGCTCGCTACACTGCCCGTGGGGCAGCACCTGGATGAGCTTGCAAGCTTCAGAAATGCCACAAACAGAAGAGTGGGCGAAAAATAGTGTTGAGACCTTTTTCCGTAACCAAATCTCCGACCAAATAACGAATGAGTATCCAAACCTGCCTGCGGAAAGAAAATCCGACCTCATTAACGAAGGGCTGACAAAATTCAAACGAGAGAATGGACAGATCATAGAACAGCAGACCGAGCTGGTAAGAAACCAGTTCCGCGCGCACTATGAATACGAAGAGGAAGGAAGTACCTACTTGTACATGCCAGACATCGACCCGTACAACTACTTACGATTGGCAGACAACTATCTTGACCATGGAATCTTAGGAGACCGAGTCAAGGATGGCAAGCAATGGGACGACCATGTCATCGCCCCTCGCGGGAGCACCACCGATCCTCACGACCTCCACCCGTACGTTTTAGCATGGTGGTACAAGATAAGTAACGTTTTCAAGAAAGCCCCATTAATGCAAACCTCAAACAATCTTCCGGTTGTCTTACTCTTCTTAACCTTCATCCCTGCCTTTTTCATAGCAAAAAGGTATGGTGGAAGCCTAGGCGGCTTTTTTGCAGTGGCCATGTTAGGATTGCATCCTGCAGTAGTTGGCCGTACCTTATGGGGACATGCAGATACTGACATGTACAACATATTCTTCCCCTTGTGGTTGACATGGCTCTTCTTGGCAGGATTCCACGAAAAGGACACCAAGAAACGCCTCGCCCTCGGAGCCCTCACCGGCTTTGTGATGGGCATGTACGCAATCGCGTGGGGCGGCTGGTGGTATATCTTTGATTTCATGCTCGCAACGTTCGGTGTATACGCAATCATCCGCGCAGGCATAGTGCTGGGCGTCTTCACCCACCTCAAGAGCTTGTGGGAGAGAATGAAGTGGCCGGTTATCGTTGTCGCAGCAGGCTTGCTTCTGGGCATGTGGTCCGGCAAGTTCGTACTCGTGGGCAGCCTCATCATATTGTTATTCGCTTTGGCATGTGCGTTCCGCATCGCCAAAGGAGCACCCTTGTCAGCATTGTGGCAAGATACACGAATGCGCAACATGGTCCTGTTTGCCTTGGTCCTCATCGTAAGCTCAGGCATTTTCGTGAGCCTCTTCCAAGGAAGAACCTCAGGATTCTTGGATGCACCATTCGCACCTCTAGGCATTACCACTTTGAAAGAGGCTGCAGCACCCAACTTGTGGCCAAACGTGTACACCACCGTTGCAGAACTCAACACCATCTCGCTCAAGGACGTCATGAACCAGTTTGGACGACTACTCCTCTTCATCAGCTTCCTAGGAGTTCTAGGTACAGTCTTCTTGAAGGATGAGAAGAACCATCGAGAGGTAGGTTATGCCATCTTCCTCGTCATATGGTTCTTTGCCACCATGTACGCCACCACTAAAGGTGTTAGATTCGTTATGATGATGGTCCCGCCTTTCAGTATTGCCTTTGGCATCGCCTCAGGCCAGATAATTAAGTGGGGAAGTAAGCTCTGCAAGCAATTCCTCAATATTGGTAAGAAGGTAACCATTCCGTTGCTCTTTATTTTGCTAGCGCTGTCCATGAGTGCCACAGTAGGAAAGAGTTACGGCAACACAAGAGGGGATGTGCCCATCATGAACGATGCATGGTACAACACTCTGACAGAACTCAAAGAAAACAGCAATGAGAACGCAATCATAACCAGCTGGTGGGATTACGGCCACCACTTCAAATACATCGCCGACCGCCCCGTAACGTTTGATGGGGCGTGGCAGAACACACCCATGGCGCACTGGGTAGGAAAGCTCTTGCTGACGGATAATGAAAGAGAAAGCATAGGAATCTTGCGCATGCTGGACTGTGGCGGCAACCAAGCCTATGAACATGTAGAGCAACACATTAACTTCACACCAAAAAGCATAGCTGTTGTCTCGGTACTCGTAAGATTAGACAAGACCCAAGCACGAAAAGCACTAGAAGGCTTAAGCTTTAACGAGAGTGCAACCAACAACGTGCTAAAAAACACACACTGTACTCCACCTGAAGGATTTTTGATCACCAGCGGTGACATGATAGGCAAAGGAGGGGTTTGGGGACACTTCGGAAGTTGGAACTTTGAGAGATCCGACATCTGGGTGAATGTCAAAAACATGAAACGCTCAGAAGCTGTTGCGTACATGCAAGACAAGTACAATTATACAGAAGATCATGCCATCTCCACGTACAACTACGCCCAAAGCATCACCTCAGAGAGTGATGCTAACGGATGGATCGCACCATGGCCTGGCTTTGCAAGCGCTCCAGCAGAATGCAACGTAGTCAACGCCACGAAGATGGAATGCGGCAACGGCGTGGTGCTAGAAGGAGATAGAGCGTTCGTCCCCACACAACAAGGCGTCCAGACCGTACGAGGACTGATCTATCTCAACAAGCAAGGAGAATGGACCATACGCGATTACGAAGATGGTCTAGACATGGGCGTGGCAATCCTGCCAGGCGAGAACGGAAACTATCAAGCACTACTAGCTAATAACCCACAACACAAAAGCATCTTCACAAGATTATTCTACGGACAAGGTCACGGATTGAAGTACTACAAACACTTCAAGACAGAAAGAGAGATCACCGGCGGCCTGATCCACACGTGGAGAGTAGACTGGGAAGGAACAGAGACAACGCTCCTTCCTGAGTACATCCCTCACGACCAAGTAGAAGAAGGAGCAAAGGTATCACTAAACTACATCGGTTGGACACAAGAAGATGCAGGCAACGTCGTGTTTGACAGCTCCATGCCCAACTGGCAGAGCAACAATGTCACACCCACATCACCCTTTTCAGAAGGCGCCAACTACCTCACCCTCATCTACGGCAAGGGAGGATTGATCAAAGGATTTAATGACGCGATCGAAGGAATGCGCCTAGGTGAAGAAAAACAGATCATGGTTAACGCTGAAGACGGATATGGCCTTGATCCTGGAGCACACCCACTAGCCAACAAGACCCTATACTTCCGAGTCCAAGTGGTAGCACTCAAGTAAACCATTTATACTAGTACCGTTTTCTACACGTATGCTTAAACCTGGACAAAAGCCTATCGCTACTGTTATCGCATTGGCCATGGCTTTTTTTACTGTATATTTCTGGAACGCAAAAAACTATGAGTTCATCATCTACATCGGCGTCATCATAGTCTTTGCAGCGCTCATCCTTGCCACTAACAAGAAAGTAAACTACCCCAATAACGTTCTTTGGGGGTTAGTCATATGGGCGATCATGCACATGAGCGGAGGAGCCTTGTACTTTAGTGGTACACGACTTTACGAAATCATACTCATACCCCTATCCAACACCTTACCCATTCTTAGATACGATCATTTCGTCCATATTGTAGGCTTTGGCGTGGCCACCTGCCTCATGTATGCATTACTGCAAGAAAAATTGAAGCCAGGAACTGCCACGTTAGCCAGCATAGGTATAGTTACCGCCATGGCAGGTCTGGGAGTGGGCGCCTTAAACGAAATGATCGAGTTTGCTGCCACGCTAATGGCACCCGAAACCGGCGTGGGCGGATACATGAACACGTCTCTCGACCTTGTTGCTGACTTTGTTGGCGCGATTATAGCGTGGGTATGGATCGCACGTCGTGGAAAGGTGTGAACATTTATATGCTAGTTAGCCACGCTAGAGCACGTGGAGTTGCGCATTACTAGAGAGAAGCTTATTTGGGGGGCATTACTTGTCTTAGTCTTACTAGGCGGCTACATGCGCGTCTGGCACCTGGATTTTCCCAGCATTGGCTATCATAACATGAAAGAGAACGAGTACCTCGTTCCTGCATATTACTTCTATTCTGGAGATTGGGAGGGGATGGACATCCTTAGAAGACCCTACTATCTTTGCGGCGTGGACCAAATAGATTGCTACTTTGAAGAATATCCTCAAGTTCCCTTCATGAGTTGGGCTGCAGCTCTAGGATGGCTGTTGTTCGGCGTGAACTTCTGGTGGCCCAGATTGCTTATGGTGGGCGCCAGCTTAGGCACGATTGTTGCACTATTCTATCTTGTGCGTCAGCTCAGCAAATCCACCTACCTTGCTTTACTATCTTCATTCATCTTCACCATCCTTCCTTTGAGCGTGTTTTTTGGAAGAAACTTTCAGCCAGAATCCCCTGCATTATTGTTTGCGGTCTTAGGAACGTACTATTTTGCTAAATGGATCGAACACCCGCAACCGAAAAGCATCGTTTGGTCAGGTGCATGGTTCTGTGCGGCAGCCATGTTTAAGATGACCTTCCTCATCGCAGGCTTTCCCCTACTCTTCATCTTCCCTTGGAAGAGATTGAAGGACAAGCAGTACTACAAACAGTTCATATACTTCGGATTATGCTTCCTACCCTTCTTACTATGGAATTTTGTGCTCTCAGGAGCGCTAAACACTGCCGCCACGCTCGGAGAGCACACTTTCAAGCGTGTGGATCTGTTCAGAGTGTTTGGTTCTGAATACTGGAACCAGTTCACCCCGACATTGAAGGCGTATGCTAGAGACAACTTCGCAGTGTGGTACTTCAGGTACGCGCTATTGGGATTGCTTGCCATGCTACTCACCATCAAATCTAAACTATCTCGCTACACCTGGGGATATGCACTAGCATTGATCCCATACATGATGATCTTAGCAGACTACTTCAAAGGTCACAGCTACTACCAATTCCCGTTCCTTCCTGTTGTTGCAGTGGCAAGCGCATACTTCATTTTCGTGTTAGGAAAGCTTCTTGCCCAGTTCATAAAGATAAAACATATCATGTATCTTCCATTACTCTTACTCATCCCTACGCTTGGCGCAGTGGGAGATCGCACAGACGTGCAATGGGACACGCTGTTCTACGGATTAGACGCAGGTGGAGAGTACATCAACCAACATTCTGAGCCAGGAGACGTGTTCTGGATGGTTGGCCACTCCCAGACGGTTGGCGTGTGCTTTGCTGCGAAGAGGGTGTGCCCTGGACTGCCAAGAACCAATCTCACCATGATTAAACAAGGAGAGGAAGAGCACAACATCGAATACATGTTTGTCCATGGAGGCATGGGCATGGCCATGCTCCAAGAATTCCCCGACACATGGGAACACGTGCGCAATAACTATCATCTTGTGGCTCTTGGGTTTTTCAACACAAACCCTCCGCAACCACAATTTTACGTGCTCAAAAAAGGCGGCACCTTCGACCCCCACGCACCACTAAACGGACCCACCCGTGCTGTGAAAGAATACACCACTAAAAAACAAGGCACGATCCAGCTCATACAGATGGAGTTCCCATGAAAAAGATAGCAATCCTTTGTTTGCTTGCCCTGCTCCCGCTGTTGCCAGCGTTTCATCAAGGGCCACTGGCGTACACAGACAGTGCTACGCGCATGGCAGAGAGTCAATGGTTTCTAGAAGGAGTCTCAGAAGGCTGGATCTCCTCATGGTCGTACGATGATTATGCCGGCATGCCTTCTCACCTTTACCAATACCAAGTAGGGTTCTGGATTCTCGGACTCCTGCAATGGCTACTAGGATTAATCATTGGCTACAAAGTGTTCCTTGTCATCGTGTATGCTTTTGTTGGTTTGAGCGTTTACTACTTCCTTGACCAGGTCTTCCCAAAAGGCGCGTTCACAGGTGCAGCGCTCTTCATTCTCCAAACCCAAGTGTTGAATCGCATACTAGAAGGTGTGTGGGCAGAACTGATAGGCCTAGGATTTGTTCTCTTGCTAGCACGAAGCGTTCTCCAAGGAAAAAACAAGCTATTGATTCCTTCAATCTTGTTTGCACTCACCATACTTTCCCACTTGTACGCAGCCATGGCTGCAGTAGTCTTGTTGTGCTGCATCGCGTACGTCTACCAAAACACAAAAGTTCTTTGGGTGATCCCTGTAGGAGCAGGACTCACCGTCTTCTACTGGTATCCGTTCTTTGAAACATCCAACTGGCTCGTCCCCTACTCAGGATCTTCAACCTTCTTATTCAAACTCAAACAATGGTTCTACTTGCTAGGCAAGAGTGGAGGAGGCATACTCCGCACAGCGTTAGTAAGCATCCCTAGCTTGATCGTAGCAGGTCTAGCCCTTGTGGGATGGAGAAGCACGCGATGGATCAAGACCATACTGCTTTTCAGCGGCATCATGCTCCTGTTATCCTTAGGGTTATGGCAGTTCATGGACAACACGCTAGTATCAAGCCTCATCCCTGAACGATTCTTGCTGTACGTCCGCATCGGTCTGATAACGTTAGCAGCATCCACCCTTGCTCGATTTGATTGGGAACCAACACCAGAACTACTCGTGCTAGTGTTCGTCCTGCTACCGGTGGCGCTACCTGCCGCGTGGTTTGGCACAGTACCTACCGACATCATGGGAACATGGTCCTTTGTGAACAACGCAGAAGGGAGAGTGCTTTTGGACGACACGAGCGGCCAGACTAGTGGCAACCTCATGCCACTCGCCCATGCCTACTCCAACTTTGAGGCCATAGGAGGTTTTACCCACAACCCACGCATGCCTATCTCGGACGTGATAGACTTTTCAGGAAATCGGTGGTTTGGAAAGGAGAACATCTCCAGACAGGAGTTCTCAAGATTGCTTAACCTCTTCAACATTCAATACGTGATAAGCTCACGACCTCCTCCTGTGGGAGATCTGGTGTACGCGAGCGGAACCTACCGCGTGTACACGGTTCCGTTTGCCGACAGCATGGTAGAAGGCCAAGCCAAGATCATCTCTGTCTCACCAAAAAGTATCGTGGTGGACGCCTCCGGACCTGCTGTGCTCAAATACCAATATCACCCGTACTGGAGCACAGACAAAGGAACGCTAACTTCCGGAGAACTAGGATTGATGACACTCCAATCAGAAGGCATCACCACTCTCACCTATACCCCTTACAACATCAATTTGTTGTACGTAAGCGCTTTCTTCCTACTGGGCATACTTTTTTATAGCGTAGGCAGATCTTCCAAACGATGGGATCTGTAACACTAATCATTCCGACGTTAAACGAAGGAAAAAACATAGGAAAATTGTTGGATCTTGTCAAAGATATGCAAGTCATCGTTTGCGATGACGGAAGCACGGACAACACAAAAGAAGTGGTGGCAAGATACTCTTTTTGCACGTTCCTTGACCGAAAAGATGCCAAAGTACACGGATTAACCGCAAGCGTTGTGGAGGGCATCACGAAAGCCACAACACCCTATGTTATCGTAATGGATGGAGACTTGCAACACCCACCAGAATCACTCCCTTCCTTTGTAGAAAAACTCAAAACAGCAGACGTCGTTGTTGGGGTGAGAGAGATGGTGGCAAGCAACTGGCCCTGGTACCGAAAATTGATCTCCTGGGGAGCCACCACGCTGGCTAAGACCATGTTGCGGGTGCGAGGCACCTCAGTGCAGGACCCCATGTCAGGATTCTTTGGGGTGAGCAGAAAACTCTTCTTATCCACCAACCAAAACAAGTATGTTGGACAAGGATACAAAGTGTTACTAGACTTACTCAAGCAAGTAAGGGCGCATGTAACCACCGTACCCTACACGTTTGGCGCTCGCGCTGAGGGAATGAGTAAGCTTAGGCTAGCACACTGGCTGTGGTTCTTGAAAAGCTTGATCCGCTAGTCCCTAAAATTTATAAAGTATCAATCTTCTTGTTTGAAAATGAAATACGTGCCTGAAAACATAAGAAAATATGTTAAACCCGTTGTTCTCGGACTTACCGCGCTCGTGCTCAGCAACCTTGTGGCTTATAAATTTGGTCAGCTCGTCGAACGCGCACAGCACTACCGAGACGAAATCGAGATGGTGTACGAAATCCAGAAGAGAGATCAAGTGATTTTGTTCTTGCTCTTTAATCAACCCATTGAGCAATTGAGGGAACCACCTCGGCCCTCGACCCCCACCACCACAAGCTTAGAAGGACCGGTTTTGTAAACCTTTTTAAAGGAAGGATCACGCGATTGCGTGATGAAGTTATCTATCATTATTCCAGTCTACAATGAAGAGGCCACCTTGCTAGACCTCCTGAAGCGAGTAGAGGACGTCAAACTGCCCGTAGACAAGGAAATCATACTCGTAGATGATGGCAGCGTGGACAAGAGCAAAGAGATCATGCACAAACTGTCACACAAATGCTTTTTCCACGAAAAGAATCAAGGAAAGGGAGCTGCCGTACGCACAGGAATGCAGCACGCGACCGGAGACATCATCGTGATACAGGACGCAGACTTGGAGTACAATCCTGAAGATTTCAAGCACATGCTCGAACCCATTCTTGAAGGGCGCACCAGCGTGGTGTTTGGCTCACGCTTCAAACACCCCTCCCACAAGCCAAGACACTTGTTCTACTATCTTGGCAACGTAGCCTTAACATTATTCACCAACATACTCTTCTTTTCTAAAGTGTCAGACATGGAAACCTGCTACAAGATGTTCAGAAAAGAAGTACTCAAAGACGTTCCGCTCCACGCAAGAAGCTTTGATCTAGAACCCGAGCTAACCGCGAAAATTCTCAAACGAGGCCACACCATCGTCGAGGTACCTATCGAGTACCATTCTCGACCGGTGGAGGAAGGCAAAAAAATTACTTGGATGGATGGGGTGAAAGCCGCATGGTACCTACTGAAGTACCGCATAAAGGACTAACCTTTGTGGTTACCGGAACGTACAACGAAGCTACCAATATACAGACATTAATCCAGGAAGTCATGAAGCATGATGTCCATCTTGTTGTCGTGGATGATAATAGCCCGGATGGCACCGCAGTGAAAGTAAAAGAACTACAACAACACTACAAAAACCTTCATCTCATCGAACGTCCTGGTAAGCTAGGATACGGCACTGCGTATGCAGACGGATTCAGATATTCCATAGAAAAGGGTGCGACAAAGATCGTGAGTATTGATGCAGACCTAAGTCACGATCCCAAAATCTTGCCAGAAATGATTTCCATGGACAAAGACATCGTGATCGGCTCGCGTTACATCCCTGGCGGAGGGACAAGCTGGACGCTCTATCGAAGGATCGTGAGCAAGGGAGCAAACACCTTAGCAAGATTGTTTTTAGGCTTGCCAGTGCGTGATGTTACGAGCGGCTACCGCCTGTACAAGAAAGCAGTGCTTGAAGCGATAGAACTAGACAAAGTCAAGAGTGACGGCTATAGCTTTTTGCAAGAAATCCTGTACAAAGCACACAAGAAAGGGTTTAGCATTGGCGAAGTTGCCATCTTCTTCCAAGACCGAAGAGAAGGGCAGAGCAAACTGTCCAAAAAGGAGATGATCAAGTTCTTTTTTAACCTCGTCCGCCTCCGATTAAGCAAACATGCATAAAACTTAAAAACAAACAGCACTTCCGGCATTTTGAGGTGGTAAACAATGCCAGCAATTGCACAACAAACAAGAACAGGATTTTCTTTAGGCGCATTTAATCGAAAAAGAAGGGAAGTGATCGATTCTGCAACAGACCCCGTAGGTCTTGAAGGAGATATTGATATCGGCAAAAGAGCCACCCTATACTTTGAAGGTCCCACCACTGTAAAGATTGAAGATCTTGAGTATCCAGGAGTTATAGGCATGAAAGTGGGACACTCCCGACCCATGAAAATCGGAGCCAGTCCTGACGCACTCTACGCTCAAGGCGAAGGCACTGCAGTGCTCACACCAACAAGAAAATCGCAACTAAGAGTTGGCGGAGCCTCCGTGCTCACGAGCACCCAGGTAGCCGAACGCGAGTTGCCGATGACCTGGGATCCTGACCAAGTCATCCTTCTGTATGCTGACGGAAGTCAACACCAGACCGGCAGAGTAAACAATCTAACCTTTATAACTCGAGAACCTGTAGCCGTCGTTTATGAGGCTCCACGCTGAAGCAGACGTTTGCTCAAACACGGTTGAACTGTACGGTCCAGGCACGTTACGATTAACAGTAGATAGACCCATAAAATTTAGGGGTAACGTACAAGTCGGTCCCGGCCTTGTTCTCAAAGACGTACATCCTCTCCAGAACGTTCATAGGTCTCTGCCTCCTGACTCACCTCCGCTCATTTATTTCAAAGGAACCTATGATGTTCAAGTATCCGCAAGACCTGTCCTCGTGGCCACCGCAGGATGGTTAGAGTGGCGCATGCGTACCGGATTGGACATAGACGAGTCTCATCTGACAGGAGGAAGGAACGAATGGCAAGGTCTCCTAGACACGATGGCGAAAGGCCACACGACCGTCACGGAGGTTATCGAAGAATGGGAAGACACAGGAACAGGAAGCTGGTCAGACATTTACTATATGGATAATGACTCATTACAAAAGAGGGAGGTGCTAAAATCGAGCCTGCAGAGCCTGCTGGATCAAAAAGATCCTGAAGAAGTAATGCTCTTCCTCACACCCTTGTTTCCACCCTTGCAAGATGGAGGAGAGTATGAGGTACAACGGCTTGTTGAGGGCAGTCTAACCGTAGCAAAGTATTGCAAAATCCAAGGAGGATCTTCTAGGTGGTTGACCCAGAATTTTGAGGTAGACCCCAAAACAACCCATAAAGTCAAGGGCGTCCGCGCGATACCTTCCTCTTATATCAAAAGATTCGAAGCGTTCGATTTTTCCACAGTAAGCTTTGGACCCGTACAAGGATCGCGCATAGAGGCTGATGGAAGAACGATGACCTTTGATCGCGTGCAGGATTGGAGGCTAGAAGACGCCACCATAAAAATGAAAGGCGTGATGTGGGATGATCAAAAAAGCTATCGGGTGGCTTGTTTACGAACCCAACAAATAGGAGAAGTAGAGATCCCCCAACACTTCAAGTCTGAAGATCGACGTTTCTTCTAGAAACATCCATAAACTTTATAAAACAATACATTCTCGAGCAGATACGAAGTGGTAAACAATGCCAGCACTACTAGAACAAACAGGAACAGATACCAAATTTTCTTTAGACCAATTAGGCGCAGAGAGACAAAGGTTAATAACAAAAGTTAACGAACCTATTGGACACGAGATGGAAACACCCATTGGCACAGAAGCCACCTTTTACTTCGGCGAACCCGTAACAGTAACCGTTGAAGGACTTGACTATGCTAACGTTGTAGCCATGCAAGTCGCACATTCTTCAGACATGACCGTGTACACCGAACCCGGAACAACCTTAGAGATAGGTAGAGACGGAGCTCACGAAGTCGAAGCACTCATGCCCGAAGGCGACACAGAAGCACGTGTTGGCGGAGCACCAGAGCGCACCACGACAGAAATTGCCGAGGATCGCGTATCCATGGATTACGACCCAGAACAGATCGTCCTCCTGCTGAGCGATGGAAGTCAGTTCGAGACCGGAGCGGCCAACGACCTAAGGTTTAAAACGAAAGCGGACTTTGTTGTTCGACATGCCCCCCCTACTCAGTACGACGGCACAGATTAGCTCTAACACGGTAGAGCTACATGGCAAGGGCACACTAAGCTTCACGCTACGCAGACCCACGGAACTCGAGTGTAATGGTCTTTCTCTGACCGGAAGGGTCTCGCGCAGTGGAAAGAATGGTAAATATTTCAACACAGTTACCAATCCTAAAGTGAAATCCGTGCTTTTCCAGGGAACGCTAGAAATGGATGTAGAAGGTCCTATCTATGTGGCCACGGCCAGCTGGCTCCAGTGGAGACTGTTCACCGGAGTGGAGGTCGGCGGACTCCGGGAAGGCCGAAAGAAATGGGACGCCTTTGTCAGGAACACCCCCAAGTATGACGGCCCCATAGAATATGCAGTTCAAAAATGCTGTGTTGATCATAAAATCTCCATTACAGATCTGTTCTATAACTCTCACAACCAAACTATCCTGATCAAAAGAACCAAACACGCGCTATCTACGCTTAGCCAAACGAACAAGAATGACCTACTCCTCTTTTCGTGTCCGCAATTTCCTCCCACAACCATACCCCGACCCTATCGCGTAACAAGATTGGTCTCAGGAACGATAAGCCACGAAGAGAAGAAAAAGTGGGTATGGTTTGGAGGGAAGAGGGAATATACCCTACACGAACCCAATATCGTACGAGGTATGCGCCTGGCATCCGCATCACAACTCACCGAAGCGAAAGGTTTCACCGCGGTGAGCTCTGGAAAAGTGCTCGCAGAAAGAGTCGAGGACGACGGGAGAGTAGCCAACATCGATCGAGAACAATCCTTAACCTTACAGGACGCCCGTGTTCGGTTCACCGGCCAGAAAAAAGTAAAAGACAAAGGGTATGAGTGTATTCACCTAATCACCCAGCAACAAGGAGACATCCCCATCCCCGACCATCTGGGAGACAGAAAGGGCAAGTTCTACTAAACCATTATATAGCGTAAGACCTAACAAAACACATGCCACTCATGAGCATGTTTGCGAAAGCAAAGAAAGTATCAGCGTCTAAGAACGTTAAAACGTTGGATGTGGGAAAAAGCTGCGTGATACACTTCTCTAAACATGCCGACATCTTTCTTGACCAAAGACAGGTAAGCGCAGACAGTCTGCTCTTGGCACACTGCACACCCATGCGCTTGGAATTAAGCAAGGAAACTCCCTACAAGAAAATCAAGCCAAAGACCTTTATGCTGACCGTTGCCACCAACATAAAGATACGGATTCGCGGCTGCCATCACACATCTAATCATACCGCCAAGAAACATTTTCACAACGACCCCCACACCGCCCTAGCAGGAAGGAAAGAGCAAGGACAGATGCAACCCGTCTGTCAAACAGACAATCTTAGCAACATGACCGTTTCCATAGAACCCGGAACCGAAGTTCTCGTACACTTGGCTTAGACACCCAAAATCGTTCCTACCAAAACAGCAAATCCTACCTCGCAAGAGGATACAGAATAGCACGCCTCGATAATATCACATTCTTGATCTACTCCCGTGTCGACAACGGTGAGGCCGGGGCACCGCCAACTGAGATCTCGGTTGAAAAGCGCACCATATTCGCACCCGGCCGCGTCAACAATGATCTCATAATCAGGAAATCTTCTTTGTATCCTCAGCAATTCCTGTTCTGGAACTCCCGGAATGTAGCGCTTGAGCGCATTCAGAGAAGCATCTCGCTCCATGCAGAAATCACACCCTACTGCTTTCTCTCCCAAATCGAGAGTCGACGCGCGCTCCTCCTGCTTTTTGGTGCGTGCCACGTCAACAGCATACATCATTATACTTCTGTGTTGAAGGTTGTTGTCGTCCTCGAATTCGGAAAGTTGTTCCTCTTGAGCATCCAGTAAGGATTGCATGTTAGAAGTCGTCCGCTCAAAGCCGGCAGGTCGGTGCTCCAAATTGTACGCAACACCTCGTTCGTAATAATCAAGCAACTTACACCCAAAATACCACGAGATGTACACGTCTTCCATGACAGAAAAAAAGAGAATACACCATAAAAATGTGCGCAAGCCTTTTTATACTGACCCTGGATGGGCACAGTATGCGGGTAACGCTTAACACGGTAAGCTATGGCATCATCATCCTGACGCTATTACTAGCTCTGACCATCCTCCCACCTTTGTTCAAACCCGGCATCCCTACCAACATTGACACACCATGCCATTACCTACGAGCGTACTGTGTTGCGAACGTTGACAGCTCTGTGCCGAACAACTGGTGCAACCTTTGGCAAGCAGGCACGCCCGCATCTCAGTACTACTTCCCACCCATTGATTTTTTGATGGCCATGATAGGAAAAATTATCGGAGTCCTCTTATCCTACAAACTCTTCTTAGTTCTAGCTTGGCTTGCCCAAGCAGTAGGCGCGTACGTCCTACTAAGAACACTAGGTCACAAGCTAGCCGCAGGATTGGCGTTTGCCATGCTTGCTTTGCAAGGTGGAAGTTGGCACTTTGCTGGCTTTGAACAAGTATTCCTTGTGGGCATCTGGCCCTACGTGATGAGCACTGGCTTTTGGCTCATAGGAATGGCCACGTTCATGATGTTCTTACGCAAACCTTCTTACAAGACCGCGATCCTCACCATACTAGCCACGATATTCATCACGCACCCAATGACTTTGGTGTTTGGCACCATTTCTTACGGATTATTAGCGATAGTACACTACAAGCAACTACTCGCGCACAGAAAACTAACGATCTTCTTGGTTGGCATGACCCTAGCTGTCAACGCCTACTACATCATCCCGTTCTTACTAAAATTGAGCTTGTTCCCGAGCGCGATTGGCGGCGGATTGAACAAAGACTTGTGGGTCGGGTACATCTGGTCTAAAGTTTCACCCTGGATCTGGGCTCTCGGTGCGGCAGGACTCTTGTTCATGCACAAACAGCTGAGATGGCTCTCTGGACTGGTCATCGTGTGGACTATCCTCAACTTTATCGCTCCAAACCCATTCCGCGACTACACTATTGGCGTGCGATTTGGGGCGTTCATCGCGCCTATCTTATTCATGAGTGCTGCAATAGCTCTGGAAAGAGTTGCCAAGCTTCGCATCAAGTTGGGAACGTTTGTCCTGCCCATGCTTTTCGTGGTGTTGCTCGTCTTCATACCTTTAGTGTACCCGATGTACAAAAGAACGGATACGCTGGGTCAAAGCATACTACTTTCAGATCATGAGATCTACAAAGAACAAAAAGAAGCGTACGACTTCCTCTCCCACCAAGAAGGAAGAGTATTGACAGAAGAAACATTATACAATGGCGGTGATGCAAGACGCTTCACCCACTCACATTGCTTGCTACCCGTGTACGCAAACAAGGAATTAGTAGGTTCAGGCCTAATCTTATTCCCAAGAAACCGAACGATAATGGATATCGGCATCAGCAGCATGCCTGGCAACCTCTTCCACAAACCCTTTGAGGAATACACGCCAGAGCAAGCGCTAGAAATCATGCAAGATTACAACATGAAATGGGTGATCGTCCACACCAACGTCTGGTTTGACTTCTTCAAGGGGATCGCAACCTCTCAACGAGCGTTTGGCAACCTAGGCGTGCTAGAGATGCCTATCAACACCTCCTGGTTCAAGGGAGGCGAAATCATGAATGAAGAGTATGACGGATTGCAAGGAAAAACAAGCGCCACATTGGCAGCACCTGGACAGATAGTCATGAAAACACATTATTACCCCAACTGGAAGGCCAAAGTTGATGGGAAGAACGCAAAAACTAAGGATTGTGAAGGATTGGTGTGCGTTGACGTGCCCGCAGGCACCCATGAGGTCTCTTTCAAGTACAGAACCAACGTCTCAGAATGGATAGGATACCTGCTCTCTTTAATAGCACTCATTCTTCTCTATAGAAAATGGAACTCAAATTCGGCACCTTTATAAGTGGGCATACGGTTTTTTACACATGGTTTGGGTGGTGATTGCTGCTTTTAATGAAGCTGCCACAATAGGTACCGTGGTGAAGGATCTTGCTGACCACGGCTACAAAAACGTTATTGTGGTTGATGACGGTAGCCAAGACGCTACTTCCAAGGCTGCCAAAGAAGCAGGAGCTGTTACGCTCACCCATGGTGTGAACCGCGGCCAAGGAGCCGCCCTACAGACAGGCATTGAGTACGCCACAACAAAGAATCCTGACGTTATCGTCACCTTTGACGCAGATGGCCAGCACAGACCCGAAGACATCCAGGCGGTCGTCAAACCAGTCAAGGAAGGTAAGGCACAGATCGCCTTTGGCTCAAGATTTTTGGGCAAATCAGACGTCCCGTTACTCAGAAAAATACTCCTCAAGGCAGGTATCGCCCTAGTATGGATTTTCTACGGGGTAAAGATGACCGACGCCCATAATGGATTGCGCGCCTTCTCCCCAGAGGCTGCAGAAAACTTGAACCTAAGATCCGACAGAATGGGTCATGCCTCAGAAATCATAGAATGGGTGAGAAGAGAAAAAATTCCGTACATGGAAGTTCCCGTAGTCATCAAATACCACACCTCCCGACAAGGTCACGGATCGTACCTGCAAGCAGTACGCGTGTTTGTTGACATGGTATGGAGGAAGTTAACACAATGATAAGCATCATACAAGTAATAGCCGTCGTCTTTGGGTTGTTTGCCTGGTCGCGAGCATGGCTCAGATGGAAAGGAAGAGAGATCACGATAGGAGAATTCTTCTTCTGGTCTTTTTGTTGGTTAGCCTTAATTTTGGTAGCCTTCTTCCCACAAAAGAGCCCGTATTTCGCAAACATCCTAGGCATCCAGAGAGGGGTGGACATCTTTGTGTATCTAGGCGTCACGTTACTGTTCTATCTAGTATTCAGAATGTACGTGCGTATGGAAAAGATGGAACAGGCCCTCACAAAAATCGTGCGCGAGCTAGCCAAAAAATGAAACTGCAGCGAGCCATAGACCGATACGTTGGAGCCGCACTCATACTACTCTTGTGGCCACTGAAATTGTTCTCCAGAAAAATCCAGAACAAAGAAGCAGTGTTTATCAAACTCTGGGCAATAGGAGAAAGTGTTCTCACGCTTCCTGCCTTGAAAGCCTTGCACGATCGAGGATGGAACGTGACAGTGTTGTGCACCAAACGCAACGCATCAGTCTACCAACAACCCTTCATCAAGAAAGTGCTGCTTATGGAAAGGTTTCTCACCATAGAAAGAAAATTCCAAAAATTTGATGTTGCCATCGATGGCGAACCGTACCTCAACTTGAGTGCGTTGTTCACCCGATGGATGGGCAAGCACTGCATCGGCTTTGCCCACGGATCTCGCGCAAGATTGTACAACGAACGCGTACCCTACAAAGACATGCAGCACGTAGTAAGAACGTATGGCGATCTTATGAAACCGTTACAAGTAGAATTGCAAGCCCAAACACTCATACCCTTGCCAGGCGCAAAAAGGAAGAAACTAAAAGTAATAGGACTTGCACCAGGTGTAGCAGAGTCAGGAAAGTCAAGAGTGTGGCCAGCAGCCAAATGGGCAGTGTTGGCCGACACACTAATCAAACAAGGCAATAAAGTGTGCTTTGTTGGCAACCAAGCAGATGTCGCCAGCGTACAGCGCATACAAAAGCTCATGAAAGAAAAAGCACAAAGCATGGCAGGAAAGACCTCCCTCACAGAGTTCTTCTCTTGGGTCACACAGTGTAAGGCCTTTGTGGGATGTGACAGCGGCACCATGCACGTTGCCGCAGCGCAAGGCGTCCCAACCATAGGATTGTTTGGACCCAACACCCCGGTACGGTTTGCACCGTACGGACCTGCAAACGGGAGCGTGTACAAGCCACGTTACAAAAAACCCTGCATCAACGTCCATCTTGGACAGATTGATTGCGACCATCAAGATCACATGACCAACATCCAACCCGCAGACGTCCTAACCGCACTACGGAGGATCGCGTGAAAATCTGCGTGCTCAAGATTGGAGCCATGGGAGACATCCTCATGGCCACACCATTACTACACACCCTACGGAGCCACTACCCCAACGCACAAATAGACTGTTGGGCGGGCCAACAATTCAAGAGTGTGCTCGAGCTGAACCCACACGTCACGTTAAGGAGTTTTGACGCAGACATTCTTTACAAAAAACAACCATTGAAGCTCTTGGGATTGATACGACAACTCAGGAAGGAAGAATATGACAAGATCATCATGCTTGACAGACACTGGGTGTTCAGCCTCATGGCCAAACTTACCGGCATCAAAGAGCGCATAGGCTTTGATAGGCACGGCGAAGGAAGATGGTACACCCATCGTGTGCCGTACGGAGACAGAGTCCACGAAATACGACAGTATCAACGACTTGGCAAGATCTTGGGCTGCCATCCCACTAAGAATACCATGGAACTGCATCTTTCCGTCACAGATGAGCATCGAGCAGAGCTGGCCATCAAACAATTTCACATCACCAACGCCGTAGCCATCGCTCCTGGCGGAGCAAAGAACCCAGGGCAAGACATGCCCTCACGAAGATGGCCTATAGAGCGCTTTGCCATGCTTGCAAACACCATCAGCAAGAAAAATAAAGTCGTTCTCGTGGGTGGAAAGGATGACAAGAAGCTTGGCGAGTATATCTCCCAAAGCATCGATTGCGTGAACCTCATCGATACGCTATCAGTTAGAGAAACAGCAGGAGTACTCAAGCACTGCAAGCTGCTCATCACCAACGATGCAGGACTCATGCACGTTGCCGCAGCTGTTGGTTGCAAAGTGTTAGCCATCTTTGGTCCTACCGATCCTGTAAGAAAAGCGCCACACGGTTCTTTTGTGGCGTGGCACCCCATGCATCTGGATCATGCAGAAGTTTTTGCCACCTATGACAAGGCAGCAGAAGAAAACATCAAGAAAGTCTCTCTCAAGGAGGTCTTGGACTTATGGAAAAAGGCCTGAACAAACTTGTAGAGCTAGCCAAACGATTTACCGGAGTAGATGTTGCTTACTTTGCCAAGGGAGGCTTCTGGATGGGGATGCTCCAAGCATGGATCATGCTTACCGGAACCTTACTTTCCATCCTTTTTGCAAGACTGCTCCCGAAGGTAGAGTTCGGACAGTACCAGCTCATCGTGAGCGTGTTTGCAACGATGAGCATTGCTGCTCTTCCCGGATTGAACAGCGCCATCATGCAAGAAGTAGTGAAAGGGCACGATCAGAGCGTTCTTAGAGCTATTTCCTTCAGAATCAAGACAAGCCTTTTAGGAAGCTTGGGTTTGCTTGGTGTCGCAGCATTCTTCTGGTTCACCAGAAAAGACGTGTTGTTCTCCTCTGTCTTCGTTCTCGCAAGTATAGTATTCCCTTTCACCACGATGATCAGCGCTATTGCGTCCTTTTTCAACGCCAAGCAAAAGTTCTCTAGTTCGTTCTGGTATCAAGCTGTTGATCGTACGATACTGTTCGGTTGTCTTATTTGCGCCATTTTCCTGCACATTCCTGTCGTTTGGATTGGTGGCACGTACATTGTTGCCATTGCCGCATCCAACATCCTCCTCTACCTGATCTTTAGAGTGAAGAACCCAGTGAAAGGCGGAGAGGGAGAGGTTATTCGGAAAGGAAAACAGCTCACCTTGGTGTTATGGGGTGTCAAGTTGTTAATGCACGCGGACAGATTACTCCTAGGTTACATCTTAGGTATGACCAAATTAGCCGTGTACACCATAAGTCTTTTGATTCCTGATGCTATTGACACCATGCTCAACACGTTGAACAGTGTTGCTTTTGCCAAGCTATCCAAAACAGACAAAAAAACCTTATGGGGCAAGGTAGGCAGACCCTGGCTGCTCATCGTAGGCTTTGGAGGCGTGGCAATAGGGTATGTGCTACTACCCTGGCTCATCCCCTTAGTGTTTGGACAACAATACGTAGACAGCGTTCGTCCTGCACAAGTGTACGTGCTAATCATTCCGGCATTGTTCCTCTTCAGATTGTGCTCTTCATGGCTGCTCGCCCAAGGAAGGAACAAAAGGTATGCCTTATACTTGAATGGATATCATGCTGCAGCAATCATTGCTTTAGCAGGAACTGCCATTCTAACGCACAACATCACCGCAGTGGTTGCATCTAGAGTGATCACGATGTATGCTTTTGCGTTCTTCACCATATTCCGATTGAGGCATAACTGATGTATAGAACCCATCCTGCATACTGGCCGTTCCTGTTCGTTATTGACGTGATAGGGAGCATTTTCTTCTTTTGGCTACGGTTTGTTCCGTATGCCGAACCCCAACGCATCTTAGTCCTACGTTTGGAGTTGATGGGAGACGTCGTGCTTGCAACACCCATGATTGCGGCATTACGCAATCGCTACAAAAACGCAAAGATTAGCGTGGTGGTACGCCCCGGTTCTGCAGCAGCACTACAAAAGAACAAGGACGTTGACGAAATTATAAAACTCCAACCACCCCACTTCGGAGGAAAAGGAAGCTGGCGGGACTTCCTAAGATTAGCCAACAAATCCTACGATCTTGTCATAGAACCACACGGAGACCCACGAAACATTTTAGTAGCGTTCCTAGCAGGCAATCTCGTTTGGGGATTCGGTAGCAGAGGTCTGGGCTTCCTACTTAATAGAAAAGGCGTGGACAGAGGCCACACCATCTCCAAACTCCTACAATTGGTGGGTGGCGGGTCTACCGCAACCCAATGGCACGATTTTGATGACAAGATATCCAAAAAACTGCCCGCAAAGTATGTCGTATTCGCTCCGGAAACAACAAAACCAGAAAAAGAATGGAAAGACAGCCAATGGCAAGAATTAGCCAAGAAAATCAAGCTCCCCATAATAGTAACAGGACAAAAACAGCAGTTATCCATCGATAAAGCAATCAGTTTGGTGGGAAAAACGAGCCCTGCGCAGCTGGCAAGCGTGCTCAAAAAAGCTTCCATAGTAGTAAGCGTGGATTCTGGCACGGCCCACATAGCTCACGCAGTACGCGCTCCACTACTCACGTTATTCGGTCCAGAGAACGCCAAAGAATGGGGTTACAGCGACGATAAAAGCATAATCATCCAGCACACCTCAATGGGCATGACTGCCTCCCAAGTAGGCATAAAAGTCCGTAAACTTCTTAAGTTACGGTAAACCGTAGTAGTCATGGCGGTTGTTATCCATCACTGGCCCCAAAAGAGTTTGCATCTGCACGAGCTTTCTTTCACCTTTAACCGCTCACAAAAGCTTGCAAACTTGGAAAACATACCTCAAGACGTACTTGAACCCATTAAAGAAGACGTGATGAGTGCAGCACGTTTAGGAAGAGCGAATGCGGGATTGGATGACAATTTTGTGCTTCACTTGGACGGATTCAAGGATAAGCATATGAAGCTAAGCTATGGAAGCTTTGCTGAACAAGAAATTATCAAGAGAGCCACCTATGAACTCAAGGACCCCAAAGATATAGATCCTTTAGTTCCAGATTATAACGTGCTCAGCAGCATAATATATGTCACGACCCAGGACGGGAGTAGCGTCTGGGGATTCCGATCAGGAGGACATCTTGGCGAAAGATTCCTCCCCATAGCCGGATTTTGTAGTATCACAGAAAACGCGAGAGATAAAAAACTGCTAAAGGAAGGCAAGCTCATCGGACTCGAACAGCAGCTAAACTCACCATTCTATTTTCACCATCATGCAACTGGAGAGGTCCGTGAAGAGGGAGGACTGAAACAAATTGAAGAGGAAAAGGGAAGAAATTGCTTTGGCTGGCCTGAATTTTTGGGTATCACCGGCCACACACATCACTCTCCCTTGAGCTGCATCATCCTACACTACAAGGTGGACGCAACAGATGAAGAAATCAACACCGCCTACCGCGAATCAAGGAACCAGGAGAACAGTTTTTTGATTTTCTTGCCGCATGATCAGGCAAGCCAAGTGGCCTTTGCAGGCCAGCTCTTTGCAGGCCCTGTGAACCCATTCGAAGACATCCACATGCGCGGTGATAAGGTTGTCCGCGATGGTGAAGAGATCACGTGGGGCCATATAGAGAATGGTTTGGCAGCCCACGTATTATACAACCATCACATTTTTGGTGAAGAAGCGGGCGTCCAAACAAGTTCTGCTATCATAGAAAGCGGTCACCATTTTGCATACACTCCGAAAAATTAGTTTAGGGCATTCTTAAGCTCTTCATACGTATCCAAGCCTGCAACATCTAAAACTCTTTCTTCTTGCTTAAACGCGTACCAAGGAGTTTGGTGCACTAAATACTCCATGGCGTCCCCTGGACGGTCTAGCTTTTCAGGATTTTGTTCTTGGTAGTCACGAACGTGTGCTATGACGTCCCTCTCCATCAACCACACCGTGCACACTGCGTGCCTGCTCTTGGGCTTTTCTGGTTTTTCTTCAAAACCTACCACCCTTCCGTCTTCTTCCATCTCAACAACGCCCTTTCTGTGGATGGTTTCGGTGGGCTCGTGATAGGTAAGAATAACGCTCGCTCGCGCACTCTCAAACAAATCATGCAACTCCTCAAACGGTACGGGAATCAAAAGATCACTGGCCAGGACCATCGTGTCATCCTCTGGAAGACCGTCCAACCCCAAGATAAGATCTCCGATAGCGCCTAATCGTTCTTCAGGCGTTCGCGTTCCATCGTTGATTATCGTAATACCTGTCCCGTCTAGATGCTTAACAAACTGATCATGATAGATATCATTCGTCACCAGCACAACCTTGCCTATATCTTGTGGCAGCCATCGCAGCAAGCGATCCAACAGACAGCCTCCTTTCAACGGAAGTAGGGCCTTTGGCAGCCCTTCTAGGTTTTTGTGCTCGTCTGTGAGGTCCTTTTGCAGTCGAGTGCCGTAACCTGCAGCGAGTATTACACAATGCATACTTTTTCTAGCAAGTTATCCCTTTAAAAACGTAATGGAAGAGTAATCCCACATCCCCAAGCTTTATAAATCACGATCTTAGAACTCAGCCATGGACAGACCCACTATTGTAAAAGGCGCAGACCCGTTCAAGGACGAACGCGGCAGTATTGACAACTTCTATTTTGATGAAGATCCCATCAACTGGATAGGACTCATTCACAGCATAGGCAAAGGCATTGTAAGAGCAAATCACTTCCACCCAATCCAAACGCAAAAATGCTTGGTAACCAAGGGCAAGTACATCAGCGTGTTCAAGAACTTGAAGGATGAGAACGCAAAAATGGAACATCATCTAGTGCAAGAAGGCGATGTAGAGATCATGCCACCCAATTGGGCGCATGCCATGGTGTTTGTTGAAGACACCACCTTCCTTAACCTAGTTGCAGGCGAGAGAAAACATGAAAATTACGGCGAACACACCAAACCCATCACGGTGGTAAAGCCAGAAGAAGTACAGAGCTATCTTGATCAATATGGCGGATAACATTATCCAGGAAGACGTGAAGCGAATTGTTGACCTTCTAGGTACCACCTCGCGCCAGCTCTCAGACCAAACCATACTAGTCACTGGAGGAGCAGGATTTCTAGGAAAGTACATCGTACGAACGCTACAATATCTTAACAAGCACGTGCTTGACAAGCCTTGCAAGATTGTTATCCTAGACAACTTCATCACAGGGCTACGAGGTGTGTTGGAAGAGGACGAAACAACCCAAGTGTTGGAACAAGACATCAGCAAACCATTCACGATTGATGGAGATATCGACTACATCATGCATGCAGCAAGCATCGCAGCCCCCTTAATGTACAGCAAGTTCCCAATCGAAACCATAGATGTTGGGTTTGTTGGCACCAAAAACATGCTGCAGATAGCGAGAGATAAGAAAGTCAAGAGCATGCTGTTTTTTTCCACTTCTGAGGTTTACGGCAATCCAGATCCAAAGTTTATCCCGACACCCGAGACCTATTTTGGTAACGTATCCTGCATCGGACCACGAGCAGCCTATGACGAACCAAAAAGGATTGGAGAAACGTTATGCATGACATACCACGACCAGTTTAACATTCCTGTAAATATTGTGCGACCGTTTAACATCTACGGACCCGGCATGCGCTTAGATGATGGCAGAGGAGCCATCAACTTCGTGGTAGCAGCCCTGAAGGGAGAAAAAATCCCTGTCTACGGAGATGGAGGTAACACGAGAACATGGTGTTACGTCACCGACGCCATCACCGGATTCTTCCAAGTACTCCTATCCAACCAACATGGAGAGGTGTTCAACATTGGCAGTGACGAACAAGAGATAGAGATGAAGCACCTGGCTGAAATCGTTGCAGGACTAGTCCAGCACAAAGACGTCACCATCCACAACGTAGTAGGACCCAACGAAGCTTATTCCAAAGCAGATGTTTCTAGAAGATGTCCCGATCTAACAAAAATACGCACCGTAATCGGGTACGTCCCTCACATAAATCTCATCAAAGGCATGACACGCTTCATCGCCTGGGCAGATGATACCCTTAAACATCAAGCAACCACCGGCAACCATGAAAAATGCAGGATTTGCAACAATGAAAACCTACAATTGGTGCTCTCCCTAGGAGAGAGTCCCCTAGCCAACAATCTTCTAGCACAAGATGACTTAGACAAGAAAGAAGATGTGTTTCCGTTAGACATGATGTACTGTGCAACATGCCATCTTTGTCAGCTCAACTACGTCGTACCACCAGAAGAGATGTTCAACAATTACTTGTATGTTACCTCAACAACCCAAACCTTCAGAGACCATTTTGCAGCCATGGCACAATCCTTGACAGAAGAGTTCAAGCTAGACGAACAATCCTTAGTGGTAGACATCGGCAGCAATGATGGATTACTGTTGAAGAATTTCAACACAAAAGTCGTAGGTGTAGAACCTGCAGAAAATCTGTGCGAGATAGCACGAAAGGACGGCGTAGAAACTTTCTTAGGATACTTTGATGAAAACATCGTGAACAGCATCGTACAATTGAAGGGAAGAGCAGATGTTGTCACCGCAAACAACGTCTTTGCACATATTGGAAACATTCAAGAGGTTGCAAAGAACGTCAAGAACACATTAAAACCCGACGGCGTCTTTGTCATCGAAGTACAATACGTGCTAGACACACTGAAAGACCTCACCTTTGACAACATCTACCACGAACACGTATCCTACTTCAGCGTGATTAGCCTAAAAGACTTCTTCTCCAGACAAGACATGAGCGTCTTCAAGGTACAACACGTAGACACGCACGGGGGCAGCATCAGAGTGTTTATCCAGAAAGCAGGCGGTACCCGACCCGAAGATGCCTCAGTCAAAGAATTCATCGAAAACGAAAAAGTGGCAGGCTTAGACCGCTTTGAGACCTACCAAGCGTTTGGTCAAAAGATAAAGAACATCAAGGAAAACTTGAGAAATTTCGTTCAAAAAGCAAAACAAGAGGGCAAAAGCATTGTCGGTTATGGAGCACCCGCAAAAGCGACAACCGCACTCAACTTTTACGGCATTACAGGGGAGGACATCGATTATATCGTAGAAGATAACCCACTAAAACACGACAAGATCGTTCCTGGAGTGAGAATCCCCATCAAAAGTAAAGAGATGGCCACCCAGACACCCCCAGACTACATGATGATCCTAGCATGGAATTTTGCTGACGAAATCGTCAAGAACAACGAACAACTACGCCAACAAGGCGTCCAGTTCGTGGTGCCCTCACCAGAGGTCAAGATCGTATGAGAGCAGACATAGAAATTTTCGTCCGACACCAAGAACCAGTAGATCCAGAATGGCTAGACGGGCGCGTTCGCATGACAGACGAAGATTTCCGAGACAACCTCAAAGGTCAGGATCCTGAAAAGATACAAAAAAATTGGGAGAGCCGCACTACAGGAAACCCCGACCTTTTCAGTGACCCAAAAGCAAGAGGGAACATGGTCACGGCCAGTCCTTCTGGCGTGATTTTCCAGTTCACCGACTACGCGGCATACTCCGCAGTTGTGCACACCGCCGCCATGTCAGCAAACGCGTATCGAGACATGCGCATAGCTTCCATCGGTGCAGTCGTGCAACTGAGCACTGGCAAGTATGTAGCAACGAAAAGAGAAGGTGCGACCCACGCCAACAACATGGGGAGCGCCTCTTGCGCAGGCGTTGCAGATATCAAGGAGGGTAAACCTGATTTTGAAGCTGCATTATACAAGCGTCTGGAGGAAGTGTTGGGCATAAAACGAGAACGAGTAGAAGAGGTAGGCATAGTAAGCGTACACTCAGCAGGCAGACCCGACTTTTCAGGAATGATAGGATATCATGTAAAAGTAGATGCAAAAGCAGCCGATCTCAAAAGGAACGGAGCTAAAAAACTTCTTCGTCCCGATGAAATTAGCGAGTTTGTGATCGAACATTTTGGAGTGAACAAAGACATGAACGCTGACGGAGCTATGTGCTTGATGAACGCTCTAGGCACTGAAGAGTTTGAAGAAACCGTTCTCTCCCTCAAAGCAAGAAGCAACACAAAAAGAGATATAGTGCACGGGAGATTGTACGATGGCGACTTCAGCTAAAGTAGCAGTATTAGGTGCGTCAGGCATAGGTAAATTCCACGCGAGAGACCTTCAAGCAAATGGCTGCGAGGTGGTGGCAATTCTAGGAAGTTCACCACAAACCGCAGAAGCAACTGCAGAAAAACTAAAAGAATTCAATGTTAACGCAAAACCCTTCCATCACTTACCTGCCTTGTTACAACAAGATCTCGACGCAGTGAGCGTGTGCACGCCACCTGAAGAACACTCAGCAATGGTAGAAAAGTGTCTCGAAGCAAATCTTCACGTCATGTGCGAAAAACCGTTTGTCTTTGACGCTGACGTCAATGCACCAAGAGCACAAGCGTTAGTAGATTTAGCAAAAAAGAAAGGAAAAGTGTTAGCAGTCAACACCCAGTGGCCAAGCATACTCCCCCAACTACCCATACCTTCACCCCTAACGTCTTTTTCCATGTATATGGAACCTTGCGGCAAGGATGCCAGAACGCATATTCTAGAAGCACTGCCACACATGAATAGCGTGCTCCTAAAGCTCTTACCTGCAGGTAAGACAGAAAACCTTACCGTAGAGGTAGGCCAACTCACCACCATAGCATTTGACTGGGCCTACCCTGGAGGGCCCTGCAAGGTAAAGTTTGAGCTAGTGGGCAAGGAAGAACGACCTAGAGCCTTCAAAGTGACCTTTAACGAAGACGAGTACGTGAGAGAGTTAGGGGAAAATTACGAGCAAAGTCTGGTATGCAAAGGAGAAAGCTTTCCTATAAAAGATCCGCTCACAGAAAGCATCAAACGCTTTGTGGAGGCCCTGGACGGCGGACAACCCTTAGTTAGCACAGAAGAGATCGTACAAAATGTTTCCTTGATGGACCAAGTAATAGCAGACCTCTAAATCCTTTGGTAGATCCAACCAATATCGCCATTGCCTGCCTTGATAGAGTGCACCAAACGATAGGTGCTGAGATCGATAGACTGCACGTCTTTTGCTTCTACATATTGTTTGTAGCGATGATTCATCATAAGGTATGTAGGATCGCCCTCAAAAGGTACATGGACAAGATCAAACGCTTGGATGTCTTGCCGCCACCCACCAAAGTCGTGTTGAGGATCCCATTTTGCGCCCACGTTAACGTTTGGAGGAGCGTTTTCGTTGATCCACTCTACTGCTTCCTTCTTTCCCTCACCAAACCAGCCAAACTCCAGCTTGTTCCCCTCCTGTACACCCCTGGGGCCCCCCACAAGGATATTGTAATAATCCAACTGATAGGGATGCATCCACACATTCAACGCCAGCAGATACACCAGCAAGATCGCGCCACCGTACACTACTCGCTTGGGGATCTTACACACATGTTTCAATCCGAGAGCAACCAGTATTGCTAACGGAGGATAGACCATGGTCAGATAACGCATGCCATCCGTCTTTTGGCCCATAAAGCTCCACAAGAAGGGCGTTGCAAACCACAGCAGCACAAAAATACCCCAATGAGTTCGTTTTTTCCACTCCCTATGCAAGGAAGCTAACCATAACAACAGCACCAACAAAGGCGTGGAGAACAAGAAGTATACTAAGAAATAATGCAGTTTAGGACCTTGCTCTTCCATAGCGCCAAACCAAGGCTCGATGCCCGGACCGCCCTCCCAGTGTCCAACACTAAACATCATTCGCTCAACAGGCGCTGGCCAGAGAAAGGGCCACGTGATATAGAGGACGAGCAACGCGATGAATGGCACGGCAAATAACCCCCAATGCCAATTCAGCTTTCTTTCTTTGATCATTTTTGGACCCTTCCACAAGAGCAAGTACACCACACAATAGAAGACAAACAACAATCCCAGATTGAATTTGGTGGCTAATGCCAAACCCGACACGACACCCAACCAAACCCACCACTTTTTGGTATCAAATTTCATGGCAAACGCAAACAACACCGCTCCTGCCGTGAAAAAAAAGCTCGTAGGCGCGTCCAAGCTCACAGTCTTGTGAAACTGGACAAAGTTAGGTAATAGTATCAGAATCAGACTTGCTAATATTCCTGTAGACTGGCTGAAAAAGTACGCACAAAACAAGTACGCCAACACCACGGTGAGGCCCGCAAGTAAGACGCTCGAATACCTTCCAGGATTGTACAATTCTCCTGGAAGCCTATACGGTTTCAAGCCTCCAGCAATGGTGACCTTACGCTCGTACTCACTCATGCTAAAGATGAAAGGAGCAAAAAACAAGGCGTGCAAGTATTTGCCTACCGCAGGGTGTTCCTTGAACATCACCCACCGTTCATAACTCCCATTCATCTCCGTAACACCCTCATACGTGTTCACGGCCAACCTTAGATAATTGTGCTCGTCAAACATGCCCCCTGCACCGTTCAGATCGTACAGTCGAGAACCGACCATGAACAAAAATAGCAGAACAGCTAGGATAATATGGATTCGCTTCTTCGAAAGGGTGAGCTTCACGATAGATACCTGTTCCGTGGGCTTTATAAGGATTTCCTCACTTCCCCCGTCGTGATTGTCTCACGTACACCGTTAAGGATAAGCTTCTTTGGAGGAGCTACAGACTTCCCAGGATACTTTGAAGAGCATGGCGGCAAAGTGCTAAGCACCGCCATCTCACATTTTGCATACGTAACCGTACGTAAAGAAAAATTCTACGGCAAGACCATCCTGAACTATATGAAGAAAGAAACCGTAGAAAAAGTTGACGAAATCCAAAACGAAAGGTTGCGAGAATGCATGAAGTTAATAGATATCAACTTTCCTGTCGAACTATCCTTACAAAGTGACGTTCCCTCTACCGGCACAGGCCTAGGAGCAAGCTCAGCCTTCCTAGTAGGAAGCCTAAATGCTCTATGGTTTGCCAAACATGGCACATTACTCAGCAAGTATGACCTTGCCAGCATGGCGTGTGATCTAGAAATAAACAAATTAGGAGAACCCATAGGCTGGCAAGACCAGTTTGCCTGCGCTTTTGGCGGAACAAACACCATAGACTTCAACAAAGAAGGAGCAACCGTAGCACCCGTCAAAACAACCACGGAAAATCTAAAAATGCTCGAATCACAATTACTAGCCTTCTACACCAGCCGAGGAAGGCAGGCAGGAAACGTGCTTACCGAACAGAAAGAGAAAATAGGTGTGAACCTTTCAGCATTAGGCGAAATGAAGGCACAAGTAGCAAAAGGAGAACAACATCTTAGAAACGGAGATATTGATTCCTTTGGTAGTTTGCTCCACGAAGGATGGCTGTTGAAAAAATCGTTAGCTTCTGGAATTTCTGACAAAGACATTGATGATCTGTATAACGACGCAAAAACTGCAGGAGCCACGGGCGGCAAGATCGCTGGAGCAGGCGGAGGCGGCTTCCTACTCCTCCACGTGCCTGTAGCACACCAAAATAGTGTCAGACAAGCCATGAGAGAAAAAAGTCTTAAAGAACTACCCATCAAGTTCGAAACAGAAGGAACAAAAATATATCACGTTGGAGAAACGTTCTAAGCAGGCATAGCGCCAGGAATTTCCTTAGCATCAACAACACTAGGATTCTTGTACAAGAACTTAATCAGTTCATACTGCTGTTGGTTAGCAAATACTGCAACATTAATCTTATCTGTTTTTTCGCTGCTAGCAATCAAGGTTTCGATATCACTACTCTCATCCCATTGATCTCCCTGTCCACATCTTACAACGCAACCTGCATGTTGTGCAATCACAAATCCAGGAGAGTCGTAGGCTCCTTGCCCAAAGAGAATGTGGAAGTCGTGCGTCCCATCGGCAACCTTACAAGCCATTAGTGATGCACTTCCTGAACCTGGCTTGACATCACACGCGCCGTACGGTCGGGATTTGGATCCCACGGGGAAGGTGACCTCTCTAAAGAGTCCTTTCAAACGGTTGTTCACCTCAGGCATCCTTTCTCGGTCCGAAGAAGGCATATACGCACAACCATGCATATCTCCAAGGAAAGAAGTAATCGAAGGCGATAAAGCGAAACGAACTCGCTGCATAGAAGGCGGCGATCCTGCCGAGGTTGGGGAAGGAACAAGGACTGTTCTCTCTACGAAAGGCGCCCGGTCAAATTCATGGATAAAGTGATCAAGGGTACCTGGCTGATACACACTAACAAACGGAACAGACGAATCTTCGGAGTGCACCAGAGCGACAACCGAACTCCAGTACCGACCGCCCAATTCTGCCACTGCCGTGCCATCCCTCGGATCTACAAGCCAGAAAGGACTGCCAGGTTTGTTTTCCAACTCTTCACCAACAAACCCGAAAGAGGGATTGATTTGCCACAACTGTTCCCTTAGATCAGTTTCTATCGCAACATCGATGCTCGAACTGTAATTAGCCTCTGTGTCATGCAGGCCTCCAAACTGGCCCCAATACTCTTTCACAACACACAGATGTCGTATCAGTGCCTCTTGGTTGATTTGTTGCATGGTTGTCATTAAACTGATCAAAGCACCGGAGGAATATAAAGGCGATCCTCTACCTTTATAAGTAGAGATAGACAAATAAACACGTGAAAGCAGTCATTCTTTGTGCAGGAGAGGGGAGTAGAATGGGCCTTGTGGGAGAGCAGATTCCCAAGCCTTTACTCAAGCTTAATGGCAAATCCATGATCCATAGATGGTTTGATTATTTCAAAAAACACAGCATTAACGAGTTCTACATCAACACGTTTCATCTCGCAGAAATGGTAGAGGAAGAGATCGGAGACGGCTCAAAATACGGAGTGAAGGTGCACTGGTACCGACAACCAGGAAAGATGGGCACCGCCAGCATCCTCAAAGAGTTCAAGTTAGACGAACAGGACGAACCATTTGTTGTTGTGTTTGGGGACAGTCTAACAACACTTGATCTACAACCCATCCTTGACCATCACAAAGAGAAAGGAGCAGACGTCACACTTCTAGGAAGAAAACACCACGAGCCATGGAGAAAAGGAGTTATCACAATTGATGGCGACCAAAGAATAACCCACATGGTCGAAAAACCGGATCTAAAAGAGTTAGCGCCAAACCAATACTGCGTTTCTAGCATAGCCATAATCAACCCGGATATGATTAAGCATGTTGACAGCGATCAAGAATGGTTAGGCATGGAGTTTTACCCTAAGCTTTTGGAAAGAAAATGCCATCTGACCTTCAAAGAACGCCCAAAGAACGATAACGCAGGCGATGTAAACAACACAGAAAACTTCTACAAACTAGACGCGTACCTAAGAGAAAAAGAAGGCAGCCCAAACGTGGAGGTAGCCATGATTGATAGAGATGGAACGCTCAACGTTCGCTCCCCACAAGGAAGCTATGCCTTAGTTGACTTCCCCTTCAAACTCTTCCCCTTCGCCCTAGACAGCTTAAAAAAACTAAAGGAAGCCAAGATCAAAAATTTACTGGTAACAAACCAAGCTTGCATTGGCAAGGGTTACCTCACGCGAGAAACCTTAGACAAGACCCACCAAGAAGCCTTTGGAGAATTGTTCGATGACTACTACGTGTGCGAACACATACACGGAACATGCACGTGCAGAAAACCCTGGCCAGACATGCTCAAAAAAGCCATCAAAGACCACAACATCGACATCCAGAAAGCAGTCTTCATCGGCGACACCGAGTACGACGAAGCTGCTGCACTAGCGGTAGGCGTTAGATTCATCAAGGTGGACGACAAGTTTACGTTCGCGGACGCAGTTAACCAAATTCTTAGTGAAGATTAATAAGCCATGCCCTACCTATTAGGAGATACATGATTTTTGTGTGAACGAAGCGTATGCAACCTTGCGTAGTGACAATAGCGTTCACGTGAGAATGGTCTTTCCTGACAACAAAGTAAAAGCAGACGGACTGCGTTTCAAGGCATGCCCTGACGTTGGCGTCCAAGTACACGCAGATTTGCTTGCAAAACAAGGCACAGGCAAGGAAGGAAGAATTGCCTTCCCGCACTCACCCTTCAAACCTGCCAGCGCGGGTGGCGTTATTTTCCTGGACAAGGGAGATACTGCCCTAGGCAGTCTGAGAAACATCAGACCGAGATCTCACACCGTTTATCAATCATGGAATGGCGGCTTTCCTACCAAGGAAGAAGGCGTCTACAGCGCAGAAGCGTTGGCAATTACGGGCGAAAGAGAGTTCAACGAAGAGATAGTCCTTGTAACCAAAGACGGTGCATTGATTGTAAACAAGCACGACACTCGCGGATATGCACAACACCGAGCAAAAATGGCAGGTCTCGAATTTGGAGATCGCATTGTACAAGTAGAACCGCAATATGTAACCGTTGGCGACACGCTAACTGTGGAAGACCAATCAGGAAGCCCCATCTACAGAACAAACGATTGGAACGTGGAATGGATGCTAGAACAAACAAGCAGCCTCAACTGCGTAAAGCTGGTCGTATACGATCTTCCTTCAGACGAAGTATTTCCTCTAGATTTAGAGGGTAAGGAAAGTCCTTACGAAAGATTCAACTTACCCGTTGTCCTACTCAAACGAGAACAAGTAGACGGGGAGCGTTTTGGCGCAGTCCTTGAGGATTATGTAGCCTGGAACGCAGATCTCTCATCCGGCAAAGCAGAGTTTAGACGCTATCAGATGCCTGAACCATGCGAAGGTCCCGATAGAACTCCAACAAAAGGAATGGTGTACGCACCAGAAGATGGATTGTCAAAAGCAATATGTAGCATGGGCTGGAAAACGCGGACAGACAGGGGAACGCTAGACCATTGGCTAGAAGTCGAGCTTTGGAAAGAGGGGAAAATGCTCGAACAGCAGACCTGTGTGCTCACCCAAAAAGACGTTCCCTTAGACGCACTTCTTTGCCCAGAAGCGAGCGTAGACACCACGCGAATGCAGGGTTGGGTACCTCGATGGCTCGAAGAGCGCCCCTACTGAGTCCATAAACTTTAAAAACCAACCTCTTAGAATTTGCTTATGAAATGCGTTGTTACAGGCGGGGCAGGATTCATCGGAAGTGCTATTGCTAAGCGATTAGAAAAAGACAATCATGACGTTGTCATCGTGGACGACTTCTCCGCAGGGTATGAAACCAACCTCAAAGGATTTTCCGGAGAGATAATCAAAGCATCAGTCGTAGAAGCAGACAAGGTAGCTCCTGCAATTAAAGATGCAAACCTTATCTTCCATCTTGGAGCCATGAACGCCTTACCAGACTGCAGCAACGACATGGTCGCAACCATGGAAGTAAATGTTAAGGGAACTGCTTCTTTGCTAGACATGGCAAGAAGAACCGCAGCAAAAGACTGCAGATTCGTCTTCACCTCTTCATCCGCAGTGTACGAAGGAAGCGACAAGCTACCCAACACAGAAAGCGATCAACCAAACCCACACTTAGCATACGCAATATCCAAACTCCAAGGAGAATTCTTATGCAGAAGCTTCCACAAAAGTTTCGGACTACCCTACACTATAATCCGACCCTTCAACGTCTACGGCGAAGGCCAAGATTTTAGGCGCGAACAACCCCCAGTCATGTGCGCGCTAGCCATACCCTTACTGCAAGGCAAACAAGCAACCATTTATGGAGATGGCACCCAAGCAAGAGACTTTATCCATGTCGAGGACATGGCAGAACTATTTGTCGTAGCAGCAACCCACCCAAAAGGAGCAGGACAAGCCTTCAACGGCGGCGTGGGAAAAAGTGTTAACATCAACGACATCTACAAAATGATCTGCTCAGAACTCGGCACAGACAAAGAACCCATCTACGCACCAGCCCAAGGCTTGTTTGACAAGTATCCTGCATTGAAAGAAGGCAACTTTGTCTTCCGAGATGAAGCAGTAACGCACGAAAGCCTCAAAACAACCCAAGCAGACACCACAAAAACAAAAGACCTACTCGGCTGGGAACCCAAGATCAGCATGGAAGAAGGAGTTAAACGGAGTGTAGAGTACGTCAAACAGAACCTATGATAACACTCGTCATCCCTGCATACAACGAACAAAATAGACTCCCAGACACGGTCAAGGCGTTTGCCAACTATTTTCCAAAAATAGACATCCTCATCGTGCCTAATGGTTGCACCGACAACACAGAAACCGTGGCACAAGAGCTAGCAACCAAGTACAACAACGTAAGAACATGGGCAACCCCTACAGGAGGAAAAGGATTCGCAGTAAGAGAAGGATTCAAACGAGCCAAGCACGATCTGGTAGGCTTTGTGGATGCAGACCTAGCAATAACACCCGAAGAGTTCGCCAAACTCCTCCCCTTTGCCAAAGAGAACGACGTCGTCATAAGCTCAAGATGGCTCAAAGACAGCAACGTAACCCAAAAAGAACCCGCCCAAGTACGCTTTGCCGGAAGGATTTTCAACCTCATGGTGCGAACCTGGTTCGGACTAAAAATATCAGACACCCAATGCGGAGCAAAAATATTCAAAACCGACTTAATGCGAAAAATCCTACCCAAATGCATTGTTAACAAAATGGCATTTGACGTAGAATTCTTGTACCACGCCAAAAACTTCGGCGCAACCATAAAAGAAGTCCCCATCACCTGGAAGCACAACCCAGAAGAGTCCAAAACCGGCGTGTTTAAAACCGGAATAAAAATGATAGGACAACTAGCAAGTATACGAAAATGAAAGCAGCAATAATTGGAGCAGGAAAGATGGGAGAAAAAAAGGCAGAAGCCTGCAAAGCCTGCGGCATAGACCTTGTCTATGTAGACTCCATAAACGAAGACATGGTAGCCCAAATCTGCAAAGAACACAATGCCACGTCAAAACCATGGAGAGAATTCATCAACGAAGACATCGACCTAATCTTTGTCTGCACCAGCCACGACGCACTCAAAGAAGCAACCGTGGCAGCATTAAATGCAGGCAAGCACGTATGCGTGGAAAAGCCAGCAGGAAGAAACTCCGCAGAAGTACAAGAAATCATCACCGCACACAATAACGCACTAGAAAAAAAATATGTAGGACTCAAAGTGAGTCTTAACCACCGCTTCCATCCCGCCATCTGGAAAGCAAAAGAACTAGCAGACAAAGGAGAGTTAGGCGAGCTCATGTTCATGACTGGAGAATACGGTCATGGAGGAAGAGACGGCATGGAAACCGAATGGAGATGCGTCAAAAGTAAAGGCGGCGGCGGAGAACTCCTCGACCAAGGCTCACACATTATCGATCTTTACCAATGGTTCATAGGCCACCCAGACAGCGTCAACGGGTACGCACCCACGTACGCCTACAGAAACGAAAACGAACCTGTAGAGGACAATTGCTTCTTCAGAATGAGAACCGGAAAAAAATGCGGCCACTTCCATGTCAGCTGGACCATGTGGAAGAATGATTTCCGCCTAAAAATAGTCGGAGACAAGGGACTAGCCGTCATCAACGGACTCGGCAGGCACTATGGCAAAGAAACACTCACCATCTACA